>Ga0207866_1000011_pt1 | contig 290413 bp, 268 predicted proteins | sample HigsolmetaAR203D_FD_184835 | JGI IMG/M metagenome (GOLD analysis project Ga0207866, IMG submission 184835) | Ionic liquid and high solid enriched microbial communities from the Joint BioEnergy Institute, USA - AR20-3-D (SPAdes) (version 2) ... | reverse complement strand
GGCAGGGAAGAGGGATAGACGCATGGCATTTCTGTCTGAGGCGGAGATCGAGAGCGCGTTGCTGGATCAGCTGCGCGCGCTCGGTTACAGCATCGAACGCGAGGAAGACATCGGCCCCGACGGCCATCGTCCTGAGCGCGAGAGCCACGACGAGGTGGTGCTGCGCAGGCGGTTCGAGGACGCCGTTGCCCGCCTGAACCCCGGGGTGCCGCCGGAGGCGCGGCAGGACGCGATCCGCAGGGTCACGCAGTCCGAACTGCCCGCCCTGCTCGAGGAGAACCGCCGCCTGCACAGGCTGCTGACGGAGGGCGTGGACGTCGAGTACTACGCGGAGGACGGCACGCTGACCGCCGGCAAGGTGGCGCTGATCGACTTCGCGCACCCGGAGAGCAACGACTGGCTGGCGGTGCGCCAGTTCACGGTCATCAACGGCCGGAACACCCGCCGGCCCGACGTGGTGGTGTTCGTCAACGGCCTGCCGCTGGCGGTGATCGAGCTCAAGGCGCCGGGTAGCGGGAACGCCACGCTGGCCGGTGCCTTCAACCAGTTGCAGACCTACAAGCAGCAGATCCCCCAGCTGTTCCATACCAACGCGCTGCTGGTCACGTCCGATGGCATTTCCGCCCGGGTGGGATCGCTGTCGGCTGACCTGGAGCGCTTCATGCCGTGGCGCACCACGGACGGCATGGAGATCGCACCCAAGGGCGCGCCGGAACTGCCGACGTTGATCGAGGGCGTGTTCGAGCACCGCCGGCTGCTTGATCTGGTGCGCGACTTCACGGTCTTCGGCGAGACGGGTTCCGGGCTGGTGAAGATCATTGCCGGCTACCACCAGTTCCATGCGGTGAAAAAGGCCGTGGACTCCACGGTGCGCGCGGCCATGCTGGTGCAAGGCGTGGCGGAAGACCCGGCCGAATATGGCTTGCCGAGCGTGAAGACCCAGCGCCCGGGCGACCGGCGCGCGGGGGTGATCTGGCACACGCAGGGCTCCGGCAAGAGCCTGCTGATGGCCTTCTATGCGGGGCAGCTGGTCAAGCACCCGGCGATGGAGAACCCGACGCTGGTGGTGCTGACCGACCGCAACGACCTGGACGACCAGCTCTTTTCCACCTTTTCCATGTGCCGCGACCTGATCCGGCAGACGCCGGTGCAGGCGGAAAGCCGCGAGCACTTGCAGGCCCTGCTCAATCGCGCGTCGGGTGGTGTGATCTTCACGACCCTGCAGAAGTTCGGCGAAGTCACGGAGCCGCTGACTATCCGCCGCAACGTTGTGGTGATTGCCGACGAAGCGCACCGCAGCCAGTACGGCTTCAAGGCCAGGGTGGATGCGAAGACCGGCGAAGTATCCTACGGCTTTGCCAAGTACATGCGTGATGCCCTGCCGAACGCCTCCTTCATCGGCTTCACCGGCACGCCCATCGAGGCGGATGACGTCAACACTCCAGCGGTGTTCGGCAACTACATCGACATCTACGACATCAGCCGGGCGGTGGAGGACGGCGCCACGGTGCCGATCTATTACGAATCCCGGCTGGCTCGCCTGGAACTGGATGAGGATGAGAAGCCGAAGATCGACGCCGAGGTCGAGGACATCCTGGAAGACGAGGAGGAGCCAACTCGCGAGCGTGTCAAGCAGAAGTGGGCCACAGTCGAAGCCTTGGTGGGCGCGGAAAAGCGCCTGCGCCTCGTCGCCGCCGACATCGTGCAGCATTTCGAGAACCGCGTGGCCGCGCTGGATGGCAAGGCCATGGTGGTGTGCATGAGCCGGCGCATCTGCGTGGCGCTCTATGACGAGATCGTCAAGCTGCGTCCGGACTGGCACAGCCCGGACGACAACGCCGGCGTGGTCAAGATCGTGATGACCGGCGCGGCGAGCGACCCGCAGGCATGGCAGCCGCACATCGGCAACAAGGCCCGGCGTGATCTTCTGGCCAAGCGTGCCCGCGATCCGAAGGACCCGCTGAAGCTGGTGATCGTGCGCGACATGTGGCTGACTGGCTTCGACGCGCCCTGCATGCACACCATGTACGTGGACAAGCCGATGCGCGGCCACGGCCTGATGCAGGCCATCGCGCGCGTCAACCGCGTGTTCCGCGACAAGCCCGCCGGGTTGGTGGTGGACTACATCGGCATCGCGCAGAACCTGAAGTCGGCGCTGGCGCAGTACTCGCCAAAGGACCGCGAAAACACCGGCATTGACGAGGCCGAGGCCATTGCGGTGATGATGGAGAAGTACGAGATCGTACGCGACATGTTCCACGGCTTTGACTACCTCAGCGGCCTGAATGGCTCACCCCAGGAGCGCCTGGCCATGATGGCCGGTGCCATCGAGTGGGTGCTGGACATGCAGCAACGGCTGGCGGCTCAGGAATCCACCGCCGAGGGCAAGAAGAAGGCGCATCGCTGCTACCAGGACGCCGTGCTGGCCCTGTCCAAGGCCTTTGCCCTGGCCGCCGCCTCCGATGAGGCGCGCGAGATCCGCGAGGAGGTCGGCTTCTTCCAGGCCATCCGTGCCGCGCTGGTCAAGAGCAGCACCGGTTCAGGCGTGACCCAGCAGGAACGCGAGCTGGCCATTCAGCAGATCGTCAGCCGTGCCGTGGTCTCGACCGAGATCGTGGACATCCTGCAGGCCGCCGGACTCAAGAGTCCCGACATTTCCATCCTCTCGGACGAGTTCCTGGCCGAGGTGCAGCAGATGGAGAAGAAGAACCTGGCGCTGGAGGCCTTGCGCAAGCTCATCAACGACGGCATCCGCTCGCGCAGCAAGAGCAACGTGGTCCAAACCAGGGCGTTCTCAGAGCGGCTGGAAGATGCCGTAGCCCGCTATCACGCCAACGCCATCAACACGGCCGAGGTCCTGCAGGAACTCATCCAGCTGGCCAGGGACATCCGCGCGGCCCACCAGCGTGGTGAGGAGTTGGGAATCTCGGAAGAGGAATACGCCTTCTACATGGCGTTGGCCGAGAACAACAGTGCGGTTGAAGTAATGGGAAATGATCAGCTTATGGTGATCGCCCACGAACTATTGGCCAGCCTGCGCGACAACGTCACGGTGGACTGGGCCCACCGCGAATCGGCCCGCGCCCGCATGCGGGTGCTGGTCAAGCGCATCCTGCGCAAGTACGGCTACCCGCCCGACCTTCAGGATGCGGCAGTCCAAACGGTGCTGCGGCAGGCCGAGGCGCTGTCGTCGGCCTGGTCGTTGTCGCGTCACGGGGCAACAATCTGAACGGCCGACAGGGGTAGGGATGAGGTGCGAGTCAGTGCCCCGAACGACACCAACCTGCCCCTCGAAAACATACAGGGATCACGCATCGCCGGCAGCGGCAACGATCGCGGATCTTTCGGTAGTCCGTCAGGAAGTCAAGCGGCGGCCGGTTCCGCCCCACGAGCTCAACCCCCCGCCTGCCGCGCCGCCCACATCCCGCCCGCCAACGCCGTGACGGTCAACACCAGCGCAAACGATGTCGCGCCCGTGGCCAGTCCCACGGCGTCGGTCAGATAGCCGGTTGCCACGGGCAGGATGCCTGCCGGGACATAACCGCCCATGTTGAGTACGGCGTTGGCCTGGGCGCGATGGCTGCCCGGGACGTGCAGGCCGATGAGCGTCAATCCGCCGAGCTGGCCCAAGCCCTGGCCGGCGCCGGCAAGCAGGGCAGACGCGATGAGCGCGGGCACGAGCGAGGCGTGGATGGCGCAGGCCAGCGCGGCCATCGATAGCACGGTAGCCACTGCACTGGCGGCGAAGATGCGGCGTATGGGCCAGCGCCGCACGGCAAATTGCACGCCGGTGGCCGTCAGGAACATGGCGCACGCCATGCCGCCCGCCAGCAGTGGGCTGCGCACGCCGAGCAGGTTGGACAGTAGCGACGGCCCCAGTGCCAGGACGAAGGACGTGGCGGTGATGCCGGGGCCGAAGGTGGCAATCCCACAGGCGACCTGGCGCCGGTTGGCGGGCGGCACCGTGGGCAGGCTCAATCGTGCAGGGCCGGGCGTGGCCGGCCGGTGCAAGGGCAGCCGCCACACGATGCCGAGCGCGGCAAGCAGCACGATCGCTTCGATGGCAAAGATTGGGACGACCGGTTGCGCGAGCCATTGCGCCAGTCCGCCGGCCAGCAGGGGCCCCAGTCCTGCGCCGAGCACCATGGCAATGGATGCCATCAGGGATGCCAGTGCCTTGTGCGCGTCGCCGCCGACGTCGACCACCGCGGCCATGCCGGCCGAGACGATCACCCCCACCGCGATGCCCGCCAGCAGCCGGCCGGCGGCCAGCATGGCAACCGACGTGGCGCCTGCAAACAGCAGGCAGGCCGCCAGGGCGGCGAACAATCCCGGCACGAGGACCCGCTTGCGCCCGTGCCGGTCGGAGAGCCTGCCGGCGATGAGCAGCGTCCCGAGCAGGCCGGCGATGTAGAGCGCGAAGATGACGGTCAGCGTGCCCGACGAGAAGCCGAGCTGTCGCTGCCAATGCACGTACAGCGGCGTGGGCGAGTTCGACAGCATGAAGACGGCGGTGACGACGCTGGCCATGGTCCACAGCGCCGCCGGCGCGGCTGCGCGTTTCGCGAGCGAAACCTTGCCGCTTGCCTGCGCATGAGCGCGATGCCTGCCATCGTCGGCGGTGATCGACGCAGCCGGGGCGCGGCAAAGAGTGGGACATGGGTCTGCGCCGGCCCGTAGGTTCGTCATGGCGATGCTCCTATACGAGTTTTTTCGTACTATAAACTAGTTCGATAAAACTCGTACATAGGCAGGGGCTGGCGCCTTGGGTGGTCGGTGTCACATCCGTTGGGCCGTTTTCGCGCATCGCTTGCCAGCACGGGGCGAGATGGGTCGCGGCGCACACGCTTGCAGGTGTGTAGCAACTAGTTCGATGAATCTCGTACCGTTGCTACAATCGATCCATGAGCACCGCCAGGAAAAAGCGCTTGGCCGCAACCGGCGACGAGCCCGCCGACTTGCCCGATCCGCTGCCGGAACCAGCGGTCGAGGACTTGCGGCTCGAGACTGTCCTTGCCGCATTGGCTGATCCCTTGCGCCTGACCATCGTGCGCAAGTTGTTGCTGGAGGCGCAGGCCTACGACCATCCGTGCGGGTGGTTCGGCTTGGGCAGGCCCAAGTCGTCGTTGACCCACCACTTCAAGGCGCTGCGCGAGGCGGGTGTGATTCGCCAGCGGCAATACGGGCTGGAGCGGCGCAGCCGGCTGCGCACGGAAGACCTCGAGGCGCGCTTTCCGGGCTTGCTGGACCTGGTCGCCAGTTGGCAGCCGGCCTCGTACAAGAAGCCAGGCCGGTCACGGCCAAAAGGGTAAAACGCGGGTCGCCGACGCAAGCGCTGCAAGCGCCTGCGGCGCGTGCGATCAGCTTGGCGGCGTATCGAATGGGGGCGCATCGGCATCGTTGCCGTTTTCCGGCTCCGGCACCCACGCGGGCAGGTCGCTGACGATCGCCGCCGGCGTGCCGACGGCTTGCGGCTGGCTGCGCACTTCGTATTCGTAGCGCATGCGCTCGCGATAAAGCTCGGCCGCTGTCGGTGCGGTGTAGCCGGGGCCGCTGCTGCAGCCCGCGATGCCTGCAGTCAGGAGGATCAGTACTGCAAGCGGCGCAGGTGCCTTTCGTGTGCGATCCATGATTACCCCTCGGTGAGTCGCTTCAGTGGACGTATGCGGTCCGGCGCGTTGATTTTATGTTTCGATGCGTGACGAAACATGCTGGCCGTACGGCCTAGCCCCGCGGTATGGGGGCTTATCCTCGTATTTCGGCTAGGGTTATCACCCATCTTCACGAAGCGGTCGCTGCACTACGATGCGCTCAAAATCACGACAGGGGGTGTCGTATGAGCATCGATCGAAAACAACTCGCTTGCTTCGTCGTCGGGGCCGAAGTCGCTCCAGGGCAGTGGCGCTGGGGCGTGCTGAATGAAGACCACCAATGGCTGACGACGTTGGACGAAGTCCGCTCGCAGGAAGCCGAGCGCGCTGGCGTGCGGTGCTGCAATCCCAGCGAAGCGGTGCGCAACGCGGCCGCGGCCGGCCTGGGCGTCGCGCCGGATGTGGAGATCGTCGCCTACCGGCTTTTCCAACTCACCGACAGCGATGAGTGCGCGACGGTGCTATCGGGCAGGGTGCTGGGGTAAGCATCCGCCTACGGTATGTCGAAGCGCACGATGCCCTGGCCGGGGTCTTCGACGACGTAGTCGTCCACCGGAAACTCGCGCGGTTCCATGGCGCCTTTGACCGCGAACCGTATCGTCCCGGGCCGCCAAGGCAGCGCCCGCAGCGCGGGCACATCTACCCCGGTTGCCAGCAGATAGCCTTGTAGGCGCGTTTCATCGGTGTCGGCGCCATGGTCGTTCGATGCCGTCCAAGCCACCGTCAGGCAGTCGACCGAAACTTCTTCAGGCGATAGGCCTGCCGGCGGGCGCGACAGCAGCGTGATGGCATCGACCTTCCAAATTTCCATGATGGCATTCCAGTGAGGCACGCGCGGCTTGGCGTTGCGGCCTGCGCAGGCAGGCATGCCATGCTAGCAAGCTGCGCGTGCGTCGCGCATCAGTAAATATTGCAGATGTGACACGCAGCGAACGCGCCGGGCGCGGTGCGGTTGCCGTGCAAGCGCGCGCGTCCTGCACTACGCTATCGGTACGACCCGACGAATCAACGGCACGGGCAGGGCCCGGCGCAAAAAAGGAGTTGCATGGACATCGACCAGAAAATCGCGGTGCTGGTACAAACGGTTTCGCACCAAGGCGGGCGCATCGATGCACTGGCCGGCGCGCTTGCGTGCGTGCTGCAGCTGGCACGCGCCACGCCCGGACTGCGCAGCAGCATCGAAACCCAGCTCGAGCAGCGCTACGCGCGCTTGCTCGCGCAGTCGGAAAACCCGGATTACGTCGCCGGATTCGAGTCGGTGCGCGATGCGATCCTGGCGGGATTGGCCGAAGACAAGCCGGGCTGACCCTCGGGCAAACCCTGAGCCTGTGCCGCGACATCCGTCGTATGCTATGTGTTTCAAGGATTGTCCATGTTTGCCAACCATCAGGTCTACAAGGGGTTTCGCCTGTCCGCGCTGGTGCATCGCGTCCTGCCCGACACCGCCGATGCCGGCCTGGACGGGGTCACCTTCCATGCCACGCTCATCGTGTCGCGTGCCGACAACGGCGCCGACGAAGCCGAATTCGAAGTGCCCGCCTTCGCCCGGGGCGAGCGCGCGCCCACGCCGGCCCAGGCCATACACATGGCGATCGAGCACGGGCGCGACATCGTCGAGGCATGGTCTAGCGGCGCCGATCCGGACCGTTCCTGATGCCGGCTGGCGGCCGAACCCGCGCGCAACGCCGCCCGCGCGACCACAGTCCCAGCCGTCCCTGAAAAATAAATCCAGTTTTTGCTTGACGCCGGGCGCAAACCCGGTCATAGTGCTCGCACAGATAGTCAAGCGACGCGGGTTTTTCGTCCACCTGTCGCCTTTTGGTACCTCGGTAGAAGTTAGTTCCCTTCCTTGATCGTCTGGCAATCCCGAGCTTCGGCTCTTACTTTTCAAGGAAGCAATAATGGCTACCGGTATCGTCAAATGGTTCAACCCCGAAAAAGGCTTTGGCTTCATCGTTCCCGATGACGGCGGCAAGGACCTGTTCGCTCACTACTCCGAAATCCGCAGCAACGGCTTCAAGTCGCTGGACGAAAACCAGCGCGTGAGCTTCGAAGTCGGCCAGGGCGCCAAGGGCCCCGCGGCAAAGAACATCGAGCTGCTCTAATCGCATACGACCGCGCGGCGGCTTGCCGCGGTGCGGGACGCATTGCAAAGGCCTCCTTCGGGAGGCCTTTTGCTTTGTGGCGCCCGTGTCGCGGCGCCTGCCCCGCCAGCCGCCCTGTCGGCATGCTGCCGGGCTCGCGCGCGCCGGTGCTTGTGCCGGTTGAGACACATCGCCGACGGCGGCAAAAATGCTATCAAGGTTGCCTGTTTCGCGAACAGCTGCTTACAGGGTGCACGAGCCCACGGCGCTAGAATGCCGGGCTGCCGTAACGGGGAAACAAGGAGAGTGCCCATGAGCCGTGCCGGGCCGGTCATTGCCCTGCTTGCCATGCTTGCCGGCTGCGCGGCGCCGCACCGGCCTGCGCCCCAGGTGGATGCCACCAGGCCGCCGCCGCAAGCCCAGACGTCACCCCAGGCCGAGACGCCGCCGCCGGCGCCCGAGCCGCCGCTGCAGCGGCTGCGCGGCGCCTACGACGCCTCCCGCGGCTGGGTGCTGTGCGGGGAGCAGGCCGCGCAACCGTTGCGGGTGACGCCACAGGCGCGCAGCGCGCTCGAGCCGTTCGTGGCCGGCCACGCGCAGTTTTTCCTGGATGGCTGGGGGCGCCGTAGCGGCCAGGGGTTGGATCTGATCAGCGTCGAGCGCATGCATACCGAGGGGCCGGGCTGTAACGAGCCGCTGGCAAGCTTTGCCTGGGTGGCCCATGGTCAGGAACCGTTCTGGGCCTTTGCCATCACCGCCACCGGCATGCGGTTCAAGGCCGCTGGGGAGCCAGCCCGCACGTATCCTTACGTCGCGCCGCAGCGCGGCGACGACCAGGTCATGTACGCAGGACAGGCGTTCGTGCTGACGCTGCGCAAGCAGCCCTGCGCATCCAGCATGGCCGACGCGCGCTACGCGTGGAGCGCCGAGCTGCAGGCCAACGGGCGCACCTGGCGCGGCTGCGCGTGGCAGGGCATGCAGGGTGAAGCGGCCGCGCAAGTGCCTGCGCGTTGACGTTGCGCGCGGCAGGTGCGGGTCAGTCCCGCTTTTCGCCGCCCAGCGCAGCGACCAGCTCGCCCAGCAGCGCCGCCAATTCGCCGGTCATCAGCGCCACGTCCGCATCGAAGCGTTCGTCTTCGTCCATGGCGGCGTCGTCGTTGGATTCGCGCAGCACGTCCAGCGGCGCGACGCGCTTGACGTCCAGCGACTCGGTCAGCACGAATGAGACGCGGTCGGCCCAGGTCAGGGCCAGGCGCGTGCATTGCTTGCCGGCAGCGATGTGGCGCTGCACGTCATCGGCGTCGATGGCATGGCGTACGTAGCGCACGGCAGCCCGTCCGTCACCGCTGGCGCGCAGTTCGGCATCCTGGTCGATGGTGAAATTGGCCGGCGCCTGGCCGTCGGCCAGCCACGCCGTCATGGCGCTGGCCGGCGATTGCGCGACATACAGCGGCTCGGCCGGAAAAGGGTCGACCGACTTGGCCAGCAGGCCGAGCATGTCATCGGCCTTGGCCACGGCGGCCGCATCGATGACCAGCCAATGGTTGACAGGGTCCAGCCACGCGCGCGTGTCGCGATAGACGCTGAAAGCCTTGGGCAGCAGCTCGTCGGCGACTTGTTCCTTGATCTGCTTCATCTGGCGCCGGCCCGGCTTGTAGCCGTTCTGCTCTTCGAATTCCTGGGCACGCGCGCGCGCGACCTGGTTGACGACGGTGGCTGGCAGCAGCTTCTTTTCCGCGCGCATGGCGATGAGCAACTGGCCGCCGACGGCATGGACCAGTCCGGACTTTTCGCGCACCGGCACCCATCCCAGGTTCTGCTCCTGCAGCGAGCCGGCCGGCCGATAGGCATGGGCGGCGAGCTTGTCCTCGAGTTGTTGCGCATCGAGGCGCCACGCCGGACTGAGTCGATAGATCTTCAGATTCTTGAACCACATGGGAGATGCCGGCAAAAGGGCTGATTCTATACGAGGGTTCGCGCACGGTTCGGGGTCACGTTTGGTCACCAGGGGCGCGGCGCACATGCAGTATCTTCTGCCCACCCATTCGAATAGAAGGAGAGGGGCTTTATGAAACCTGCCGTCATCGCTGGCATCCTGCTCATCGTGCTCGGCGCCGTCGCGCTGATCTACAAGGGATTTGGCTACACGTCCGAGGAGACGGTGCTGCAGTTGGGGTCGATCAAGGCCACTGCCGAGACCGAGAAAGAAGTCCTTATCCCGACCTGGGCAGGCGTGACTGCGATCGTGGCCGGCGCGTTGGTACTGATCGTCGGTCTGCGTCGTTGATCGTCATGGCACCGGCCCCATCCAAAGGCCGGGAGAAAAAGGCCGGGAGAAAAAGGCCGGGAGAAAAAAATGGTCCGGCCCAAGGGGCCGGACCATACGGGAGCACACAGCGCCGCGTCATGAAGGCTCGCGGGAAACGCGGCGCAGGTGTCAATGGCACGGACCCTCGGGGTTGCACGGGGGATGTCGCAGCGCCCGAACTGCATGGGACCGTCCATGTGAGCGGCCAGTGTAGGCATGGGGCACTGACATCGTCCTGAATGTCGCGCAGTCCGTCAGCGTGCGGCCAGGCCGATGCTCGTCCACCGCGCCGACCTCAAAGTCTTCCAGATAGCGCCCGAAGCTGAACCAGTACCGCTTCGGCAGGCTCGGCCGGTGGCACCGGCGCAAGACAGGCCTGCGCCGGGCAGGGGCATTGCATCACGACGGCGGCCGCGGACGAGGCCTGCGTCGGTCAGGCGGTCATCTTGGCTTGCGTCGGCGCGCTGGATATCCGGCCCCTACCCGTGGGATAGGCAAAAAAAAGGAGTCCCGAAAGGGACTCCAAAAAGCCGGATAGGCGCAGCAGTCCCACCCGGCGGGGGATCGTCGATCCTACGCGTGGATGTCGTTGTCTTTGGTCTCGCGCAGGAACAGGGTACCGATGACCAGGGTCATGACGGCGATGATGATCGGATACCACAGGCCATCATAAATATTACCCGTGGCAGCCACGACCGCAAATGCCACCGGCGGCAAAAAGCCCCCGAACCAGCCGTTGCCGATGTGGTAGGGCAGGCTCATCGAGGTGTAGCGGATGCGGGTCGGGAAGAGTTCGACCAGCATGGCTGCGATCGGGCCGTAGACCATGGTCACGTACACCACCAGGATAAACAGCAGGAAGGTGACCATGACCTTGTTCATGGCCGCCGGATCGGCAGCCGCGGGATAGCCGTGGTCGCGGATCGCCGCGGTCAGGGCCTTGTTCAGCTCGGCGCTGCGCTTGGCGAATTCTTCCTTGGGCAGCGAGCCGCCTTCGAACGATTCGAATTCGGCGTCGCCGATCCGGACCTTGGCCACCGTGCCGGCCGGCGCGGCCTGGTTCTCGTAGTTGACCGCGTTGCGGGCCAGGAACGACTTGATGATGTCGCACGAGCTGGTGAACGAGGCCGTGCCCACGGGGTTGAACTGGAACGAGCACGTGGCCGGGTCGGCAATGACGGTCACCGGCGCTTCGGCCTGGGCGCGCTCGAGCGCCGGGTTGGCGAAGTGCGTGATGCCCTTGAAGATCGGGAAGTAGGTCAGCGCCGCGATCAGGCAGCCGGCCATGATGATGGGCTTGCGGCCGATCTTGTCCGACAGCATGCCGAATACCACGAAGAACGGCGTGCCGAGCAGCAGCGCGATCGCGATCATGATGTTGGCCGTGTTGGCATCGACCTTCAGCGTCTGGGTCAGGAAGAACAGCGCGTAGAACTGGCCCGTGTACCACACCACGGCCTGGCCGGCGGTCAGGCCCAGCAGCGCGAGCAGCACGATCTTCAGGTTCTTCCACTGGCCGAAGGACTCATGGATCGGCGCCTTGGAACCGCGGCCTTCGGCTTTCATGCGCTGGAAGGCGGGCGATTCGTTCAGCTGCAGCCGGATCCACACCGAGATGCCGAGCAGCACCACCGAGATCAGGAAGGGGATGCGCCAGCCCCAGTCGCGGAAGGCTTCTTCGCCCATCGCCGTGCGCACGCCCAGGATGACGAGCAGCGACAGGAACAAGCCCAGCGTGGCCGTGGTCTGGATCCAGCTGGTATAGAAGCCGCGTCGGCCTTGCGGCGCATGCTCGGCCACGTAGGTGGCCGCGCCGCCGTACTCGCCGCCCAGCGCCAGGCCTTGCAGCAGGCGCAGCAGGATGAGGATGGTCGGCGCGGCGATGCCGATGCTGGCGTAGCTGGGCAGCACGCCGACCAGGAAGGTCGACAGGCCCATGATGACGATGGTGACGAGGAAGGTGTACTTACGTCCGACCAGGTCGCCTAGGCGGCCGAACACCAGTGCGCCGAACGGTCGCACGGCAAAGCCGGCCGCAAATGCCAGCAGCGCGAAGATGAACCCTGCGGTGGGGTTCACGCCGGAGAAGAAGTGCGCCGCGATGATGGCCGCAAGCGAGCCGTATAGGTAAAAGTCGTACCACTCGAAAACCGTCCCGAGCGAGGACGCAAAGATGACGCGCCGCTCCTCCTTGGACATCGGGGCGTGGGCCGCCGAAGGGCTCGAGCCCGAAACGCTGGTGGTGCTCATGGGTTGTCTCCTTTGTTTTATGCCCGGCGCCAGGGTGCCGCGTGCCGGGGGTCTCCGTCGGCGGTCTTGCCGCCGCCAGTCGTGTCAAGGTAGGACGCAAGACTGACGGCTATCTGACGCGGCGCTTACGTCAAACTGACTTTTGTTACTAATTGTAATAGTCCGTGTGTGCCGGCGGCGGGTCCATGGCGGGAAAGCGCGTCCTGACGAGCGTGCCGCAGGCCGGCGGCTGGCCCGGCCCGTCGTCGATGGCGACCTCCGCGTGGTGGCGCTGCGCGATCTCGCGCACGATGGCCAGCCCCAGGCCGCTGCCGTCCGCGCTGGTGCCCAGCACCCGGTAGAAGCGGTCGAAGACCCGCTCGCGCTCGTGCACGGGGATGCCGGGGCCGGAATCCTCGACCTCCAGGACGATGCTGTCGCCATCGCGCAGGATACGCACGGTGACCCGGCCGCCGCGCGGCGTGTAGCGCAAGGCGTTGTCGATGAGGTTGTTCAGCAGCTCGGCCAGCAGCAGGGCGCTGCCGCGTATCGGCAGCTCGGCCTCCGGCCCCTCGAAGCCCAGGTCGATGCCGCTGGCCATGGCCTGCGGTACCCAGTGTTGCGTTTGCTCGCGCGCGATCGCCTGCAGGTCGACCCGCTCGAGCTGGCTGGCATCGCGGTTTTCCGCGTTGGCCATGAGCAGCAGTTGGTTGACCAGCCGCGTGGCCCGCTCGGATCCGGCCACCAGCTGCTTCAGGCTGAGCTGCATTTCCTCGGGGTTGGCGTCACGCAGTGCCACTTCGGCCTGCGTGCGTAGCCCCGCCAGCGGGGTCTTGAGCTGGTGCGCGGCGTCGGCCACGAAGCGGCGCTGGGCTTGGACGTTCTCCGACAGGCGTGCCAGCAGGTCGTTCATGGCCTGGACGAGCGGGGCGATTTCCGTGGGCGCCGCCCGTTCGTCCATGGGCGACAGGTCGTCGGGCTTGCGCGCGCGCAGCCGTTGTTGCAGGGCGTTCAGCGGCGCGATGCCACGCGATAGGCCGAACCATACGAGCAGCACCGCCACCGGCAGGACGGCGAATTGCGGGATGATGACGCCCTTGATGATGTCGTTGGCCAGCTGCTCGCGCCGCTCGCGCGTTTCGGCGACCACCACGATGGCCGGCCCCGCGCCGGGCAGCGCGGCGTCTGCCGTCGTATACGCCATGCGGATGGCCAGGTCGCGCACCGTGTCGTCCTGGAACTTGACGGCGCCGGCAGGGGGCAGGGCGTGCACGGGGGGAAGCGGCAGCTCACGGTCGCCGGCCAGGTATTCGCCATGCCCGCCCAACGCCAGCCAAAAGACGCTTTGGTTTTCGTCGCCGCGCAGGGCCGACCGCGCCTCGGGCGAGAGTTCCATCACGGTGCGGCCCTCGTGCACGCGGATTTGCTCGGCCAGGATGCGCGCGGTGGTCGCCAGTGCCTGGTCATAGGGGACGTTGGCGATGTTCTGCGCCACCACGTAGGTGATGGCCACGCTCATCGGCCACAACAGGAAAAGCGGCGCGAGCATCCAGTCCAGGATTTCGCCCAGCAGCGAGCGCTGCGACGGCGCCATCGTGGGCCCGGCCTCGCCCCGGCGCATGATTTGCAGCGCCTCTTCGTTAAGCGGCGCCTGCCTGGCGGTGCGCTTCAGCATGGCAAGGCTTGCGAGGCGGGCGCGGACAGCCGCGCCCGCTGCGGCACGTTAACCCGGCACCGGGCTGTCATGGGCTTCGCGCTCCAGGCAATAGCCCAGGCCCCGCACGGTGGCGATCTTCACGCCGCTGGGCTCGAGCTTCTTGCGCAGCCTGTGCACGTAGACCTCGATGGCGTTGGAGCTGACTTCCTCGCCCCATTCGCACAGGTGGTCGACGATCTGGTTCTTGCTGACCATGCGGCCGCTGCGCGTCAGCAGGATCTCCAGCAGGCTGATTTCCCGCGCGGACAGGTCCAGCGGATGGTCATCGACCATGGCCACGCGGCCGGCCTGGTCGAACACCAGGCGCCCGTGGCGCAGCACCGCGGCGCCGCCACCGGCGCCGCGCCGGGTCAGCGCGCGCACGCGCGCTTCGAGTTCGGACAGCGCAAAGGGCTTGGCCATGTAATCGTCCGCGCCCAGGTCCAGGCCCTTGACGCGCTGCTCGACGCTGTCGGCGGCCGTCAGGATCAGCACGGGCAGGCGCGAGTTGCGCGCGCGCAGCTTGCGCAAGACTTCCAGCCCGGGCAGGTGGGGCAGGCCCAGGTCCAGGATGAGCAGGTCGAAAGGCTGCACGCTGAGGGCCGAGTCGGCGGCCAGGCCGTCGCGCACGACGTCCACCGCGTAGCCGCTGCGGCGCAGGGAGCGGGACAGTCCGTCGGCCAGGATGCTGTCGTCTTCGGCGATGAGGATGCGCATTGGGAACTACGGAAGCTGCAGGTGTCGCGGGCCATTCTGGCACAGGGCCCCGCATTTTGCCCACCCGGGTATGTACGGCACGGCCCGTGTGGGCCGCCGCGCGATCGTTCTGTCCAACTGGCTATCCATACAGTACAATGCGATGCCATAATCCAGTGAACCAAGCCTGCCGCGCCGCCGGCCAAGCGCCGCGGCGTGGCATCCCAGCCCCGAATTTACCGGCCGGCGCCCTTGCCGGCCGGACTTGCCAAGGACACTACATGGACGACAAAACCAGCAAGGCCGCCGCATCGGAAAAGGCCAAGGCCCTGGCGGCCGCGCTCTCCCAGATCGAAAAGCAGTTCGGCAAGGGCTCGATCATGCGCTACGGCGACAACGAGGTCGAGCACGACATCCAGGTCGTCTCCACGGGCTCGCTCGGGCTGGACATCGCGCTGGGGGTGGGCGGCCTGCCGCGCGGGCGCATCATCGAGATCTACGGTCCCGAATCCTCCGGCAAGACCACGCTCACGCTGCAGGTCATCGCTGAAATGCAGAAGATCGGCGGCACCTGCGCCTTCGTCGACGCCGAGCACGCGCTGGACGTCCAATACGCGGCCAAGCTGGGCGTGAACCTCACCGACCTGCTCATCTCCCAGCCCGACACCGGCGAACAGGCACTGGAAATCACCGACGCCCTGGTGCGCTCGGGCTCGGTGGACCTCATCGTCATCGACTCGGTCGCGGCCCTGGTGCCCAAGGCGGAAATCGAAGGCGAGATGGGCGACGCGCTGCCGGGCCTGCAGGCCCGCCTGATGAGCCAGGCGCTGCGCAAGCTCACCGCGACCATCAAGCGCACCAACTGCATGGTCATCTTCATCAACCAGATCCGGATGAAGATCGGCGTGATGTTCGGCAACCCTGAAACCACCACCGGGGGCAACGCGCTCAAGTTCTATTCGTCGGTGCGCCTGGACATCCGCCGCACCGGCTCCATCAAGAAGGGCGAGGAGGTCATCGGCAACGAAACCCGCGTCAAGGTGGTCAAGAACAAGGTCGCGCCGCCGTTCAAGCAGGCCGAATTCGACATCATGTACGGCGCGGGCATCTCGCGCGAAGGCGAAATCATCGACCTGGGCGTGCAGGCCGGCATCATCGACAAGGCCGGTGCCTGGTTCAGCTACAACGGCGACCGCATCGGCCAGGGCAAGGACAACGCGCGCGACTACCTGCGCGAGCATCCCGAGCTCGCCTTGGAAATCGAAAACCGCGTGCGCGAGCACCTGGGCATCGCCCCGCGTGCGGGCACTGCGTCGCCGGCCAAGGAAGAAAAGGGCGCCAAGGCCGGCAAGGCCGAGGCCGCCCAAGAATAGGGCTGCCATGCCTTTGCCGCCGCGCGCGCCGGGCGCCCCGGGCCGGCCACGGTCGCCAGGCCCCGGCCTGAAGGCGCGCGCCGTGGCTTACCTGTCGCGGCGCGAGCATTCGCGGGCGGAATTGGCGCGCAAGCTGGCCCGCCATGCGCAGCCAGATGACGACATCGATGCCGTGCTCGATGCGCTGCAGCGCGAGGGATGGCTGTCGGACGCGCGTTATGTGCAAAGCGTGGTGCACCGGCGCGCCGGTGGCCGCGGCGCGGCGCGCATCGTTCAGGAACTGCGCCAGCAGGGCGTGTCCGACGACCAGCTCGGTGCCGTGCGCCAACAACTGCGCGCCACCGAGCTCGACCGTGCGCGGGCGGCCTGGGCCAAGCGCTACGGCAAGGCGCCGTCCTCGCCTGCCGAATATGCCAAGCAGGCCCGATTCCTGGCCGGCCGCGGCTTCGATCATGACGTCATACGCAAGGTGCTGGGCGAGGCCGACGACTGACCACGGTCGACGGTCGCGCCTGCCCGCTGCGCACCAAGCGGGCGGGCGCGGCCCGGTCGATGCGGCAGGGTCCTCGCACCGCCAGTGCATTTGCCGCATGGCCGGCAGCGGCGCGTCAGCCAGCCTTTCCGGCCGACTTGATCCCGGCCAGCGTGCGAAAGCACACCTCGCGCGCCACGCCCAGGAATTCCTTCACATAGGGCGCCTCGCCATCCTCGCTGCGCACGGCTGCGTACAGCGTGCGCCACACGCCCTGGGCGCCCAGCCGGCAAGTGCGCAGCCACCCCTGGTCCAGGTATTCGGTCAAGGCCCAGTTGGGCAGGGCAGCCACGCCGCGATTGCTGGCCACCAGCTGCACGATGACGGGGGTCAGCTCGGCGGTGCGCACGGCGGCCGGCTCAACGTCGGCCGGGTCCAGGAAAGCCGTGAAGACGTCCAGCCGCTGCCGGTCCACGGGATAGGTGATAAGCGTCTGCCCGGCCAGGTCCCCTGGCTCGACATGACGCTGTTGGGCGAGCGGGTTCTGCGCAGAGACCGCTAGCACCAGCTCGTAGCGAAACAGCGGCACGTAAAGGACGGCCTCCAGCGGCTGTGGATCGGAAGTCACGACCAGGTCCAGGTCGCCGCGCAGCAGGGCGGGCAGGGGGGCAAACGAGAACGCCGCCGACAGGTCCAGCGCCACTTCCGGCCATTGCTGGCGGAATGCGTCCAATGCGGGCATCAACCATTGGAAGCACGAATGACATTCGATGGCCACGTGTAGCCGGCCAGCGCGCCCCTGCGCCAGGCGGGCGAGCTCCCGCTCGGTGGCGCGCACGCGCGGCAGCACGTCGTCGGCCAGCGCCACGATGCGCAGCCCCGCGGTGGTCAGCCGCGCCGGACGGGTGCGGCGGTTGAGCAGCGGCGTGCCCAACCGGGTTTCCAGGTCGCGCAGTTGGTGCGATAGGGCCGATTGGGTGAGGTGCAGCCGCTCGGCGGCCTCCAGCAGGCTGCCGCCGTCACGTATGGCTTGCAGCGTTTCGAGGTGGCGGATTTCGAGCATGCGTGGTCCCTTGCAGGCGCGGCGCCCGCGCGCCGCCGATGCGGCCGGCCAGGCTGGCCATAATATGAATATTGTTCAAATTATATATGCTCACATTGATTTTGATTCATGGTCGACCCGCAGGACAATGGCAGCTTGTCAGCCATTACTCCACGGGTCGTCATCGATGAGCATTACCTTGCATAACCTTGGTTTTCCCCGCATCGGCGCGCAGCGCGAGCTCAAGCGCGCGCTAGAAGCCTATTGGGCCGGGGGGGAGGCGGCCAGCCTGCTGGCGGTCGGCCGCGAACTGCGCGCCCGCCACTGGCGGCAACAGGCCGACAGCGGCCTGGCCTTCGTGCCGGTGGGTGACTTCGCCTGGTACGACCACATCCTCGAATGGACCGCGCTGCTGGGCGCCGTGCCCCCTCGCTTTGGCCAGCCGGCAGGCGAGCCGGTGTCGCTCGATACGCTGTTTCGCATGGCGCGCGGACGGGCGCCGACCGGCGAGCCGGCACCGGCCTGCGAAATGACCAAGTGGTTCGATACGAACTACCACTACATCGTCCCCGAGCTGCATCCCGGGCAGGTGTTTCGTATCGCGCGGGACGCGCTTTTCGAGCAGGTGGCCGAGGCCATCGCCGAAGGGCATCGGCCCAAGCCCGTCATCCCGGGACCGCTGACCTGGCTGTGGCTGGGCAAGGGCCAGGCCTACTCGGGGGCGGGCGATGCGGCCAAGCTGGCGCTGCTGGACAACCTGCTGCCCGTCTACGAAGCCGTGCTGCAACGGCTGGCCGGGCAGGGCGTGCAGTGGGTGCAGATCGACGAGCCGGCCCTGGTGCTCGATTTGCCGCAGGCCTGGCGCGATGCCTATGTACGCGTCTATGAACGCCTGGCCGGTAGCCCCGTGCGCATCCTGTTGGCGACGTACTTCGGCGCCCTGCAAGAGAACCTATCCGTGGCCGCCGCGCTGCCGGTGGCCGGGTTGCACGTCGACCTGGTGCGCGCGCCCGGGCAGCTGCAGGCGGTGGTGCAGGCGCTGCGCCCGGACCAGGTGCTGTCGGCCGGCTGCATCGACGGCCGTAACGTCTGGCGCGCGGACCTGGATGCGGTGCAGGCTGCCCTGGCGCCGGTTGCGGCCCGGCTGGGCGAACGCCTGTGGCTGGCGCCGTCGTGCTCGCTGCTGCACGTGCCGGTGGACCTGGAGCAGGAAACCGAACTGGACGCCGAGCTCAAGGGTTGGCTGTCGTTCGCACGCCAGAAGCTGCAGGAGCTGCGCGCGCTCGGCCAGGCCCTGGCGGGCGAGCCGGATGACGCCTGCCGGCAGTTGCTGCAGGTCCAACGCAGGGCGCTGCAGTCGCGCCGCACCTCGCCGCGCATCCACAACCCGGCGGTGGCGGCGCGCCTGGCCGGCCACGAGGCGCTGCCGCGGGCCCGCGCGCCCTTTGCCGAGCGCATCGCCGCCCAGCAGGCGCGGCTGAAGCTGCCGGATTTCCCTACCACGACGATAGGATCCTTCCCCCAGACCGCGCAGATACGCGCCGTGCGGCGCGACTGGAAGGCCGGCGCCATCTCCGATGCCGCCTACGAAAAGGCCATCCGGGCGGAAATCGAGCGCACGATACGCTTTCAGGAAAGCATCGGCCTGGACGTCCTGGTCCATGGCGAGCCCGAGCGCAACGACATGGTCGAGTACTTCGGCGAGCTGCTGGCTGGCTTTGCGTTTACCCGCCACGGTTGGGTGCAGAGCTATGGCTCGCGCTGCGTCAAGCCACCGATCATCTTTGGCGACGTGGCGCGGCCCGCACCCATGACGGTGGGGTGGTCGTCGTATGCGCAGTCGTTGACCGACAAGCCGGTCAAGGGGATGCTGACCGGCCCGGTGACCATCCTGCAGTGGTCCTTCGTGCGCGACGACCAGCCGCGCGAGCAGACCTGCCGGCAGCTGGCGCTGGCCTTGCGCGACGAGGTCGCGGACCTGCAGGCGGCAGGCATACGCGTCATCCAGATCGACGAGCCTGCCTTTCGCGAAGGGCTGCCGCTGCGCCGCGCCGACTGGGATGCCTACCTGGACTGGGCAGTGGACTGCTTCCGGCTGGCCACGTCGGTGGCGCGCCCGGAGACGCAAATCCACACCCACATGTGCTATTCGGAGTTCAACGACATCATCGAGGCCATCGCGGCCCTGGACGCCGACGTCATCACCATCGAGACGTCGCGCTCGAACATGGAACTGCTCGAGGCCTTCGAGCGCTTCCGCTACCCCAACGACATCGGCCCAGGGGTGTTCGACATCCATTCGCCCAATGTGCCGGATCCGGCCTGGATGGTCGGCCTGATGCGGCGCGCGGCCGAGCGCTTGCCCCGTGAGCGGCTTTGGGTCAATCCGGATTGCGGGCTGAAGACCCGCGGCTGGGCCGAGACCGAGGCCGCGCTCAAGGCGATGGTCGGCGCCGCCCGCCGGCTTCGCACGGAGCTGCCGGCACTGGCCTGACCCTCGGACGCGTCGGATCGGGCCGGCGCGTGCGCTATACTCCCCGGGTTTCATGCCGCGCACGTAAGCATGCCCCTGGCCTCGCCCGACTGCCCCCGCCAGCCCCTGCACACGCGTTCCATACGTGTGCAGTCGTACGCTCGGCAGGACGGCCTGTACGATATCGAGGCCGAGCTCATCGACGTCAAGGGCTACGACTTCGTAAAGTTCGGGCAGACCCATCCGGCCGGCAAGCCGGTCCATCACATGCACCTGCGCCTGACCATCGATGCCGACTACAACATCGTGGACGCGCAGGCAGCCTATGATGCGGCGCCTTACGGCGAGCATTGCACGGCCATCGCGCCGGATTACGCCGACCTGAAGGGCATGAACCTGTTGCGGCAGTTCCGCCAGGCGGTCAAGGAGCGGTTCGGCCGGACCGCGGGCTGCACCCACATGACGGAACTGGCCCAGGTGCTGCCCACGGCCGCGGTGCAAACCATGGCCGGCCGGCGCCGTCAACAGGCGCAGGCAAACCCGGACCAGCGGCCCTTCCAGGTTGGTGGCTGCCACGCCCTGCGCACCGACGGCCCGGTGGTGCGCGAGCATTACCCCCGCTGGTATACCGGTCCGGAGGCGAACGCGGCGGCAGGATCCCGCCTGGACGGCTCAGCGCCTGCCGACGGTGCCGCGTCGACCGATTCCTTTATCCATACGACTTGACAGGTAATCCATGAAGATCCACGAGTACCAAGGCAAGGAACTGCTGAAGAAATTTGGCGTCACCGTGCCTCGCGGCATTCCCGCGTTTTCCGTCGACGAGGCCGTGGCCGCTGCCGAAAAACTGGGTGGCCCAGTCTGGGTCGTGAAGGCGCAGATCCATGCCGGTGGCCGCGGCAAGGGCGGCGGGGTCAAGCTGGCCCGCTCGTTGGATGACGTCAGGAAGCTGGCCTCGGAAATCCTCGGCATGCAGCTGGTCACGCACCAAACCGGGCCGCAGGGCCAGAAGGTGCGCCGCCTGTATATCGAGGAAGGCGCCGACATCCAGAAGGAATACTACGTTTCGCTGGTGACCGACCGGGCCACGCAGAAGGTGGCCTTCATTGCCTCCAGCGAAGGCGGCATGGACATCGAAGAAGTCGCCCAGTCCTCGCCCGAGAAGATCGTCACCGAGTACATCGATCCGCTGGCCGGCTTGGGCGCCGAGCAGGCCCGCAAGATCGCCACCGCGATCGGGCTGTCCGGCCATTCCGTCGACCAGGCCGTGGACATGTTCCAGAAGCTCTACCAGTGCTACATGGAAACCGACGCGTCGCTGGTCGAGGTCAACCCGCTCAATTGCGACAGCAAGGGCAACCTGATCGCCCTGGACGCCAAGTTCAATTTCGATTCGAACGCGCTGTTCCGCCACCCCGAGATCGTTGCCTACCGCGATCTCGACGAAGAGGACCCCGCCGAGATCGAGGCGAGCAAGTACGACCTGGCCTACATCCAGCTCGATGGCAACATCGGCTGCCTGGTCAATGGGGCGGGCCTGGCCATGGCCACCATGGACACCATCAAGCTGTTCGGCGGCGAGCCGGCCAACTTCCTGGACGTCGGCGGCGGTGCCACCGCCGAGAAGGTCACCGAGGCCTTCAAGATCATGCTCAAGAACAAGGACGTCAAGGCGATCCTGGTCAACATCTTCGGCGGCATCATGCGCTGCGACGTGATCGCCGAAGGCGTGATCTCCGCGTGCAAGGCGGTCAACCTGAGCGTGCCGCTGGTCGTTCGCATGAAGGGCACCAACGAAGAGCTCGGCAAGAAGATGCTCGCCGAATCGGGCCTGCCCATCATCAGCGCCGACACCATGGCCGAAGCGGCCACCAAGGTCGTCGCCGCCGCCAACCAGTGATGACGGCATCAAACAGATCAGCGAAGGATTAGCGACATGTCGATTCTCATCAACAAGGACACCAAAGTCATCACCCAGGGTATCACCGGCAAGACGGGACAGTTCCATACCCGTATGTGCCGTGATTACGCCAACGGGCGCGCCGCCTTCGTGGCCGGCGTCCATCCCAAGAAAGCCGGCGAGGATTTCGAGGGCATTCCCATCTACGCCACGGTCAAGGACGCGAAAGAGGCCACTGGCGCGACGGTGTCGGTCATCTACGTGCCGCCTGCGGGCGCGGCCGCGGCCATCTGGGAAGCCGTCGAGGCCGACCTGGACCTGGTCATCTGCATCACCGAGGGCATCCCGGTGCGCGACATGCTGGAAGTGCGCAACCGCATGAAGGCGCAGAACAAGAAGACCCTGTTGCTGGGCCCGAACTGCCCCGGCCTGATCACGCCCGACGAAATCAAGATCGGCATCATGCCCGGCCACATCCACCGCAAGGGCCGCATCGGCATCGTCAGCCGTTCCGGCACGCTGACCTATGAAGCCGTGGCACAAGTCACCGAGCTTGGCCTGGGCCAATCCAGTGCCGTGGGCATCGGCGGCGATCCCATCAACGGCCTGAAGCACATCGATGTGCTCAAGATGTTCAACGAGGACCCCGACACCGACGCCGTCATCATGATCGGCGAGATCGGCGGGCCGGACGAAGTCAACGCCGCGCAGTGGGCCAAGGACAACATGAAAAAGCCCGTGGTCGGCTTCATCGCCGGCGTCACCGCGCCTCCGGGCAAGCGCATGGGGCACGCCGGCGCCCTGATTTCGGGCGGCGCCGACACGGCCGATGCCAAGCTCGAGATCATGGAGGCCTGCGGCATCCGTACGACGCGCAACCCGTCGGAGATGGGCAAGCTGCTGAAGTCCGTCTTGTAAACAACACCGGCGCCAACGTGCGCCATCGCCGGTCGCATCGGGGGGTGCGGCCGGTTTTTTCTGCAGAAGGCTCGCGTCATACCAGACCGTCGTGGCGTCACGTGCACGCCCGGCAAGACGGCGCTTGCGCCGGCATTTCGCCGGCATGGAGTGTGGACGCATGGAAGTCACCAGTGCAGCCTTCTGGATCGCGCTGATCCAGATCATTTGGGTCAACATCCTGTTATCCGGCGACAACGCCGTTGTCATCGCGCTGGCCGCGCGCTCGCTGCCCGAGCAGCAGCAGAAGAAGGCCATCGTCATCGGGTCGGTCGCGGCGATCTGCATGCGTATCGTCCTGACGCTGGTGGCCGCGCAACTGCTGCTGCTGCCCTGGCTCAAGACCATAGGCGCGCTGCTCTTGGTCTACATCGGCGTGAGCCTGCTCTTGCCCGAGAAGGAAGACACCGGACAGGACAAGGCGCATGGCAGCCTGGCTGCGGCAATCCGTACCATCATGGTCGCCGACCTGGTCATGAGCTTGGACAACGTCGTGGCGGTGGCCGCGGCAGCGATGGGCGACACCGTGCTGCTGGTCATCGGCCTGGCCATCAGCATCCCGCTGGTCATCTTCGGCAGCTCGCTGTTGCTGCGCGTCATCGAGCGCTTCCCGCTGATCGTGTGGGTGGGTGCGGCGCTGCTGGGCTTCATTGCGGGTGAAATGCTGGTCGGCGACCCGGCCCTGGATGCACCCTTGCATCAGGTCGACAACGTGTTGGGCGTGTCGCACCACCAGCTGGCGATCATCTTCGGCCTGGCTGGCGCGCTGATCGTGTTGGTGCTGGGCAAGTACTTCGCCGCGCGCCAGCAGGCGTAGCGTAGCTCATTGGCGGCTGAAAACTGAACGCGAGCTGAATTACAATTCCCCGTCTTTGGCGTAGCTTTTCCAACGGCCCGCGCTCGCGGATGCGGGCCACCAAGGACAAATTTGTTGCAACCTCACCAAAACGGGGGATAAAGGTGCTTGAGTTCTTTCAGACGCTCAGTTGGGCGGCGGTCTTCCAGATCATCATGATCGACATCCTGCTGGGCGGGGACAATGCCGTGGTGATCGCCTTGGCGTGCCGCAACCTGCAGCCCAAGCAGCGCATGCAAGGCATTTTGTGGGGGACGGCCGGCGCCATCGGCCTGCGGGTGGTGCTAATCGCGTTTGCGCTGACGCTGCTGGCCATCCCTTTCCTGAAGATCGTCGGGGGCCTGCTGTTGCTGTGGATCGGCATCAAGCTGCTGCTGCCCGAGGACGACGCCCATGACAAGATCCAGAGCGGCACGTCGGTGATGTCGGCGATCAAGACCATCATCATCGCCGACTTCGTCATGAGTCTGGACAATGTGATCGCGATCGCGGGCGCGGCCCAAAACGCGCATGCCGACCACCAGATCGGCCTGGTGATCTTCGGGCTGCTGGTCAGCGTGCCCATCATCGTCTGGGGCAGCACGCTGGTGCTCAAGCTGATCGACCGCTATCCGTTGGTGGTGACTTTCGGCGCGGGCTTGCTGGGCTGGATCGCCGGCGGCATGATGGTCACCGACATCGTCGTCGAGCGCGAGTTCGGCACGGTCGATGCCACGACCAAGCTGGCCGCCGAGATCATCGGCGCGCTGTTGGTCATTCTGGTCGGCCGCTGGATCGCGGCGCGCAAGACGCAGTCGCTCGACAACGAGCAAGCCTGATGCGATCGGTCCGCCGCGCAGGCTTGCCTGTCCGCTGGACGCCAGCCCAGGGCGGCGGCGCTGCAGCGGGGGACCGAAAGCCGGGCGCGCCGGTTGCGCCTGGTCTGTGATGGACAAGGAAAGGCGCTCGGCGCGCCATGGAGTATGTAGATGAAATCTTTGCTGCGCTCACGACCTGCACGCACCGACGAAGCTGCCCGCGGGCAATACCACGAAACCGGCGGCGGCCAGCCGACGCCATCGCGTCAAACCGGATTGAGCCTGCTGCAGGGCTTGCTGGTGCTGGCCATCATTGGGGTGGTGGTCACGGTCGTCCTGCAGCAGCTGCGCTGATCCGCATCGCGGCCGTTGCGCGGCCGGACGCAACGGCGCATGACGATGACCTGCGGCCCATTTGCCGTCCTGACCCGTCCAGCCGGGCGCAATGACGCGCTGGCTGCGCGCCTGCGTGCGCAGGGCTGGGACGTCCTGGACCTGCCGGCGCTGGAGATTGAGGCGCTGCCTGCGGATGCCGCCACCTTGCCGCGTCCCGGTGACCATGACTTGGTGGTCTTTGTCAGTGGGACGGCGGTGCGCTGCTATCTGCGCCAGCTGCGCGATGTTGCCGGCATGCAACAGTGGCCGGCGGGCGTGACGGCCGCCTGCGTCGGGCCGGCGACGGCCGCGGCGCTGCGGGATTCGTCTTTCTGGCACGACGGTGCGCAACTGCTGCATCCCGGACCTGGCGCGCCTGCCTACGATTCCGAGGCGTTGTGGCAGCTGATGCAGGCGCGCGGCTTCATGCCGCGGCGCGTCTTGCTGGTGCGGGGCACGACCGGGCGCGATTGGCTGGGGCAAACGCTCGCAAGCCAGGGCGCCGACGTGCGTGCCCACGCGGCGTACCGGCGCGTCCCTGCACAGTGGCCGGCCACCGCGCTGCCCATCCTGATGTCGTGCCGCGACGAGGGACGGCCGGCGCACTGGCTGCTGACCAGCGGCGAAGGCATCCAAGCGGTGCATGGGCAGATACGACGCGCCGGGCTCGAATCTTGGTGGCGGCGATGTCGCTTCGTCGTCACGCATCCGCGCCTCGTGCAGCATCTGGAAGCGTTTGCGCCCGACGCCGTCGCGCGCGGGATGGTAAAAATCTGCTTGCCCGAGGACGAGGCCATCGAACAGGCTTTGCGTGCTTGAGGCTTTGCGGATGGCTGCGGCGCGTCGGCGACGCGGCCCAACGACTACAATCGCGACATGACCGACACGACTCCCGCCATCGACCCGGCCATTGCGGCCGCCCCGGGCAGCACGGCTGCCAACCCGGCCGATCGCGAAGCATCGCCGCCCACGCAAGCTGACAAGTCCAACAAAGGACGACGACGCAGCCTGCCGGGCTTGGCCATCGCCTTGGTCCTGGCGGTGCTGGTCATCGCGGCGCTGGCCGCCGCGCTGTGGTATCAACGGCAGCAATTCGAACGTTCCGGCCGCGAGATCGCCAGCCGGCTCGATGCCGTGTCTTCCGAATTGGCCACGGTGCGCCGCGAGGCGCGGCAGTCCCTGTCGCTCGCCCAATCCCACGACGATCGCCTGCGTGCGCTCGACCAAACGCTGGCCGACGTGCAAGGCCGTTTCGCCGCGCTCGAACAGGCCCTGCAAACCTTTGGCGACGGCTCGGGCGACGTGCAACTGCTCAACGACGTCGAGCAATTGCTGACGCTGGCCAATCAGCAGCTGCGCCTGGGCGGCAGCGTCAGCAATGCCATCGTCGCGCTGGAGACCGCGCAGGCGCGGCTGGCGCGCGCCGAGCGGCCGGCGTTTGCCACGCTCATGCAGGCCATCAACGGCGACCTCGACCGGCTGCGGGCCGTTCCCATGGTCGACGTGCCGGCGCTTGCGTCCAAGGTCGACCAGCTGATCGCGCTGACTGCACGCGCGCCGCTGCTGGTGCCCGATGCCGCCGCCCCGGGTGCGGGCCAGCCTGCCTCGGCTGCGAGCGGGGGGCCCATGCCGCCGCAGTCCGACGCGCCCGAACCGGCCGACGCCGACGCCTCCTGGTGGCAGCGCTGGCGGGCCGAGATCGCTTCCTGGCCGCAGCGGGCCGCGGCAGCCGTCGGCCGCGAGCTGGCCGACATGATCAGCATCCAGCGCGTGGACGAGGCCGGCGCCCTGCTGCTGTCTCCCGAACAGGGCGCGCAGCTGCGCGCCAACATCCGCATGCGCCTGTTGACCGCCCAGGTGGCCTTGCTGATGCGCCAGCCCGCGATCTGGACCAACGAAATCGACGCGGTGGCCGCGGCGCTGGCCGCCAGCTACGACGCCCGCTCGCCCGATACCGTGGCGGCGCAGCGGCTGGCCCGCGAGCTGGGGCAGGCCGAAATCGCGGTGAAGCTGCCCGGCCTGTCGGCCAGCCTGGCGGCGGCGGCCACTTTGCGCGCGTCCCTGGGCGATGCGCCTGCGCGTGCGGAGTAGCAGCATGCGGACCTGGTTCTGGACGCTTTTGCTGACGGTCGTCGCCGTGGCGCTGGCGGTGGTGCTGCGCCAGCACGGCGGCAATGTGATCATCCTGGCGCAGCCCTGGCGCATCGAGGTATCGCTGACTTTCGCGGTCGTCGCGATCGTGGCCGCCTTCGTGCTCCTGTATGTGGGGCTGCGGCTGCTGGCGTGGCTGGTATCGATTCCCGGACGCGTGCGGGCCTGGCGCGGACGCCGCGTGCAGGAACGCGACCATGAACTGCTCGAGCGCGGCTGGATACAGTTGCTCGAAGGCCGCTACGCGCATGCCGAAAAAGACTTGACCAAGCTGCTTGGCCAAACCCGCAAGCCGAGCCGCCAGGTGCTGGCCGCACTGTCGGCGGCGCGTGCCGCGCATGGACTGAGGGAATTCGCCCGGCGCGACGCCTTGCTCGAGCAGGCGCGCGACAAGGCCGGCCAGGATGCCGGCCTGCAGGAGGCCGTGGCCACGGTGGCTGCCGACATGCTCCTGGACCAAGGCCGGGCGCAGGAGGCGCTGGCGCAACTCGAGCCGTTGCAAGACGGCGGCGCGCGCCATTTGCACACCATGCGGCTGCTCTTGCGCGCGCATCACGCCTTGGGCCACGACGAGCAGACGTTCGCGCTGGCCCGCAGCCTGTCGCGGCGCGCGGCGGTCGACCAAGACCAGGCCTTGCGCCTGATCGAATCGTCGGCGGCGGCGCGCTTGCGCGCTGCCTTGCCTGGGGATGGCTGGCGCGCCGTCTGGAAGGACCTCAAGGCCGAAGAGCGCACCTTGCCCGAGGTGGCGCTGGCCGGCGCCGCGGCGTTCGAATCGGCGGGCCAGCCCGAAGAGGCGGCCAAGGTGCTCGAGACCGCCATCGGCGAGCGCTTCGATCCCCGCCTGCTTGCGGCCTACGCGCGCTGCGATGCGGCCCAGGTGCCACGCAGGCTGGAGAAGGCCGAGGCCTGGCTGCAGCGCCATCCCGGCAATCCCGACTTGCTGTCGATGTTGGGCGTGCTGTGCCTGACCGGCCAGCTGTGGGGGCCGGCCGAGCGCTATCTGCTGCGCAGCCTGAAGCAGCGCAACGACGGCCACGTCCATGCCTTGCTGGGCAGTTTGTACGATCGCCTGGACCGGCCCGCCGAGGCGGTGCGCCACTGGCGGCTGGCCACCGCGGCCGGCATGGCGCTACCGGTGCTGGCCGCCGACGTCGCGCTGCCCGCGGCAGACACCGCGGGCGATCCGTCGCTGCTCGACGCCCAGGCGCCCGAGGAGTTGGCCGGACAAGACATCGCCGCGCTTGCCGACGCACCCTTCGAACCCTTGGTGCCGCCCGACGTGGAGCTGCCGCCCGAGGACGAGGCGCCGACGGGCGTGCCTGCCCCTGGTGCGTCCGCCGCGGCTGGCCAGCCGCAGCCCGCAGCCGCACCCGTGGCGTCGCCGCCGTCCGGGTCCGAGGACATCCAGGATTTGTTCGATAGCGCGCCCATCCCGGGGCTGGAGGCTTTGCCGGAGGATGCAGGCGCCAGCGCGGCGCAGGACGCCGGCCAGCCGCAGCGGCGCGTCCCGGACCGCCCGGCCGGGGACAAGTCCTGATCCGTTTTCTTGCCACTTTCTCACATAAGGTCTTTCATGAGTCTCGATCGTGTACCCGCGGGTAAGAACCTGCCGGACGAATTCAACGTCGTCATCGAAATCCCGATGAACGCCGATCCGGTGAAGTACGAAGTCGACAAGGACAGCGGTGCCGTTTTCGTCGACCGCTTCATGCTCACCGCGATGCACTATCCCTGCAACTACGGCTATATCCCGCAGACGCTGTCCGAGGACGGCGATCCGGTGGACGTGCTGGTCATCACGCCGTTTGCCATCCAGGTCGGCGCAGTGATCCGCTGCCGGCCGCTGGGCATCCTGCACATGGAAGACGAGGCCGGCGGCGACGCCAAGCTGCTGGCCGTGCCGGTCGACAAGCTCTACCCCCCGTATCGCAACATCCAGAAGCCGGAAGACTTGCCGGCCGAGGAACTGGCGCGCATCCAGCACTTCTTCGAGCACTACAAAGATCTCGAAAAGGGCAAGTGGGTCAAGGTCAAGGGTTGGGCCGGTCCCGACCAGGCGCGCGCCGAGGTCAGCCAAAGCGCCAAGCGCTACGCCGCGCAGGCTGGCAAGTAGGCCGGGCGTCCGACCATTTTCATCCACGACAACAAAGAGACATCCATGGCAGATTACGTCCTGACGCCGCCGCCCGTGCCGGCCGTACCCGTGGCCGGCGGCGGCCTGTTTCCTGTGCGCCGCGTCTACTGCGTCGGCCGCAACTACGCCGAGCACGCCAAGGAAATGGGCTTCACCGGCCGGGAGGATCCCTTCTTTTTCTGCAAGCCGGCCGACGCGCTGGTGCCGGTGGCCGACGGCGAAACCGGGACCATCCCTTATCCGCCGCGCACGTCCAACCTGCACTACGAGATGGAGCTCGTCGTGGCCATCGGCAAGGGCGGGCGCGACATTCCGGTCGAGCAAGCCGATGACCACGTCTGGGGCTACGCCCTGGGCCTGGACATGACGCGGCGCGACCTGCAGGGCGAAGCCAAGAAGCTGGGGCGCCCCTGGGAAGTGGGCAAGGGCTTCGACAAGTCCGCACCCATCGGCCCCATCCACCGGCGCAGCGCCACCGGCGTCCTGGAAAAGGGCGCGATCTGGCTCGATGTCAACGGGCAGCGCAAGCAGTCCAGCGATATTTCCCAGATGATCTGGAACATCCCGGAAAGCATCGCCTATCTGTCCGGCCTGTTCGAATTGCAGCCCGGCGACCTGATCTTCACCGGCACGCCCGAGGGGGTGGGCCCCGTCGTCGCCGGCGACCTGATGGTGGGCGGCGTCGACGGCCTGGGGCAGCTGAAGGTCCGCATCGCGCCGTAGCGTCGTCGTTGCCTTGGCCGGCCGTGCAGGCCTGGCGGCGTGGACCCGGCCGTGCGGCGATCCGCCCACGGCCGGGTCCATTTTTATGCCCGTTCGCTTTCCGGCGCCGCCCGCGCGGTGGCGCGCCAGCGGTTAACATCGATTTTGTCTCGTGGAGTCCAGCAGCGCATGCCCGCCTACGCCGTAGCGATGATCCGCCAAACGCGGTTTAACGAAGAAATCGTCGAATATCTGCGCCGGATCGGCGAAACCCTGGTGCCGTATTCGGGCCGGTATATCGTGCACGGCGGCCCGTACGAGCCGCTGGAAGGCGCATGGTCGGGCGATCTCATCATGATCGAGTTCCCTTCGATGGACGCTGCGCGCCGTTGGTATCACTCCGATGCCTATTCGGCCATCCGCAAGCTGCGAACGGCCAACACCGACGGCGACGTCTTCCTGGTGCAGGGCGTGCCTGACGACTACCAAGCCACCGACATCCTCGAACGGGCGAAATAGCCAGGGACAGCCATGACCGACGCGACCCAACCTTCCTGTGATATCCGTGCCGTGACCGAGGCCGACTTCGACGCCTGGCTGCCGTTGTGGAAGGGCTACCAGGACTTTTATCGGGTCGGCATCGCCGAGGACGTCACGCGCACGACCTGGCGACGCTTCTTGGATCCGGCCGAACCCATGTATGCGGCGCTCGCCTGGGAGGCAGGCAGGGCCGTGGGCATGGTGCATTGGATCCTGCACCGCTCGTGCTGGACCGCGGGAGACTACTGTTACCTGCAGGACCTGTTCGTCGCGGCCGACGTGCGCGGCCGCGGTTGCGGCCGGGCGTTGATCGAGCATGTCTATGCGTGCGCGCGCGCGGCTGGCGCGTCGCGCGTGCATTGGCTGACGCACGAAACCAACCGCGACGCCATGCTGCTGTACGACCGCATCGCCGAGCGTTCGAGGTTCGTGCAGTACCGGAAGATTTTCTGAGCGCCCCGCGACGGCCAACTGCACGCGGATGATTTCCATCGTGCGCGCGGCGTGGCGCGGCACGGCGCGCATGCCCGTCATCGACCACAGTCAAGACGCCCATCGCGGCATCGGTCACGCCGGACTGTCCGCATAGCGCGACCGGCCTTGCCGTAGCAGACTGTGCCTCCGATCAATGCGAAGGAGGTCATCATGCTCGTGCGTCAGTCCGGACAGGGCATGACCGAGTACATCATCGTCGTCGCCCTGGTGGCCGTCGCGGCCATTGCGGTCTATCAACTGTTCGGGCAGGTCGTGCGGTCGCAGACGGCGGCCATGGCGCGCGAGCTGGCCGGCGAGGACGGCAGCGAGCAATCGCGCGCGGCACAGGCTGCGGCCGAATCCGCCGCCGCGCAAGCGGCCGCCCGTACGCTGAAGTCTTTCACCGGTAACGCGGGGGCAGGGCAGTGAGGCCGCGGTTTACGCCGCGGGGGCTGCCGCGCATGCGCGGCCAGGCGCTCACGCTCGGCCTGCTGCTGGTCGCGGCTGGTGCGCTGGCGTGGATCCACCTGCACGACATCGGGCAGGTGATCGCCGCGCGCGCACGGCTGCTGCATGCCGCCGATGCCGCGGTATACAGCGGTGCGCTGCTGCAGGCCAGGGCCTTCAACATGCATGCGTACATCAACCGCGCGCAGGTCGCTCACCAGGTGGCGATGGCGCATTTGGTCACCCTCGGCTCGTGGGCGCAATGGGCTGACGCGCAGGCGCGCCAGTCCACGCAGGCCAATCCGCCGGCCGCGCTGATCGGCATGCTGTTTGGCGGCGCATACGGTTCGGCCTATGCGGCGTCGGCGGCCGCTTTCGGCTTGGGCACCCAGGCGGCGGGCAGTGCTTTGGCGCAGGCCTTCGCACGGCACGAGCGCACGGTGCACGACGTGCTTGCCGCCGCCCGGCAGGTGCTGATGGGCTCGTTGGCAGGCACGCGCGAGGCCGGAATGCGTGCCGTGCTGGCGGCGAACTATCGCGAGCCCGGCGATGACGAACCTGATGAGGCGGTGCTACGGCGCGCTGGGCTGAGCATGGCCTGGATGCAGGATGCGCTGCCCGGCACCGTGGTGCTGCACCCCGTACAACAGGGCAGCGGCCTGCGCGCGCTGGTAATGGACGCCGCCGGACGCTATCCGTTTCTTGGGCCGCGCAACGATACCGCGCAGAATCCTTGGCCGGTCAGCGCGCGCTGCCCGCATTTGCGCCACGAGCTGAGGCGGCTAGGCGCCACCTCGCTGTCGGCGCAAGGCCGGTGGCAGTCGCACGACACCCTGTCGTATCACGCGCTGCGCAGCAATCGATGGATAGGCTGCTATTACCGCGAATATCCCATGGGCTGGGGATTGGCGCTAGGCGGGCAGGGCCTGCCAGACGGATACGGGCATGCCGTCGTGCCGCCAGCTAATTTTTCCCGCCAGGCCTTTTGGCGATGGGTGCGCGCCAACACGCGATGGGACTTGCTGGGCAAGGGCGTCAATCCCCTGGCCGATTCCCACGCGCTGGCAGGGATGGCGCGCTGGCCGTCGCGCGGGCTGCCGCTGCATGCTGGTCTATCGAACGGCGGCGATCAGGCCGTCCGCATCGCGATATCGGTCAGGCAGGATGCGACGAGGCTTCCTACTACGGACGCGGCGGGCAAGCTGCAGGTCGGGCCAGGCCCGTTCGTGTTGCGCGCCTGGCGGCCGGGCGACGCGATGACGGTGGCCAGCGCGGCGCAAACCTATTTCGCGCGCCCGGCGCCGCGCACCGACGGACGCGAAGAGTTTGCCAGTTTGTTCCACCCGTACTGGCAGGCGCGCTTGGCGCCTGCGGGCGCGCCGAGCGAGGGGGCGTGATGGGCGGGCGTTGCGTTGCGGCGATCCGGCAGGCCGGGCAGGCCTTGGCCGAAGGGCTGATTGCCGTGCTGGCCTTGGCACTGGTGGTCCTTGCGATCGCCCATGCCGGACGCTGGCACGCCACGGCGCTGCAGACGGGCTTTGCGGCCCGCCAGGCGGCCTTCGCATGGACGCGCGGCGAGTCCGGCGCCGGCGGCGACGACCGGGTACGGTTGCAGCCGTTGGTTGCACACCCTTTGCCGGGGGCCGCGCAGCCGGGCGGCGAGGGCCGCGACGCCGGGACGCTGCGCAGGCAATGGGCCTTGCACGACGACGCCGTCGTGGCCTGGCAGGCGCGGGCGATGGGCCTGCGCTTGCCATTCGGCGTGCGTCGACTATCACTGCGCCGCCATACGGCCGTGCTGGCCGACGCAGGCCACGCAACGGGCGACGTCGGCGCGCAGCAACGCACGGCGCAGTCGACGCTGGCGTGGCGCGACGCAGCCTCCGGTTCGTTGCATGTGGCCCGGGAAATCGATGCGCGCGTTGCGCCCGTCGATCGCGCATGGAGGCGCCCCGGCCTAGCGCTTGATTGGCTGGCCCCTTGGGCAGGCGCGGTGCCGCCCGAGCACGTGCGAGACCGTGCCGATGCGTGGCGGTTCCGATGAAAGAATGGGATCCGGGGAGACTCTCTTCGATGGCAGACGTGCGATGCCAGGACTGCCGGACTACGTCGGCCGTGCCGCCTTGCAGGCGGGGTGGCGAACACCGCATGGAAGGCATGCGAGACGCTTTCGCTGGTGGCGGCTGGTCCGGGCGCAGTGGCAACGCTGCCTGGATGCGGGCGAGCAAACCACGGCCGCGGGCGAGCGCAGGCGCGACCTGCATTGTCCTGCAGTTGCTTGTCGTGGGTCAGCTCGCCGCAGCGGGTCGAGATGCAGCGCCGGCGCTGTCAACTGGAGATCAGTTTCACGCCGAGGCGGCGACTGGGCTTGCGCGATTGGTGTTGCCGGAAGGAACGGTGCGCACCGATTTGGGGGAGGGGTTGGCCGTATCGGGGGTGCCCGTGCGCATCGAGGTGTTCGACGCGCCCGCGCCGTTTGCAGCGACGATGGATACGCTGGTCGCCGGGCTGGGTGCGTTGCCGGAAGTGGTCACCCTGGCCGATGCAGTGCTCTTGCATTGGCGCACGCACCAGGGCCAGTGGTTGGCCCGCCTGCAGGCCGATGGGCCGATGCGTACGCGCGGCACGCTGTCTCTGCTGGGCGGTGGGCAAGCGGTGCGGCCGACGCGCCAATGGCCCGATTGGGCGCCGGCGGGGTTGCAGCTTCAGTTCGAGCTGGCACAGGCACAGGCAATGCAGCGCCAACGTATCTATACCCACGCGCTGCCGCCGCGCCAACTCGCGCAAAGGTTGGATGCATCGCTGCGCCGGGCGGGTTGGCGGCCGGTCCCGGGCCCGGGCCCGGGCCAAAGGTGGGCGCGGCAGGGACGCAGCCTGTCGCTGTTGCTGGTGCCGCTGTCTGCGGGCAGCGGCGTGTTTGTGCTGGAGTCGCAGCCGTGAGCGCCGCTGCCGGCGTCGCGCGGGCGTGCAACAGGGTTTGCCGGGAGACGACCCGTGCGCTGGCCTAAGCCCGACCGCACCTGGGTCTTGCTGGGCGCAGCGGTTGCCGCCGGCTTGCTGGCAGCTTGGTCGGCGCGCGAACACCTGCGCGAGCGTATCGCCCAGATCGAGGCGCAATCGCGCGCGCCGACGGTGCGGCGGCTGGTCGCTGCGCGCGACCTGCCGGCCGGCACGCGGCTCGACGCCGACCATGTCGCCGTGCGCGACATTCCCGCGCAGTACGCGGCGGCCGATACACTGCCGCCCGAACGCTACGGCGAAGTCGATGGCGCGATGCTGGACCGCCCGGTCTCGCGAGGCGATCCCATACTGCCTGCGTACCTCGCCAGGCCCACCGACCCGCCCTTGTCGTCCCGGTTGTCCGAAGGCCGGCGCGCCGTCACCATGCCGGTCGACGAGATCAATTCCTTGTCGGGCATGCTCGAGCCGGGCGACATCATTGATCTGTATGTGTCGTTCGAGCACCGGCGCCGGCGGGTGACCGTGCCGCTGCTGCAAGGCGTGCTGGTGCTGGCGACCGGGCCGCGCATGCTGGCCGGCGGCGCGCAAGACGCTGGTGGCAACGTCGGCGGCTATTCGGCCATCACGCTGGATGTGTCTCCCCAGGACGCGGTCAAGCTCGTGGCGGCGCGGCAGGCGGGGGTGGTGACCGCCATGCTCAGGCATCCGCGCGATGTGCACGCCTCTGATGCCGCGGCGCGCGGCGACCTGGCGTCGCTGCTGGGCTTGGATCCTCCGCGTCCGCGGGCTCGGCAGTCGGTGCCGGTCATTTACGGGAACCGTCCGCTGGCGCGCATCCCGGACCTGGGGGCGGCCGTGTCGGTGCCCCCGCTTGCCACGCAACCGCCGCAGGACCTGCCCGGCGACGATGCGTCCGGTGCATGGCTGGAATGGGCGCAGGCCGCGCGAGACGCCATGCTCGCGCCGGGGGAGCCGTCGCCATGATGTCGGCAAGGACTTGCCTGCCGTCGTGGCGCGTTCGGCCCGCAGGCGGCCGCAGGGGGTGGCGCCGATGCATTGCACGGCGGGCAGCGCCCGGGTTCGCGATGATGTGGCCCGTCCTGGCGGTGCTGGCCGCTGTGTGGCCGCTCGTGGCCGGCTGCCAAGAGGCCGAGCCGCTGACGCTGCAGGTTGGGGAAACGCGTGTGCTGGCCGCGCCGGGCGTGGCACGCGTGGCCGTGGGAGACGGCAGCGTGGTCAACGCGGCGGCCGCCGATGGGCGAGAAGTGCTCGTGTTCGGACGTGCCGCCGGCAGCACCTCGCTGCACATTTGGCAGGCCGGCGGCAAGCGCCGCGGCTATGCGGTGCAGGTGGAGCCGGCCGGCATGCGCCGCATCCGCGACGAATTGGCCACGCTGCTCGAGCGCATCCCGGATGCGCGCAGCCTCATCGTCGGCGAGCGCATCGTCATCGAAGGCGAAAACCTGTCCGACGCCGACCAGCGGCGTATCGCCGCGCTGGCCGAGCGGTATCCGGAAGTCATCGATTTCACCAGCCGCATCGGCTGGGACCGCATGGTGCTACTGGACGTGCAGGTGGTGGAATTGCCGCGGTCCGCGCTGCGCGAGTGGGGCGTGCGCTGGGATGGTGCAAGCCAGGGCGGGGTGGCTGCGGGCCTGGCTTGGGAGCGAGCGGGTTCGGGACTGTCCGCTCGCCCGGGTGAAGTGCCCGTCGACGCGCGCTTTCCGGCGGCCGGCGCGGCAGGCTACTTCGGCATCAACGCTTTGCTGTCGGCGCGGCTCGATGCGCTGGCGCAAAACGGCGACGCGGTGGTGCTGGCCCAGCCCCAGTTGCTGGCGCGCAGTGGCGCGACCGCCAATTTCCTGGCCGGTGGCGAAGTGCCCTACGCCACCGTCGACGCCAACGGCAATTCGACGACCATTTTCAAGCCGTACGGGGTGTCGCTGAAGATCACGCCGCACGTCGAGCGCAATGGAACGGTGCGCTCTCGCATCGAAGTCGAGGTCAGCGCCGTCGACACGACCGTCAACGCGCCCGGCGGCCCGGCCTTGTCGGTGCGGCGCGCCGCCACGGAGTTCAACATGCTGCCCGGCCAAACGTTGGTGCTGGGTGGCTTTCTTTCCCGCGAACAATCCACCGACCTGCAGCGCCTGCCTGGGTTGGGAGACATCCCGATACTGGGCGCGCTGTTTGGTTCACGACGTTTCCAGCAGCGTGAAACCGAGCTGGCCATATTCGTGACGCCCGTGCTTGCCGGGCCCGACCATCCTGACTTGGCCGAGCGCGTGGCACGCGGCCGGCAAGTGCTGGACCAAGCTTTTTCGGAGCCAGTCCGCTTGAACCGCCCGGTGCGCGCCATCGACGCGCGAACGCCTTGGGATCCTTATTCGGGCCCGGCTTCGCAATGGTCGCAAGGCGCGGCCGGTAATGTGTACGACTTCGGGGATTGACCATGCTCGAATTCCATATCCGCCTGGAGGATGGCAGCGAGCGCACGCAGCGCCTGCCCGCGCCCGTGCTGCTCGGCCGAGGGCCGGAGTGCGGCCTGCGCCTGCGCAGCTGGCGGCTGGCGCGTACCCATGTGCGCTTTGCGCGCGGTCCGGCCGGCATCATGCTGGAGGACCTCGGGTCACTGGCTGGCACACGCGTCAACGGCGAGCGCGTCGCGCAGTTCGGGCCGCTGCAGCCGGCCGACGAAATCCAGGCCGGCCCGTGCCTGCTGCGCGTGCGCGATTGCGGTCCGGCCGCAGGCCAGTCCCCCGGCACCGATGCCACGCAGGTGATCGATGCTTCCGGGGATGCCGTGCAAGCCGGCGCGACGCCAGCTGCTCGACCGGACACCCACGGCACGGCACCGGCTGCCGGCACGCCGGACGGCCGCATCGCGCAATCGCCGGCACTGCCGCCAGCCGCGCCGGCCCCCGATCGCCTGGCGTTGCAGCGTCGGCTGCACGCAGCCTTGCTCGAAGCGCTGGACTTGCGCCGGCGCGATGTGGCCGCCATGAGTGACGGCGCGCTGCGCAGCGAAGCGCAGGCGCGGCTGGCCGAATTGATCGAAGCCGATCCGGACATCGCGCCGCAAGCCGACCGTGCGGCGCTGCTCGAGGCGGTGGTCGACGAAGCCGTGGGGTTGGGGCCGCTGGAGCCCTTGCTTGCCGATGCGCAGGTGACCGAAATCATGGTCAACCGTCACGATGAGATCTACGTCGAGCGCGCCGGGCGGCTCGAACGCCATGGGGCAGGATTTAGCAGCGAACAGGCGGTGCTCGGGGTGATAGAGCGCATCGTCGCACCCGTGGGGCGGCGCATAGACGAGAGCTCGCCCATGGTCGATGCCAGGCTGCGCGACGGCTCGCGCGTCAACGCCGTCATCGCGCCCGTGGCACTCAAGGGTGCCAGCATCACGATCCGCAAGTTTCCCCGCCATGAAATGGGCATGCAGGATCTGGTGGCCGGCGGCTCGTTGGGACCACGCATGGCGCAGTTCCTGGCCTTGTGTGTGCGGCATCGCAAAAACATCGTGGTCTCGGGCGGCACCGGCTCGGGCAAGACCACGCTGCTCAACATCTTGTCCAACTGCATTCCCGAGGGCGAACGCATCGTCACCATCGAGGATGCCGCGGAACTGCGCCTGCGGCATGCGCATCTGGTGGCGCTGGAGGCGCGGCCCGCCAATCTCGAAGGCAAGGGCTTGATTACCATCCGCGACCTCGTGCGCAACGCGCTGCGCATGCGGCCGGATCGCATCGTGGTGGGCGAATGCCGCGGTGCGGAAGCCTTCGACATGCTGGCGGCGATGAACACCGGCCACGAAGGGTCGCTGACAACGCTGCACGCCAACAGCCCGCGCGATGCGCTCGCCCGGCTGGAAACCATGATATTGATGGCCGGCATGGACTTGCCGCTGGTGGCGATCCGCGAGCACACCGCGTCGAGCATCGACCTCATCGTCCAGCAGGTGCGCCTGCCGAGCGGGCGCCGGCTGGTGGCGTCCATCGTCGAAGTGGCCGGCATCGAAAGCGGGCGCATCCAGCTGCAGGAGCTGTTTCGCTATGACCGTGCAAGCGGAACGTTTGCCGGCTGCGGCATGGTGCCGGGGTTTTTCCAGTCTTGGCGCGAGACCGGGATGGAGGTCGGCGCCGACCTGTTCGCCGAGGCGCCCGATGTGCCTGCGTGGCAGGCGGCCGACCGGGGCGTGGTGGGTGCAATGGGCGCGTCGCCATGTTGACGGCGATCGTTGCCGCGGGCGTGGCATCGGCGCTGCTGGCCTGGCTGGCCGGCGGGATCTTGCGCGAGGCCGTGCGCCGCTATCGCGCGCAGTTCACGGCCGAGGCGCGCGTGCGGCTGGGCGAAGCCTTCGTCTTCATCGATCCGACGCAGGTGTGGACGGCCAGCATTGCCTGTTGCGCCGCGAGCGCGGCGATCGCCTGGCTCGCGAGCGGCAGCGTCGTGGCCGGCGCCGCCGCAGGCGCGGCCATGCTGGCCGTGCCGCGTTGGCTTGCCGCGCGCTGGCGCCGCCGGCGCCTGGCGCGCTTCGACGCGCAGTTGCCCGATACGCTGGCAGCCTTGGCCAGCGCCTTGCGCGCAGGGGCAAGCGTGCAGGCGGCCTTGCGTGTGATCGTAGAGCGCAGCGATGCGCCGCTGGGCCAGGAGTTCGGGCTGATGCTGCGTGAGCAGCGACTGGGCGTGCCCTTCGAGGCGGCGCTTGGGCACTTGTACGAACGCATGCCGTCCGAAGCCGCCGGACTGGTGGTCGCGTCCCTGCGCATTGCCGCACAGACGGGCGGCAACCTGGCGGCGACGCTGGAGCGGATCGCCGAGACGCTGCGCGCGCGCCTGCACCTGCAGGGCAGGATACGGGCGCTGACCGCGCAGGGGCGCTTGCAGGCTTGGGTGGTGGGCTGCCTGCCGCCGCTGATGGCGCTGGTGCTCGATGCGCTCGAACCCGATGCGATGGCGCTGCTCTGGCATACGCCAGCAGGCTGGTGCGTCCTCGGACTGGTGGCCATGCTCGAGCTGCTGGGAACCTACATGATCCGGCGCATCGTGGCCATCGAGGTCTAGGCGGGCGCAGGCTGGCGGAAATGTCGGGCATGGATGATCTCTGGCACGTGGCGGCGCTGGCCGGGTTGTGTGCCGGACTACTGGCCGCCGCGCTGCTTGCGCCGGCGCAAGCGCAGGCTTGCCCGCCTGCGGCCGGCATCCCCACCTGGATGCGGCTGGCCTGGCCCTGGGTGCGGGCGCTGTCCCGACCCGTGCGGCCGTTGCTGACCTGGCGGGGGCGCCAGCGGCTCGAGCAGTTGCTTGCCTACGCCGGGCTGCAGAAGCAGTTGCTACCCGACGACATCGTTGCCGCGCAAGCCGCGCTGGCCATGCTGTCGGCTGCAGGCTGCGTGCTGGTCGGACACGCCTGGCTGGGCGTTGCGCCGGCCGCCGCTGTCGCCGTGCCGGCGGCGGCGTTGGCCGCGGTACTGCCGCGCGCGTGGCTGTCGGACCAGGCGCGCACGCGTGCCAGGCGCATCGCCCGTGAGCTTCCTTTCGTGCTCGACATGGCGACGCTTTGCATCGAGGCCGGCCTCAATCTGCAGGGAGCGCTGCAGCAGGCGGCGCAGCGCGGCCCTGATGGGCCGATGCGCGAGGAGCTGCAGTTCGCGCTGGCGGATATGCGGGCCGGACTGCCGCGGCTGCAGGCGCTTCAGGCCATGGCCGCCCGTGCCGGCGTGCCTGCCTTGCGCACCATGGTGGCCACGCTGGCGCAGGCCGAAGCGCTTGGCATGGGGCTGGGGCCGGTGCTACGCGCGCAGGCGCACAGCCAGCGCAACGAGCGCTTTCTGCGAGCCGAGCGCCTGGCGCTGGAGGCGCCGGTCAAGATGCTGCTGCCGCTGGTGGCGTGCATTTTTCCCTGCACGTTTCTCATCATCGGCTTTCCCATTGCCGTGCGGTTGATGGCGTACGCGCAGTAAGGGAGGGATCCGTGGGTGGCGGGCGTCGATCCAACTTTGGCCGGCCGTGCGGCGGTCAGGTACCAGCCCTGCAGGTGCGCCGCGCCGCCACCGCCTGGCTGCGCCTGCGCGGGCTGCTGGGCCGATCGCGGCTTGCACCCGGCCAGGCGCTGTGGCTGGATCCTTGCCGGGCGGTCCATACGCTGGGAATGCGCTACGCCATAGACGTGGCCTTCATCGATCGCCAGGGCCGCGTCGTGCGCATCGTCCACGGCTTGCGTCCCTGGCGCTGGGCGGGGTGCTGGCGCGCCCGGTCGGCGGTGGAGCTGGCCGCAGGCGAGGCGGCCGATGCGCGCGGGGGCGCTGCCCGCATCGAGGCGGCCCTGCACAGGTGGGCCGAGGCCAACCTTGGCCAGGACGGCCTTAACGATCGGGCAAAAACCCTGCAGCGCCGGGCCCGAACACGCTGATGTAGCTGGGATAGAAGCTGCAGTACAGGACGCTGCCGGCGGCCACGTTGACCGGAATCTGCAGCATCCCAGCGAGCTGCGGCGACAGGCCCATGGCCATGAGCAGGTCGGCCGCGATGTCGATCGCCAAGAAAATCGCGAACCAGGCTGCGCCATAGACCAGGAACGCAAACTTGTTGCGCCAGCAGGCCACGGCCGAAAAGAACAACGCCTGGCCCAGGCGGATACCTTGGAAACCGGTCAGCGCCGGCGCGTACCAGAACAGCGCGGCCAATCCGACGTAGACCGTCGCGAACAGCATGAGCGGCACGCGCATGATTTCCAGGAAAGGCCCGATGTCGTCGGTCACGCGCGCGGCCTGCATGGCCTCGGCCAGGTCCCGCATGAAGGGCATGAAGATGATCGCCCCGGCCAACAGGCAAAGGCCGGCGTATAGGGCGCCCATCCATAGCAGCCGCTTGAATACGCCTTTGTTGCGCAAGGGCTGGAACCAGACTGCCGGCTGCAGCGCATGGCCGGCTTCGACGTGCCGGCAGGCCGACAGCGTCGCGAAGGTGATCGACGGCATCATCACGACGAAGGCCAGCGGCCCCAGCGGCGGCAAGAGGCTGGCCAGCATCAGCGCGACGCTGATGCCCATGGCCCAGGTGAACATGGCCAACGGCTGGCGGCTGAACAATGCCAGCCCCTCGCGTACCCATTGCCAGCCTGCGGTGGCGGGAAGAGTGGCTGCTTGCATGTGTCGGGAATCCGGTTGCGGGATCGGAAAATCGAGGCCAATCAGGGAAGGGCATGCGGCGCCGTCTCGCGGCGCAGCCGCAGGATGCGCTCGAAGTGCCGGGGATCGTGCGGCTTGAGCGTTTGCGCCGGGCGCGGCAGGAAGAAATCGTACAGCCGCGAGATCCAGAACCGCAGCGCCGCCGCGCGCAGCATGTCCGGCCAGGCGGCCCGTTCTTCGTCGGTGAACGGGCGCACGCGCGCGTAGGCCTGCAGCCAGGCTTGCAGCAGTTCGGGCTGGAACTTGCCGCTGGCCCGGTCGATGCACCAGTCGTTGACGCTGACGGCGACGTCAAAGAGCCAGGTCTCGCAGCCGGCAAAGTAGAAATCGATGAAGCCACCCATGCGCGGGCTTTCGTAGGTCCCGGCAAACAGCACATTGTCCCGGAACAGGTCGCAGTGGGCCGGGCCGCGCGGCAGCCGTGCCCATGCGGGCGTGCCGGCCAGCGCCTGTTGGTGCGCCACTTCGTCGCGCAGCATCTGCGCCTGGCTCGCGTCCAGGAAGGGCAGCACCTTGGGCATGGTTTCCTGCCACCAGGTCAGCCCGCGCAGGTTGGGCTGTTCGATCGGGAAATCCCGCGCCGCCAGGTGAGCGCGTGCCAGCGTCTCGCCCGTCAGCGCGCAGTGTGCGGGGCTGGGCGCCGGTTCGTAGCCGCCGGGCAGCATGCTGACGATGACCGTCGGCTTGCCGTGCAGCTCGGTCAGGCGGGTGCCGTCGCGCAGGGTCTGCGGTTCAGGCACCGGCACGCCGTGCCGGGCCAAGTGGTGCATCAGCTCGATATAGAACGGCAGCTGTTCGCGGGTCAGCACCTCGAACAGGGTCAGGACGAATTCGCCGCGGGTCGTGGTCAGGAAGTAGTTGGTGTTCTCGATGCCTGCCGTAATGCCTCGCAGCGACACCAGTTCGCCGAGATCGTAACGGGTGAGCAGGCTGCGGGCGTCGTCGGCGCTGACGGGAGTGAATACGGCCATGAAGCGGGCGGGGCGAAGGTGGTATGGGCGGTCGTCGCCGCACGCGCGGCGCGGGCGCAATTTTAGACCAGCCGTTAAACTGGGCGCATTTGCATACACCCAGCACCGTGCTCGACCGCGAACATTGGCGGCTTTGCGTCGCCCCCATGATAGACGTCACCGACCGGCACTGCCGATACTTCCATCGGCTGCTGGCGCCGCACGCCCGCTTATATACCGAGATGGTCACCACTGGCGCGCTGTTGTACGGGGATGTCGCCCGGCATCTGGATTTCGATCCCGCCGAGCACCCCGTGGCGTTGCAGCTGGGCGGCAGCGAACCTGCCGCGCTGGCGCAGGCCGCCCGCCTGGGCCGGCAATGGGGCTACGACGAAATCAATCTGAATTGCGGCTGCCCATCCGAGCGGGTGCAAAAGGGCGCCTTCGGCGCCTGCCTGATGGCCGAGCCGACGCTGGTGGCCGATTGCGTCAAGGCCATGCAGGACGCGGTCGACGTGCCGGTCACCGTCAAGCACCGGCTGGGGCTCGATTACGACGAGTCCTATGGTTTCGTGCGCGATTTCGTCGGGCATCTGTACGAGGCGGGCTGCCGGGTGTTCATCGTCCACGCCCGCAACGCCGTGCTCAAGGGCTTGTCGCCCAAGGACAACCGCGAGGTGCCGCCGCTGCGCTACGGCGATGCGCGGCGCCTGCGGGCGGACTTCCCCGAGGCGGCCTTCGTGCTCAATGGGGGGTTGGCCGACGCCGCCGCGGCGCTGGCCGAGGCGCTCGATTTCGACGGCGTCATGCTCGGCCGGGCCGCCTGGCACAACCCGCGGGTGCTGTCCGAGCTGACCATGCATTGGTGGCCGCAGGCACCGCTGCCTGACGACGGGCAGGTGGTGCAGGCCATGGTCGATTATGCGGCGCGGCGCGTGGCCGAGGGCGTACCGCTGAGAGTGGTGGTGCGTCCGCTCCTTGGCCTGCTCAACGGCCAGCCTGGCGCGCGGCGGTGGCGGCGCGCCTTGTCCGATCCCGGGCGCCTGGCGACCAACGATCCGGGCCTGATCCGGCAAGCCTGGGTCGACGCGCAACCCCGGGCCGCTTGATCGCACCGCGCGCTTGCGCGGTGCCTGCCACGCCCGCTCAGCGTTTCTCGACCGTTTCGCCGTCCATGGGCCAGTCGCGGATATAGGCCTTGAGCATGTTGTTTTCGAACTGCTGGGCCGCGACGATGGCGCGCGCCATGTCATAGAACGAGATCACCCCGAGCAGCGTCGGGCCGTCCATGACAGGGATGTAGCGAGCGTGCTTGTCCAGCATCAGGCGCTGTACTTCCTCGGCATCGGTATTGGGCGAGACGCTGACGGGCGCGTCGTCCATGATGGCGCGTATGGTGGTCCCCTCGATGCTGCCGCGCTCGTGCAGCAACCGGATGATTTCGCGGAAGGTCAGCATGCCGGCGAGCCTGCCGTGTTCCATGATGACCAGCGAACCGATGTCGTTGGCGCTCATCGTTTCGACGGCTTCGGACACCAGGGTATCGGGCGAGGCCGTGTACAGCGCATTGCCCTTGACGCGAAGGATTTCACTGACTTTGAGCATGATGGGTCTCCGTGGAACGCGCGGGTTCCGTCATGGGGAGCGTCCCGCCGCCCGGCTCGCGCACGTAGGCCATGCGCAGCGGCGGGCAGGGTTGCAAGATTGAGCCTAGGGTGGGGGCCGGCTGGTGGCCGGCCAGCAGGGCGGCACAGGCTTGTTTCAAGGCCGGGTCGTCCTGGAGCCACGGGTGGTGGCGATCCAGCAGTAGCCGATCCACCAGGGGACCAAGCGGCGCGGCCGCCGGATCGCAGGCCAGTATCCACCGCTCGTCGCGGCTGTCCTGGACGCGCGCGGCCAGGCCGAGATCGGCCAGGGTTTCCAGCACCTCCTGCAGCGCCTCAGGCTGCAGGCGCAAATGCTTGCTCAAATATCGGGCGCTGCGTCCGGCCGGCATGCGGCCGTGCGCGCGATGCAGCGCGCGCAACACGGCCACGGCGTCCAGGAAGCGCCAGCCCGTCTTCTGGTCGACATCCCAGCGCCCCATCCGGATCGAAGGCAAGATCGCCGCGATCGTGGCGCCCAGCAAGACGGCCAGCCACGACAGATAGATCCACAGCAGGAAAACCGGTAGCGTCGCGAAGGTGCCGTAGATGACGGTGTAGGCGGGAAAGCGCGTCACGTAGTAGGCAAAGCCCGTCTTCATCAGCTCCAGCGCCGCGGCCGTGCAAAAGCCGCCCGCCAGTGCATCCTTGATGGCCACGCGGCGGTTGGGCACGATGACGAACATGGCGGTAAAGCCCAGCCCGGTGAGCACTACGGGCACGAACGACAGCACGAGGTTGGCCCCGGCCGAGAGATCGGCCACCAGGCCCATGGATTCGCGCGCCAGCAGCGACGTGACCCAGAGGCTTGCGCCAGCCAAGAGTGGTCCAAGGGTGATGACGCTCCAGTAAACCAGCACGCGCTGCGAAAGCGGCCGCTGACGGCGCACCCGCCAGATGCGGTTCAGCGCCTGGTCTATGGTCATCATCAGCAGCACCGACACCGCCACGAGGAACAACCCGCCTATGGCCGTCAGCCGCCTGGCCTGCCTGGCGAACAGGTTCAGGTAGTTCATGACATTGTCGGAGACGGCGGGCGGCATCACGTTCTTGGCCAGGAAGGCCTCGAGCTCGCGCCGGAATTCGTCGAACAGGGGAAACGCAGTGAACAGCGACAGCGCCACGGCCAACAGCGGCACCACGGCCAGCACCGTCGTCAGGGTCAGGCTGGAGGCGACCTGCAGCAGGCGTTCTTCGGTGGCGCGCTGGCCCGCGAAACGCAGCAACCCGCTGATGCGCCCCGGCAGGCGGCGGCGCGAACGGTGCGGCGTTTGGGCGGCCGCCGCGGTTGCAGCTGGCGCAGCGGGCTGATTCATCAGGCGATAATAGCAGCATGAACGTCGAACTCAACACGCGCTTGCGCATCGCATCCGGCGTGTCGCTGTTGGCCCTGATCGCGCTGTGCGTGGCCTGGGAATCCTTCCTGGCGCCGTTGCGCCCGGGTGGCTCCTGGTTGTTGCTCAAGGCCCTGCCGCTGGCCTTCGCGATGCGCGGCATCTGGCGCGGCGACCTGTACACCTACCAATGGGCGTCGATGCTGGTGCTGCTATATCTGATGGAAGGGCTGGTGCGCGCCACCTCCGATCCGCCTGGGCCATCCGTCGCGCTGGCCTGGCTGGAAACGGCGCTTGCCTTGGCATTCTTCCTCTGCGCCATTTTCTACGTGCGCCCGGCCAAGCGCGCGGCCCGCGGCAGGCGGCCATGAGCGGGCAGCCACCTACCGGGCGGCTTGCCCGACTGACGACGGACAACTCGTTTGCCCGGTTGCCGGGCGCTTTCTATACCCGCCTGCGGCCACAGCCGCTGAACGCGCCCCGGCTGCTGCATGCCAATTTGGATGCTGCGGCCCTGATCGGCCTGGATGAGCAGGACCTGGCCGATCCCGAATTCCTGGCGGTGTTCTCCGGCAGCGCGCCGCTGCCCGGGGGCGATACGCTGTCGGCCGTCTACAGCGGACACCAGTTCGGTGTGTGGGCGGGCCAGCTCGGCGACGGCCGCGCGCACCTGCTCGGCGAAGTTTGCGGACCGGGCGGCAATTGGGAGCTGCAGCTCAAGGGGTCGGGGCGCACGCCGTACTCCCGCATGGGTGATGGCCGCGCCGTGCTGCGCTCATCGGTACGCGAATACCTTGCCAGCGAGGCCATGCACGGCCTGGGCATCCCGACCACGCGCGCATTGGCGCTGGTGGTCTCCGATGACATCGTGATGCGCGAGCAGCCCGAGACGGCCGCCATCGTCACCCGCATGTCGCCCAGCTTCGTGCGCTTCGGCTCGTTCGAGCATTGGGCTGCGCTCGATCGTATCGACCACCTTCAAACGCTGGCCGACTACGTCATCGACCGCTTTTATCCGCAGTGCCGGGATGCGGCAGGCGGCGAACCAGCCCATCCCGTGGCGCGCCTGTTGCGCGAGGTCACGCTGCACACGGCCGACCTCATGGCCGCCTGGATGGTGGTGGGTTTCTGCCATGGCGTCATGAACACCGACAACATGTCGATCCTGGGCCTGACGCTGGACTATGGCCCGTTCGGCTTCATGGACGGGTTCGACGCGCGCCATATCTGCAACCACTCCGACACCGAGGGCCGCTACGCGTGGAACGTGCAGCCGTCCGTGGCGCACTGGAATCTATACCGGCTGGCGAGCGCCCTGCATGCGCTGGTCGGCGACGCCGAGCCCCTGCGCGCTGCGCTCGATGCCTACGAGCCCGCATTTCGCCAGGCCTTCCATGCGCGGTTGGCCGCCAAGTTGGGGCTGGGCGAATGGGCGAGCGACGACGAGGCGCTCGTCGATGGGCTATGGCGGCTGATGCATGGCCAGCGCGCCGACTTTACGCTGACCTTCCGGCGCTTGGCCGACGTCGTCCGCGGCAATCCCACGCCTTTCCTGGATCTCTACGCCGACCGCGCCGCGGCGCAGTCCTGGCTGGACCGCTATCGCGCCCGCTTGGCACGCGAGCCGCGTCCGGCGCAAGAGCGTGCCCAGGACATGGATCGGGTCAATCCGTTGTACGTGCTGCGTAACTATTTGGCCGAACAGGCTATACGCGCCGCCGCGCAGGGCGATGCGGGCGAGATCGGCCGCCTGCTCGCCGTGCTACGTGACCCTTTTCGCGAGAGGCCGCACGCGCAGCGCTACGCTTCGCTGCCCCCGGACTGGGCGTCGGGCATTTCGGTGAGCTGTTCCTCGTAGCCCGCACCGCGCGCCGTGGCTGCGGGGAAGCGGCGTGCCCCCACACCGGGGCGTGCGGGCATCGGCCGCACCGATTGTGGCACAGTGATAGTCAGTAACTATTTGTGGCATAGACCGAGCGCGGCCCTTTCGTCCATTGTGCCAGCTCGCTGATTCGCGGGGAGTACTGTTCCGTGCAAACGTCCATCTCCGATGATATGCCGCGCATCGGCTTGCTCGAGGACGACGACGATTTCCGTGAGGAGCTGGCGCTGGGCCTGAAAGGTTTCGGCTTTCACGTCGCGTTCGCCGCATCGGACTCGACGAGCTTCCTGCGCGCGTTTGCCGGGCACGGCTGTGACATTGCCATCCTTGACGTCAACGTTCCAGGCGAAGGTGGCTTCGCGGTCGCCACACGCCTGCGCGCCGGCCATGCCGTCGGCATCATCATGCTCACGGGCAGGGATGCGCTGGAAGACCGGGTGCGCGGCCTGGAAGGCGGCGCCGACGTCTACGTCACCAAGCCAGTCGACCTGCTCGAGCTGGCTTCCATCATCCGCAGCCTGGCGCGGCGCATGCGCCTGTCGGGGTTGCGGCGCGGCGACACGGGCGGCGCGGCAGTGCCTGCGCCGCGCCCGGGCGTGCTGTCGACTTCGAGGTTGCCCCCCTGGCGCAGGCAGATTTGCCGAGACAGGTACAGGCCTTGTCCCGTACCGCGCGTTTCGCGATGGGGCGTGCCACGGTAGTCGGCGTCGAAAACGCGCGCCAGGTCTTCGGCAGCGATGCCGGGGCCTTGGTCAGCGACGCTGATCCCGACCGCGCCATCGGGCGCGCGGCCGAATGCGATCGTGACCGGCTGGTCGGCCGGCGAATACTTGACGGCATTGTGTATCAGGTTGCGCAGTACCTCCGCGCACAGCGCCCGGTCGCACCAGCCGTGCGCCGGCGCACCGGGCACGATATGCAGGACATGGGCGGTGTCCGGCTGCATGGCGGCGACGACCTCGTGGGCCAGGCTGGCGAGGTCGACCGCTTCGTGCTGCGGATCGATCATGCGCCGGGCCAGGCGTTCATGCGTGACGAACTTGCCGGCGAGTTCGTCCAGGCGGCAGATCGCCCGGCGCATGCGGGCCAGCCGCGCGTCGATTTCTTCGCCGGTGCCGGCCAGCGCCAATTCCAGCGATTGCGAGGCCGCGCCCAGCGTCGCCAGCGGGCCGCGCAGCTCGTGCGCCAACAGCGCCGCGGCATGGCGATGAGCGGCCAGCAGTTCGCGCAACTGTGCAGCTTCGCTTGGCGCCTGGGCCTGTCCCCGGGCATGTCGTGCACCAGGGGCGCCTCGCCGCCCGGTACGCGACGCGTGGGCCGCAAGCAGGATGACGCAGGCGGCCTGCGCCAGCGCCGAAATGACCGCAGCCAGCCCTGCCGGCGCCAGCCGCGGCGGCAGCATCCAGGCGAGTCCGGCCAAGCAGGCGGCCGCAAGGGCGGCGGCCAGGCGGCGGCGTGAAGCGCCTTGGCGGGCGAGCAGGGCGCACAGCGCCAGCGTGGCGCAGGCGGCCAACGCCATCCATCCGTCCGGGGCGCCGCGCGTGCTTGCAAGCAGCCCCATGGCGTTGACCAACGCCAGCCCCGCGAGCGTCCTTGCTTGCCGGCGCGCGGCCATCGCGGCTGCCAGCGTCACCCCGGCCAGCAGGCCGGGCACGGTCAGCGCCAGCCACGCCGGGTCGGCCATGCCGGCCGCGGCCGCGAGTCGCTCCCAGGGGTTCACGCGATGTCTCCCTCGCGCAGGATGCACGCACCCTGTTCGCGCAATAGCACCCGCGAGGCGTCGTCATCGACGTAGTCGGCGTGGATTTGCGCGCCGAGCGACGAAGCCGTCTGTACAGGTCGATCCGCCAGCAGCTGGCGTAGCCGGCCAAGGAAATCGTCCTGGCCGAGCGAGGACCAGGACAGGCACACGAGCAGCTGCGCGTCAGCCTTGGTCAGCCAATCCAGCCCCAGCCGCACCGCCTGGACATCGCATTCGGCTGCCAGGCCCACGCGCACGGCTGCGGGCATGAATGCAGCCGCGTCCACCGGTTCGCCGCCGCCGGCCGGATGCAGGGCCAGCGTCCCCCTGGCGTGCCGCGCGGCTCCGTTCCCTGCGGCCAGCGCACGCACGGCCAGCGAAAAGCAGTGCTGCTGCAACATTGCAGCCTGCGCAGGCTGGCGGCCAGCGCCGCCCAGGCCTCATCGCGCGCTTGGACCGGCGCGGCGTCCACGGCGGTGGCCCAACGGTCGGCCAGCCTGTGCATCTGCGCGATGCGCTCGAGCGCCTCCCGGGCGACGGAACGCGCGGTGGTTCCGGCCGGATCGGCCTCCAGGCGCTCGCGCCAGGATGCTGCCAGCGCCCATAGCTGCTGCATGCTGTCGCGTGCCTGCGTGGGCGCCTGGGCCGGCCCGTGCCTGCCGTCCGTCTCGCCTTTCGCGGCCGCCACCAGGCCGGTCAAGGTATGCACGCGCGCGATGAAATCGTCGAGTGCCTGCGGCGTCGGATCGGCATGATCGCGCACATCGCGGGCGGCTTCGTACAGGCGGGCGAGTTCGGCGCTTACCTGGTGCACCAGCAGCCGCGCGGGCTGCGGAGGCGGTTCGGCGAGATCGCGCACCTTGTTGTTCAGGGCCGTCGTCGCGGCAATCGTCAGCACCGCCATCGTCAGCACCAGCAGCGACAGGCCCTGGGTCAGGCAGCGCGAAGAATGGCGCAGCACCGCCGACGGTGCCGCTGGGTGGACATCGACGACGCGTGCTCGCTCGGGATCCGTGGGCCGGGACCTGCGGTGTGCGCTCATCGGTACGGCGTGGCACGGCCATGTTCTTGCCACATGTCGCCCCGGCCAATGGGGACATTGCCGGTGCACGGCCAAAGCGCTCGTCGGTTCATCATGCGTTGCCACCTCCGGCCGGCCGCTGTTCGGCTGGCGTTTCCTTGTGATTGCGGGATGCGTGCGACAGCGCGGACTGGTCAGGTTCCGCGACGGCGCCCGGCGCGGCCGCATCTCTTGGGCACGCGCAGCGGCACAGCTGCCGCATGGCCCGCCGTCGGGCTGTCATGCCGGGGTCCGCAGATTCAAGCAATCGGGCATTCTCGCCAGCAGGGGCCGGCCCGGCAACGACAAAAACTTGCAGTTTTTTCTCAAAGTCGCGCGTATTTTTCAAAAAGTGTCCGTGCGGCCGTTGCAGTGCCGGCAGGTGCGGCAGCACGAAGGCCGGCCGGGTGGCGTGGGCGATGCCATAATCTCGGCTCATCCAGCGGTCTTCGCACCGCACCGTTTTTGCCAGCCGGCCACAAGCGGCGGCGTCTCGGGGTAACCGCGCACATGTCAGGCAACACCATAGGAAAGCTGTTTTGCGTCACCAATTTCGGCGAGTCGCACGGGCCGGCGATCGGCTGCGTCGTCGACGGCTGCCCTCCGGGGCTGGCCCTGACCGAAGCGGACATCCAGGCAGAATTGGACCGGCGCCGGCCGGGCACGTCGCGGCACGTGACGCAGCGCCGCGAGCCCGACCAGGTCGAGATTCTGTCGGGCGTGTACGAGGGCGTGACCACCGGCGCGCCGATAGGCCTGCTCATCCGCAACAGCGATGCGCGCAGCAAGGACTACGCGGCCATCGCCGACACTTTCCGTCCCGGCCACGCCGATTACGCCTATTGGCGCAAGTTCGGCGTGCGCGACCCGCGCGGCGGCGGCCGCTCTTCGGCGCGGCTGACCGCGCCCACCGTGGCCGCCGGCGCGATCGCGCGCAAATGGCTGCGCGAACAGTACGGCGTGCGCGTGCGCGGCTACATGAGCCAGCTGGGGCCGATCGCGATTCCCTTCGCCAGCTGGGACGATGTGCCCAACAACCCGTTTTTCGCGCCCAACGCGGCGATGGTGCCCGAACTCGAAGCCTATATGGATGCGCTTCGGCGCGACGGCGACTCGGTGGGCGCGCGCATAGAAGTGGTCGCCGAGGGCGTGCCGGCGGGGTGGGGCGAGCCGATCTACGATCGCCTGGATGCCGACATCGCCCACGCGATGATGGGGCTGAACGCGGTCAAGGGCGTGTCCATCGGCGCCGGCTTCGACTGCATTGCCCAGCGCGGCAGCGAGCACGGTGATGAGTTGACCCCCGAGGGCTTTGCCACCAACCATGCCGGCGGGGTGCTGGGCGGCATTTCCACCGGCCAGGCCATCACCGTGTCCTTGGCCATCAAGCCGACTTCCAGCATACGCATCGAGCGCCGCTCGGTCGACCGCGCCGGCCGGCCCGTGCTGGTGCAGACGCTCGGCCGCCACGATCCCTGCGTCGGCATACGCGCCACGCCGATCGCCGAGGCGCTGCTGGCGCTGGTGCTCGCCGATCACGCCCTGCGCCACCGCGCCCAGTGCGGCGAGCCCGATCCCGGGTTCATGCCTGCGCGCGCTGCGGCGCAGCAATAGCACCATTTCTTGCGGAGGCCGTCATGACCCTGTCGCTTTCTTCGTGCCGCCGGTGGGCTGCCGCAGGCGCCGCCGCGCTCCTGGCCGGATGCGCCGGCGTGAGCACGACGCAATCCGGTGCCATCGGCGTAAACCGCACCCAGTACATGTCCAGCCTCGTGTCCGAGCAGGCGCTCGAGCAGGAAGCCGGCAGCCAATACAGCCAGATCATCGCCCAGGCCAAGGCCAAAGGGCTGCTGGACCGTGACGCGGCGCAGGTCAAGCGCGTGCGCGAGATCACGCAGCGCCTGATCGCCCAGGTCGGCGCCTTCCGGCCCGAAGCAGCGCGCTGGAATTGGGAAGTCCACGTGCTCAGTGCCAAGGACATCAACGCCTGGTGCATGCCCGGCGGCAAGATCGCCGTCTACACCGGCCTGCTCGATGCCATCAAGCCCACCGACGCGGAACTGGCCGCAGTGCTGGGCCACGAAATCGCCCATGCGCTGCGCGAGCATGCCCGCGAACGCGTCTCGCAGCAGATGATCACGAGCATCGGCCTGTCGGTGCTGAGCGCGGCCACCGGTTCGTCGGCGGCTTCGGACTTGGGCGGCAAGCTGACCGAAGTCATGTTCACATTGCCCAATAGCCGTACCCACGAGAGTGAGGCCGACCTGATTGGCGTGGAACTGGCCGCGCGCGCTGGCTACGACCCGCGCGCCGCCGTCACGCTGTGGGAAAAGATGGACAAGGCCTCCGGCGGGAGCGCGCCGCCGGAATTCCTGTCCACCCACCCGTCGGCGCAGACGCGCGGTGCCGAGTTGAAGCAGGCCGCTCAAAAAGTCATGCCGCTGTATGAGCAGGCGCGCAAGGGCAAGTAGGGTGGCGAGCGCCGGCCGTCGCAGGGCCGTTACGGCCGCGGTGGCGGCGATCGCCCGCTAGCGGACCGCTGGCGCCGGACCGGTTGATTCACGGGCGGCGATGCCGCCTGGTGGCAGCACGCGCAGCCTGTCGCGCAGCGGGCGTTGCGCCATCAGGTCCATGAGATCCAGCGCGGCCGTGTGGCCTAGTTCGAAGAAGGGGTACTGCACGGCCGTGATCGACGGCGTGAGCATGTTCGCGGCAGGGCCGTCCAGCAGCGCAATGACCGACAATTGCTCGGGCACTGCGATGCCCAGGCCGCGTGCCACCGCCAGGATGCCGCTAGCCACCGCCACGTTGGCTGCGCATAGGGCGGTGGGACGTTCGCCAGTGCCTTGCAGCAGGCGAAGCGCGGCTGCTTCGGCGCCTGCACGGTCGTATTCGCATTCCTGAACCAGCGACGCCTCAAAGACGATGCCGGGCTCTGCCAGGCCGGCGCGATAGCCTGCCAGGCGCGAGCGGCCGGTGTAGTGCGCCAGCGGTCCGGAGACGTAGCCGATGCGCCGGTGCCCCAGCGCGTAAAGGTGCGCCACGGCTTGCCGGGTGCCGGCCTCATAGTCGACTAGCACCCTGGGGGTGTTGTCATCCAGGCGCCGGTTGACCAGCACATAGGGCACGCCTAATGCATGCAGGCCTTGCGTCAGGTCCGGATTCTGGATGGTGGTCACGAGCAGGCCGCCAACCTGGTTGTCATGCACCAGACGGCGGTATAGCTCCAGGTCGGGATAGTGCTTGTCGACATAACCGATCAACAGCGAATGGCGGTTTTCCAGCGCCGCGCGCTGCGCACCCTGGATGATGGTGGTAAAGGCGGGGTTGTCGATTTCGGGCACGACCACCCCGAACGAGTAGGAGCGGCGCGTGCGCAGCGTGCGGGCTTGCTGGTTAGGCCGATAGGCAAGCGCCCGTGCAGCCTCGAGCACACGCTGGCGGGTTTCGGGACGGATGCTGAGGGTTTTTTCGCCGATGAGGATGCGTGAAACCGTCGAGACCGCCACGCCCGCTCGCGCGGCCACGTCTTGCAGCGTCACTCGCTTGCTGCCTGTATCGTGCGTGATCGACATGTCCTTGTTCGGGCCGCGGAACCGTACGCGCGGACCTGGGGCCAAACATATCACATCGTGTCACGTCATTGGCTCGCAGGCCCTGGTGGGCGCTGTGCCGGGTCTGCCAACATCTGCAAGATCAGCACGGACATCACCGCGACGGTGGTCGCCACATAGAACAGGCGCTTGACCAGGTAGGCAAACATCGGTGCTTGGCGCGTGCAAGGAACGGGGGCGCGAACCTGCTGTTATTCGAAGTAGGCCGTGCGTAGGTCCATCCAGGAGTAAGGGTGGGTCTCGTATCCCTTGAGGGCCTTCCGGTAGGCGGTGGCTACGTTGATCGAGTACATCACCACGCCAGGCGCATCTTCGAGCGCGTATCGTTGGAAGGTGCGGTACAGCTCGTGCTGCTCCTTTTCGCTGGTGGCACGGCGTGCTTGGTCAAGCGTGCGATCGATGCGCTCGCTCTTGAAATGCCACATACGGTTGTTCCATGATCCCGAGCTGTGATACCAAGGGTAGGTCGCGGTGTCGAGCGTGGGTCGGGCCAAGTATCCGTCCATGTAGAAGGGCGCCTTGCCAGAAATGGTCGCGCCCCAGCGGCTGTATGGCACCCGTTCAAGCTTGACCTGTATGCCAGCCGGCGCGAGCATTTGCTGGATCGCCACGGCGGCACGCTCGCGCGTCGGGCGGCCCACCGGCACGTTCAGCGTGATGGCAAATCCTTTGGGGTAGCCGGCCTCGGCCAGCAGCGCCCGGGCACCAGCCACATCCGGGGCAAAGCCGAGAGATTTGGCAAACGCCGGGCTGTTGGGCGGTATCGGCGTATGCGTCGGCTGGCCGTGCCCGAACAGCGCGAACTGCACCAGCTGGGCCTTGTCCAGCGCCTTGAGCACCGCGCGACGCACGCGCACGTCGTCGAACGGTTTTTGGGTGTTGTTCATGACAATCCCGTCCCAGGTGCCGGTGGCCTTGGCATCGACGATGATGTCAGGCTCGGCCTCGAGCGCCTTGATCGATTCCAAGGGCACGTTCCACAGGACGTCGACGTCGCCGGCCTTGAGCGCGGCGATCTTGGCTGCGTCCTCGGGCATGATGCGCAGCGTCACCCGATCCAGCTTGGGCAGGCCGGCTTCCCAGTAGTTCGGGTTTTTCCTCACCACGACCCGGTCGCCAGGCGTGTACGACTCGAAGACGAAGGGGCCGGTGCCCACGGGGTGCTTGGCCATTTCTTCAAGCGATACGCCTTCCGGGACGATCTTGAGCTGGCGCTCGATCAGCATCGACGGCCAGGCGCCATAGGGTTCCTTGAGAACGAAGATGGCCGTGTGCTCGTCGGGCGTGTCGATGCGGTCTATCATCTCGGCCGTGGACCGCGCGCGCGAGGCCAGTTCCGGGTCGGCCAGCAGCTTGAAGGTGTGGACCACGTCCCCGGCAGTAAACGGCTTGCCGTTGTGGAAAGTTACCCCGCGGCGCAGGTGAAACGTCCATTCGGTGGCCGCTTCGTTCGAGGTCCAGGACTCTGCCAGCTCGGGGCGCAACGTCAAATCCGGGGCGATACCCACCAGCCCGTTGAAAACCAGCATGCCGAAGTTGTATTCCTCGGCCGTGGTACCGCGGCCGGGATAGAAGAAATTGACGTTGGAGTTGATGGTCGCAACCAGTTCGCGCTTGGGGCTGGCTGCCTGGGCATGGCCGCCGGTCATGCCCAAAATTTGCTATGGATCAGGCCGATGCCCAAGCGCGACTTTTGGGTGGTCTGCAGCGGATGCGGCCACGGCCCGTCGAGCAATTCAGGGTCGATGTCGGTCTCGTGGTGGTTGGCGTCGATGAAAGTGTTGGGAAAGAGTGCATACAGCCAGTGTGCCCCAGCATCGACCACGCCTTCGTAGAGCTTTTCCACGTGCATCGACACCGATTGGTGCAAGGCGAGAAAGGGCGCCGAAGGGCGGAATTCGCATGGGTAGGTGGTGCCGCTGCGCGGGATGTCGAAAACCACGGGGACGTCGCCGGTTTCCGGCCAGCGCCGGACCAATACACCGGGCACATACTTCTGCTGCATGCAAGCCTCGAAGGAAATCGTTTTCCTTGCACGTTAGGCGCGTGGTCGGAACCGGTCAAGGCGGGTATTCCCTAGGCTTGCCCGGGTCGGATGCTGTGTCGTTCGGACGCCAGTGCGTCGCCCATGACACGCTGTGTCATGGGTGGCCTCCGTTTGCCCGGCGCGGGCGCATAATTCATCCACGGACCGGAAGGCGCCGCGCCGCTGCGCGCCGCCCTGGGGCCAAGAACGACCCATCAGCCGATACTGACCCATGAGCCAGACCCTCTACGACAAACTCTGGGACGCGCACGTCGTCCACCAGGAAGCCGACGGCACTTGCCTGCTCTATATCGACCGGCACCTGCTGCACGAAGTCACCAGCCCGCAGGCCTTCGAGGGCCTGGCACTGGCCGGGCGCAAGCCCTGGCGCATCAGCGCCAACCTGGCCGTGGCCGACCACAACGTGCCCACGCGGGGCCGCGCCGAAGGCATCGCCGATCCGATTTCGCGCCTGCAGGTCGATACGCTGGACGCCAACTGCGCCAAGCACGGCATCACCGAATTCCGCATGAACGACATGCGCCAGGGGATCGTGCACGTGATCGGCCCGGAGCAGGGCGCGACCCTGCCCGGCATGACAGTGGTCTGCGGCGATTCGCATACCAGCACCCACGGCGCGGTCGGCGCGCTGGCCTTCGGCATCGGCACTTCCGAAGTCGAGCACGTGCTGGCCACGCAGACCCTGCTCACGAAAAAGAGCAAGAACATGCTGGTCAAGGTCGAGGGCGAATTGCCCTTTGGCTGTACCGCCAAGGACTTGATCTTGCACGTCATCGGCGTCATCGGCACTGCCGGCGGCACCGGCCATGCGATCGAATTCGCCGGCAGCACCGTGCGCGCGCTGTCCATCGAGGGGCGCATGACGATTTGCAACATGGCCATCGAGGCCGGCGCCCGCTCGGGCATGGTCGCCGTCGACGAAAAGACCATCGAATACTTCCGCGGCAGGCCGTTCGCCCCCACCGGCGTGCTCTGGGACCAGGCCGTTGCCTATTGGCGCACGCTGCATTCGGACCCTGGCGCGCATTTCGACCGCGTGGTCGAAATCGACGCGCGTGAAATCAAGCCGCAGGTGACCTGGGGCACCTCGCCCGAGATGGTGCTGCCCATCGATGCGCGCGTGCCCGACCCCGACCGCGAGAAGGACGAAGTGCGCCGCGCCGGCATGGAGCGGGCACTGCAATACATGGGCCTGACGCCGAACACGCCGCTGACCGACCTGCGGGTGGACCGCGTCTTCATCGGTTCGTGCACCAACTCGCGCATCGAGGACCTGCGCGCGGCTGCGGCCGTGGCGCGCGGCAAGCGCGTGGCCAGCTCCGTGCGACAGGCGCTGGTGGTGCCTGGCTCCGGCCTGGTCAAGCAGCAGGCTGAGCGCGAAGGCCTGGACAAAATCTTCATCGAATCCGGCTTCGAATGGCGCGAACCCGGCTGCTCCATGTGCCTGGCGATGAACGACGACAGGCTCGAGCCCGGAGAGCGTTGCGCCTCCACGTCCAACCGCAACTTCGAAGGTCGCCAGGGGCAGGGCGGTCGCACCCACCTGGTCAGCCCCGCGATGGCCGCTGCCGCCGCCATCGCCGGCCACTTCGTCGACGTTCGCACTTTCCGGTAATCCATCACCATGCAAGCCTTTACCATTCACGAAGGACTGGTCGCTCCGCTCGATCGGGAAAACGTCGACACCGACCTGATCATCCCCAAGCAGTTCCTCAAGTCGATCAAGCGCACGGGCTTCGGCCCCAACCTGTTCGACGAGTTGCGCTATCTGGACCATGGCGAGCCGGGCATGGACAACAGCCGTCGTCCGTTGAACCCGGACTTCGTGCTCAACCAGCCGCGCTACCAGGGCGCATCCATACTGCTGGCGCGCAAGAACTTCGGCTGCGGTTCCAGCCGCGAGCATGCGCCGTGGGCGCTGCTGCAGTACGGTTTCCGCGCCATCATCGCGCCGTCTTACGCCGACATCTTCTTCAACAACAGCTTCAAGAACGGCCTGCTGCCCATCGTCCTGTCCGAACTGGAGGTGGCTCGCCTGTTCGACGAGGTGCGGGGATTCGTCGGTTATAAGCTGCGCATCGACCTGGAAAACCAGGTGATCGTCACGCCCGAAGGTCGCACCTTGTCCTTCGAGGTGGACGAGTTCCGCAAGTATTGCCTGCTCAACGGGCTGGACGACATCGGCCTGACCTTGCGCCACGCCGACAAGATCCGCGCCTTCGAGGCCGAACGCCTGGCGCGCCATCCCTGGCTGGACGTGCAACCGCTGTCGCGCTAAGGCGGCGTGCGGGTCCGTGCCGGTGCGCTGCCGGCTGCGGACGCTTGCAACAGTGTGACGAATGGGCCGCCGGTCGATCCGGCGGCCCTTACCATGAGGAATTGCATCATGAGCCACAAAATCGCGGTGCTGCCCGGAGACGGCATCGGCCCTGAAATCGTCGAACAGGCCGTGCGGGTGCTGCGTGCGCTGGATTTGCCCCTGGAGATCGCCGAGGCGCCGGTCGGCGGCGCGGCCTACGATCGTTTCGGCCATCCCTTGCCGCCGTCCACCTTGGAACTGGCGCAGCAGTCGTCGGCCGTGCTCTTCGGCGCGGTGGGCGACTGGAAATACGACAAACTGCCGCGCGAACTGCGTCCCGAACAAGCCATCCTGGGCCTGCGCAAGGCGCTGGGACTATTTGCCAACTTGCGCCCGGCGATCCTCTATCCCGAGCTGGCGAGCGCGTCTTCGCTCAAGCCCGAAGTCGTCTCGGGGCTGGACATCCTGATCGTGCGCGAACTGACCGGCGATATTTACTTCGGCACGCCACGTGGCGTGCGCACCGCAGCCGACGGCGCGTTCGCCGGCGAGCGCGAGGGCTATGACACGATGCGCTACGCGGAATCCGAAGTGCGCCGCATCGCCCGCATCGGCTTCGAGGCTGCGCAAAAGCGCAACAAGCGGCTATGCAGCGTGGACAAGGCCAACGTGCTTGAGACCTCGCAGTTCTGGCGCGATATCGTCACCGACGTGGCCAAGGACTACCCGGACGTGGCGTTGTCGCACATGTATGTGGACAACGCCGCCATGCAGCTGGTGCGCGCGCCGCGCCAATTCGACGTCATCGTCACGGGCAACCTGTTTGGCGACATCCTGTCGGACGAGGCGGCGATGCTGACCGGCTCCATTGGCATGTTGCCTTCGGCCTCGCTGAACGCGTCCGGCCAAGGGCTGTACGAACCCAGCCACGGGTCGGCGCCTGACATCGCGGGGCAGGGCGTGGCCAATCCGCTGGCGACCATCCTGTCCGCGGCGATGATGCTGCGCTATTCGCTGGGCGAGCCGGCGCAAGCCCAGCGCATTGAATCCGCGGTGCGCGCCGTGCTCGCTCAGGGCCTGCGTACGGCGGATATCCATGAGGAAGGCGCCACGCGCGTGGGCACTGCGGCCATGGGCGACGCCGTCTTGAAGGCGCTGGCCGGCTGATGTCCGGCGATCCGCCGCCGCTGGCTGTGGCGTACAGGCCACAGCCAGCGGGCATGGCGACGCCGCCCGGTGCGGCCGCACCGGGCGGCGTCGCCCATCGATGCTCTAAAATCAATCATTTACACGCCACAATCAGGGCAACTGCGAAATGACTCAAGCTGTAGGCTTTGTCGGCTGGCGCGGCATGGTGGGCTCCGTGCTCATGCAGCGCATGCGCGACGAAAACGACTTTTCCCTCATCGAGCCCGTGTTTTTCTCGACCAGCAACGCCGGCGGCAAAGCGCCCGCGTGGGCCGACGGAGCGGGTCCGCTGAAAGACGCCTACGACATCGAGTCCTTGCGCAAACTGCCCATCATCGTCACCGCGCAAGGCGGGGATTACACGAGCGCCGTCTACGGCAAGCTGCGCGAAGCTGGCTGGCAAGGCATCTGGATCGACGCGGCCAGCACGCTGCGCATGGCCGACGACGCGATCATCGTGCTGGATCCGGTCAACCGCGCCGTCATCGACGCGGCGCTGGCGCGCGGCGTGCGCAATTTCATTGGCGGCAATTGTACGGTCAGCTGCATGCTGATGGGGCTGGCTGGGCTCTTCCACCACGACCTGGTCGAATGGATGACCTCCATGACCTACCAGGCGGCCTCCGGAGGCGGTGCCCAGCACATGCGCGAGCTGCTGGTGCAGTTCGGCCTGATCAATGATGCCGTGCGTCCGTTGCTGGACGATCCGGCTTCAGCCATCCTGGAAATCGACCGCGGCGTGCTGGCCAAGCAGAACGCGGCGGACCTGCCGCGCGAGCACTTTGGCGTGCCGCTGGCGGGCAACCTGATCCCCTGGATCGACAAGGACCTGGGCAACGGCGTCTCGCGCGAGGAATGGAAGGCCGAGGCCGAGACCAACAAGATCCTTGGCCGGGGACCGGCCTTCGGCACGCCGGCCACGCCGGTCGATGGCCTGTGCGTGCGCATCGGCGCCATGCGCTGCCACAGCCAGGCGCTGACCATCAAGCTCAAGCGCGATGTGCCGCTGGACGAAATCGCCGACATGATCGCCGGTGGCACGCAATGGGCCAAGGTCGTGCCCAACTCGCGCGAAGCGAGCATGCAGCAACTGACGCCCGTGGCGGTCACCGGCACGCTGGACATTCCCGTGGGCCGGCTGCGCAAGATGTCGATGGGGCCGCAGTACCTGTCGGCCTTCACGGTCGGCGACCAACTGCTGTGGGGCGCGGCCGAGCCGCTGCGCCGCATGCTGCGCATCGCGCTGGGCGAGATGTAACGCTAGAATCTACGCGCGGGCGCCGTGCGGGCGCCCGCGCGCTGCCGCAGTTTCGCTTCGCAACCTGCCCGGGTGTCCTTATGACGCAACGTGTTCGCCGTTACCGCCGGCCTGTCGTGCCGTTTCGCAATTCGGTGCTTGCGCTGGCTGTGGCGGCCGCGTTGGCCATCCAGGCCGATGCCGGCGCTGTCGAAATCGGCCATGCCCGCATGGAATCCGCTGCGGGCCAGCCCTTGCAGGTGGTCGTGCCGCTGCGCGCGCTCAGCGCCGAGGAAGCGGCCAGCCTGAAGGTCGACATACCGGATGCCGGCGCCTGGAACCAGGCCGGACTGACCCCGCCCGTGTCCTTGGACAGCTTGCGCGTACGCGTCGAATCCGGGCGCGATGGCAGCCGGCGCGACCTACGGGTGTTTTCTACGCAACCGCCGTCGCAACCGGCGGTCGACTTGTTGCTCGAGCTGACCACGGTCGCCGGCAAGCGCCAAGTGCAGCGCAGCTTCGTGGTGCCCTCGGTGCAAGCGCCGGGCACGCCATCGCCGGCGCTGTTGGCCGAGCCGCAGGCAGGCCGGCGCGTGCAGGTGCGCCGCGGCGATACCTTGTTCGAAATCGCCCAAGCCAACCGGCCTGACGGCACCGACGTCTTCCAGATGCTGGTGGCCCTGTGGCGGGCCAATCCGCAGGCCTTCATCCAATCCAACATGAACCTGGTCAAGGCTGGAGCCAGCCTGGCCATCCCCGATGCGGCGACGGTGCGGGCCATCGATCCGCGCGAAGCCCGCCGCATCTTCCGCGAACACGATGAGGCCTTCGCGCGTTATCGCGGCCGGCTCGGCAGCGCCGCGGCCGCCGCCCCGGCGGCGGCAGGCGGCTCGCCCGAATCGGGGCGCATCGAGGCCGCGCCAGCCGCGCGCGCGCCGCAGCCGCAGGGCTCGCAGGACCGTGTGCGGCTATCGACCGACGCCGCACAGCAGGCCGAGGACGAACGCGTGGCGCAGCAGCGCGCGCTGCGCGAAAAAGAAGCCAGCATCGCCCAATTGTCGAGCAATATCGATGAATTGAACCGCGCATTGTCCGGCGGCGGGGCCGCTGGTACCGGCACGGCCGGCGCTGCCACCGGCGGCACGGGCGGCACGGGCGGCACGGGCGGCACGGGCGGCACGGGCGGTGACGTGGCTGCCCCGGGTCAGGCGGGCGCCGTGGCTCCAGGGACCGAGGCGGCCGGCAACGCCGCTGGCATGGCTGCGTCCGGCGCTGCGGCGGCCGCAAGCGCGGCTGGGCAGGGCGCAGACCCTGCGCAAGGCGCAGCGGGCGGATCTGCCGCCCAAGGGCCGGCCGGTCCGTCCGATGAAGGCAACGCTGCCGGGGTGCAGGCCGCCTCGTCGCAAGCCGCGACACAGGCCGATGCAGGGTCGGTCGCCGGTGGCGACCCGTCTGCCGACCAAGGCAAAGCGTACGGCGCGAGCCAGGCGCCGGTCCCCGGGCAGGCGGCTGCTGGCCAGCCATCGGGACAAGCGTCGTCTTCAGGCGATGGGGCCTCGGGGGCGGGGACGCCAGGACCAGCCGCTTCGCAAGCGCCTGCCGCGGGCGCGTCGCAAGACGCTGGAAAGGACGCCGGACAAGCGGGCGCCGGCGGGGCGTCGGCAGCGGCAGGCGCTGCCAGCGCCGGCGCGGGTGATGCCCCTGTGGCGCCTGGGCTGGCGGCTGGCGGCGCCGGCGCGCAGGCCAATGGCGGGTTGGGCGCGGACACGACGGCAGCGGGCAGCCGTCCGGCGGGCCACGCCAAGGCGGCCGGATCCGGTTCGGCGATGGACTGGATCGTCGACAACCTGCTGGGCGTAGTCACCGCAGTGCTCGCCACGCTTGCGTTGATCATCGCCTGGGTGCTGCGCCGCGCCGGCGCGCGCGAGGAAGACTACGACGATTACGACGATGATGCGCCGAACGTGCCCGATGGCGGGGCGGCCAAGGCCGCCTTCGACCAGCAGTTGCGCAGCATCGATTTGGACCTGGATGAGCCGGCGCGCGACGAGCCGCGCCGTTAAGACGCCATGCCGCGCATTGCCCTAGGCCTGGCCTACGACGGTGGGCCATGGCAAGGGTGGCAGACCCAGCCGCATCGTCGCACCGTGCAGGACACGCTCGAGGCGGCGCTGGCGCGCTTCGTCGGCCAGCCGGTCGCCACGGTCTGCGCCGGCCGCACCGATACCGGCGTGCACGCGGCCATGCAGGTCGTGCACCTGGATGCGCCGGTGCAGCGGCGCGAGATTTCCTGGGTGCGCGGTGTCAACGCCCATTTGCCGCCCAGCATCGCGGTGCGCTGGGCGCGCGAGGTTCCCGACGATTTCCATGCCCGTTTTTCGGCGCGCTGGCGCAGCTACGTCTACTTGCTGCGCAACGAGCCGGTGCGCCATCCGTTGTGGGCGGGCAAGGCAGGCTGGTGTTTCCAGCCGCTGGACGTGCAGGCGATGCGGCAGGCCGCGCGCAGCCTGTTGGGTGAACACGATTTCAGCAGTTTCCGTTCGGCCGAATGCCAGGCGGCCCAGCCGGTGCGCACCCTGCATCGGCTGGACATCGAGCGTGACGGGGACCTGCTGGTCTTTTACCTGCAGGCCAACGCCTTCCTGCACCACATGGTGCGCAACATCGTGGGGTCCCTGGTCTATGTCGGGCAGGGCAGGCGGCCGGTCGAATGGATGGCCGAGTTGCTGCGCCTGCGCGACCGCCGGCTGGCTGCGCCGACCTTCCAGGCCGACGGCCTATACCTGGCGGCGATCGGTTATCCGGATTATGACGGCCTGGGCGAGCTGGACGGCACCCGGCACATTCCGGGGCTGTCTCCTAGGGGTATTACGTAGTCGGCGAGGAAGGAATTTTTACGACTTTGTTTTATTATCCTGCGCCACGCGCCGTGCTTTACGAGAGCGCGGTCACGGAATTTTACGTCCTACCACCCCACAGGAGACATGATGCAACGCCGTTCGTTTTTGAAAAAAGCCACGATGGGTGCCGCCGCCGGCGGCGCAGCGCTGGCAGCGCCCGTATTCGCCCAGGACGCTCCGACGCTGAACTGGCGGCTTGCCTCCAGCTTCCCGCGTAGCGCCGATGCGATTTACAGCGGGGGCGAGAACCTGGCCAAGTACGTAGCCGAGGCGACGGACGGCAAATTCAACATCCGCGTCTTTCCCGCCGGCGAAATCGTCCCGGCCTTCCAGGTGCTCGATGGCGTGCAAAACGGCACCATCGAATGCGGCCACAGCGCGTCGTACTACTACTTCGGCAAGGATCCGGCGCTGTGCTTCGACGCCGCCATCCCGTTCGGCCTGAATACTCGCCAGATGAATGCCTGGATGCGCGTCGGCGACGGCCTGAAGCTGCTGCGCGAACTCTTCCAGAACTACAACATCGTCAACTTCCCCTGCGGCTATACCGGCACCCAGATGGGCGGCTGGTTCCGCAATGAAATCAAGTCGGTCGAGGACCTGCAAGGCCTGAAGTTCCGCGTCAGCGCCTTTGCCGGCGCCGTGCTGTCGCGCCTGGGCGTGGTGCCCCAGCAGATTCCTGGCGGCGATATCTATCCCGCGTTGGAAAAAGGCACGATCGACGCGGCCGAATGGATCGGCCCGTACGACGACGAGAAGCTCGGCTTCCACAAGGTCGCCAAGAACTATTACTTCCCCGGTTGGTGGGAAGGCACGCTGCAGGTGTCGCTCTACGTCAACCAGGATCACTACAACAAGCTGCCCAAGCGTTACCAGGCCGTGCTCGCCCAGGCCGCCGCGGCGGCTTCGGCCGACATGATCGCCAAGTACGACGCGGAGAACCCGGCCGCCCTGCGCCGCCTGGTCGCCCAGGGCGCCCAGCTGCGCGCCTTCCCCAAGCCCGTGATGGACGCCTGCTACAAGGCCGCCACCGAGGTCTACCAGGAAATGAGCGCCAAGAGCGACATGTTCAAGCGCCTGTACGAAAGCACCATGGCTTTCCGCGACAACGAAATCCCCTGGTTCCGCGTGGCCGAAGGCAGCTACGACCAGTTCATGGCCGGCGCCGTACGCCGTTGATGCGACTGGCCGGCGGCCCGTGCGGGCCGCCGGTTTACAATCCGCGATGCCGGTTTCGTGGCGTCGCGGCCCCAGCGTCTCGTGGTGTTTCGCGCTCCCGGCGGTCGTGTGGCCCGGGCCCGGCGCTGCCGCCGCGGTGGTCAACGGCGCGGCCTTGCGCGCCCGCTGCCTTTCCTCTGCTTAGAAAAGCTCCTCCATCATGAAAGCATTATTGGCATTGTCGCGCGCCATAGACGCGCTCAACCTGCGGATCGGCCGCGCGGTGACGTGGCTGACGCTGGTGGTGGTGCTGGTCAGCGCGGCCAATGCGGTGATCCGCAAACTGCTGAACACCAGCTCGAACGCCTGGCTCGAGTTGCAGTGGTATCTGTTCGGCGCCATGTTCCTGCTGACGGCGGGGTATACGCTGCTGCACAACGAGCACGTGCGGGTCGACGTGTTGTCCTCCAAGCTGTCGCGCCGCACGCAGGTCTGGATCGAAATCATCGGCGTGGTGTTTTTCCTGCTGCCGGCCTGCCTGCTCATCCTTTGGCTGTCCTGGCCGATGTTCGTGGATTCGTACTTGACCAACGAGCAGTCGTCGAATTCCGGCGGGCTGGTGCGCTGGCCGGTCAAGCTGCTGATTCCGGTGGGATTCGCGCTGTTGGTGGCTGCCGGCGTTTCGCACTTGATCAAGTGCGTGGGGTTCCTGCGCGGCTTGTGCAACGACCCGCGCGACGTCAAAGCGGGCAAGTCGGCCGAGGAACTGTTGGCCGAGGAGATCGCGCGCGAAGCGCGTGAACGCGAAGCAGCCCTGGCTGCCAATGGCAACGGGCAGGGCAAGGACCGCTGATCATGGAATTTCTCATTGCAAACCTGGCGCCGGTGATGTTCGCCACGCTGGTGGTGTTTCTGTTGCTGGGCTTCCCGGTCGCCTTTGCGCTGGCGGCCAATGGCATTTTGTACGGCCTGGTCGGCATAGAGCTCGGCTTGCTGTCACCGGCCCTGTTCCAAGCGCTGCCCCAGCGGGTGTTCGGCATCATTGCCAACGACACGTTGCTCGCCGTGCCCTTCTTTACCTTCATGGGCCTGATCCTGGAGCGGTCGGGCATGGCCGAAGACCTGCTCGAGACCATCGGCCAGCTGTTCGGGCCGCTGCGCGGCGGTCTGGCGATTGCCGTGGTGGTCGTGGGCGCCATGCTGGCTGCGACGACGGGCGTGGTGTCCGCGTCGGTGATTTCCATGGGGCTGATCTCGCTGCCCATCATGCTGCGCTACGGGTATGACCGCAAGCTGGCAACAGGGGTGATCGCCGCGTCCGGTACGCTGTCGCAGATCATTCCGCCATCGCTGGTGCTAATCATCTTGGCTGACCAACTCGGTCGATCCATTGGCGATATGTACCGTGGCGCCATCGTGCCGGGCTTCATGCTGGTGGCACTGTACATCGCGTACGTGATGGCGCTCGCTTGGCTAAGACCCAAGACCGCACCTGCGATTCCCGAGGAGGCGCGCACGTTCATCGAACCGAACGGCAGCCGCGGCACCCGTTCGCTCGGGGTGCTGATGTTGATCTCCGTTGCATCTGCGCTGGTCGCGGGCGAGATTCTGCTCGTCGAGAATGCGCCCGTGGACGAGACCATCGTAGTCAGCATCCTGATCTGGGGGCTGACGGCCTTCGTCATCGCGGTCATCAACAAGGTGTTCCGCCTGGGCTTGCTGTCGCAGTTGGCCGAGCGGGTGACCTTCGTGATGATCCCGCCGCTGGCGCTGATCTTCCTGGTGCTGGGCACGATTTTCATTGGCGTAGCCACGCCCACCGAGGGCGGCGCCATGGGCGCGGTCGGCGCCATCATCATGGCGCTGGCCAGGAAGCGCCTGACGCTGTCGCTGCTCAAGCAGGCGATGGATACCACGACCAAGCTGTCCTGCTTCGTGGTGTTCATCCTGGTCGGTTCGACGGTGTTCGGCCTGACCTTCCGAGGCGTCAACGGCGACCTGTGGGTCGAGCACCTGCTCATCGACCTGCCGGGCGGGCAGTGGGGCTTTCTGATCTTCGTCAGCATCTTCACCTTCGTGCTGGCGTTCTTCCTGGACTTCTTCGAGCTCGCCTTCATCATCGTGCCCCTGCTGGGCCCGGTGGCCGACAAGCTGGGCATCGACCTGATCTGGTTCGGCGTGCTGCTGGCGGTCAACATGCAGACTTCCTTTATGCACCCGCCGTTCGGTTTTGCGCTGTTCTACCTGCGCTCGGTCGCGCCCAAGGAGGACTATCGCGACAAGGTTACCGGGCAGATGGTGGCCAAGGTGACGACCGGCCAAATTTACTGGGGCTCGGTGCCGTTCATCTGCATCCAGTTGCTGATGGTCGCCTTGGTGATGATCTTCCCCGGCATGGTCACGCACTACAAGAGCGACCTGCCCAAGGTCGACCCGTCGACCGTGGAAATCAACGTCGACAGCGCCTACGGCACCGGCACGTATGGTGGTGAGTCCGACAGCGGCTACGGCGGTTACGGCGACGCCGCCGCCGACGCGTTCAAGTAGGGCGTCGTGCGTACGCGGGTAAAAATCTGCGGCATCACCCGCCAGGAGGATCTCCTGGCGGCCGCGCGCGCAGGCGCCGATGCCGTGGGCCTGGTCCTGTACCCGGGCAGCAAGCGCTTCGTGGATATCGCCCGCGCGGCCGAGCTGCGCCGGGCTGCGCCGCCCTGGGTCACCGTCACGGCGCTGCTGGTCAACGCTGAGCCGGACTTCGTGCGCGAGGTGATCGGGGCGGTGCGCCCGCATTTGCTGCAGTTCCACGGCGATGAAACGCCTGATGACTGCGACCGCCATGACTTTCCATACATGCGGGCGTTTCGCGTCGGTGCGCCCGGCCTGGACAGCGCAGCGGGCGTGGCCCAGGCCTGCAGCGGTTACCGGCGCGCCGCGGCCTGGCTGTTCGATAGCTACTCGCCGGGATACGGCGGCAGCGGTGTGTCGTTCGACCGCGCGCTGCTGGCCGAACTGCCGGCGCAGGATGCGCGCCCGATCGTACTGTCCGGCGGATTGACCGCGGACACCGTCGGCGATGCCGTGCGCGCGCTACGCCCATGGGGCGTGGACGTCAGCAGCGGCGTTGAAGACGCCCCAGGCGTCAAGTCGCACGCCAAGATCCATGCGTTCATCGACGCCGTCGCCCGCGCCGATGCTCTTTTGACAGTGCGCGAAAATCCAGTGTAAAATTTTTTTCTTTGCAGGCGGTTAGCTCAGTTGGTTAGAGCGCCACGTTGACATCGTGGAGGTCGTTGGTTCGAACCCAATACCGCCTACCAGATTTTGCCTAGGCGACCTTGCGCGCAGCGCGGTCGTCGTGGCCAAGGAAAGCCGCACCCGCCAGCCCGGTGCGGCTTTTTTGTGCGCCGCCGGGCGAAGGACGTGCACGCGCGATGGCAACCTTTACGGCTGCGGGGGCGGGCTGCGTCGCAGCAGCTCGGCGAGCAGTTGCTTTAAGTGCGGTGAGAACACCGGAATGACGTGTTCGACCCCTTGGGGATCGATGGCATGGTGCAGGGTCACCGACTGGCCTTCGAAGATGTGCGGCGCTTGTGCCACTTCGATGTACTTGGCCAGCAGTTCGTCGACCTGCGCCTGGACGGCCTGCCTGGCCGCTGGGGTGTCCCGCCCCGATGAAGCGTAGCGCTTCAGGATCAGGTGCAGGTCGTCCAGGAAAAGGACGAGCGCCTTGGTGCCCCGGCAATCCGCCCGTTGATAGCCCCACTGCTCGTCACCCGGTTCCAGCACAATGCCGGTTATGCCAATCATTTCGCGTCCTTGCTCTGCTCGATAGCCAACGTCCGGCTTCGCCCCCGCCAGCGTGTATTGCGTTGCCTTTTTTTTCCGGAACCCGCGCCGCGGCTGCGCCTGGGGCGCGCCGGGCAAAACGTCCAGATACTCGCAAATCTAACTGTATCAGGGACCTCGCCGATCGCCGCACCGGCCGTTTAACCTAGCTCGCTCTCCCCGTTATCCAAGCCTTGTTACATTGAGGCCCGGGCGGGGCCGGGTAGGCTGGGCTATGCTCGTAGGCACTGACGCCTGGCGTCGGCATACCGAGCTCGCTCAACCCTCAAGGAGAAACCATGTTAAACAAGACCCTGCTTGCTGCCGCGCTGGCGGTGGCATCGATGCTGAGCATCGCCGGATGCAACACCGTGGAAGGCGCCGGAAAGGACATCGAGCGAGGCGGCGAGGCGATACAAGGGGCCGCCAAGTAAGCGGCCCGGCGCCGGCCGGCTGGCCGGACGCCGTTCGCTTCGTGATCGCCTTCCGGCCGTCCGCCGTTGTCGTGGACGGCCTTTCTTTTTGTCGTTACCGGATCCCGCCAGCCAGGCGGGATTCTCCCCGCTGGCGCGGCCCAGCGCAAGGGCCGGCCGGGTCGGCCGGGTTCACCGCCGGGCCCCCCGCCGCTTTCCGGTAAAATGACCTGTTGCCCGTCGTCATCCACTTACTAACGGAAATAGGTTTTTCATGCAGCCTGTGGTTGAAACCCTCTCCGGCCTGGAGCGCCGCGTCGATCTGGCCGTCTCGCTGGACGACATCGAAAAGGAAGTCCAGGCCCAACTCAAGCGCGTGGCGCGCACCGCCAAGGTGCCCGGCTTCCGGCCCGGCAAGGCGCCGCTGAACATGCTCGAACGCAGCCACGGGCCTGGCATCCGGTATGACGTGATCAATAGCAAGGTCGGCGAAGCCTTCGAGCAGGTCGTCGAGCAGGCCAAGCTGCGCGTGGCCGGCGTGCCCAAGCTCGAGCCCAAGACGGAAAACGCGCCCGAAGGCAAGCTCGCCTTTACCGCCACCTTCGAGGTCTATCCCGAAGTCAAGGTTCCCGACCTGAGCGCGCTGTCGGTCAAGCGCGCCGTCGCCCGGGTGGGCGAGCCCGAGGTCGACCGTACCGTCGAGATCCTGCGCAAGCAGCGCGCCACTTATGAGCCGCGCGCCGACCGTGCGGTGCAGGACGGCGACCGCGTCAAGCTGGACTTCACCGGCAAGATCGACGGGGTGGCCTTCGAAGGCGGTACGGCCGAGGACTTCACCTTCGTCGCCGGCCAGGGCCGCATGCTGCCCGAATTCGAAGAGGCCGTGCGCGGCATGCGCGCCGGCGAAAGCAAGACCTTCCCGCTGACCTTCCCAGAAGACTATGCGGGCAAGGAAGTGGCCGGCAAGCAGGCCGAATTCACCATCACCGTCAAGGAAGTCGCAGAGGCCATCCTGCCGCCGGTGGACGCCGAATTCGCCAAGTCGCTCGGCCAGGCCGAGGGCGACGTCGAGAAGCTGCGCGCCGACATCCGCGCCAACATCGAGCGCGAAGTCAAGCTGCGCACCCAGGCCCGCACCAAGGCCAGCGTCATGGACGCCCTGGTCGAGGCCGGCCAGTTCGAGGTGCCCAAGGCGCTGGTGGCCAGCGACACCCAAAGCCGCATCGCCGCCGCCCGGCAGGACCTGAAGCAGCGCGGCGTGCCCAATGCCGATACGGTGCCCATTCCCGAGGACCTCTTCTCGGCCGAGTCCGAGCGCCGGGTGCGCCTGGGCCTGCTGGTGGCCGAGCTGGTGCGCCAGGAGCAGCTGCAGGCCAAGCCCGAGCAGGTGCGCGCGCGCATCGAAGAGTTCGCCCAGAACTACGAGCAGCCGGCCCAGGTGGTCAGCTACTACCTGAGCGACCGCCAGCGCCGTGCCGAGATCGAGGCCGTCGTGCTCGAGGACAACGTCGTCGACTTCGTGCTGTCCAAGGCCCAGGTCACCGACGAGGAAGTGCCTTTCGAACAGATCATGGGGACTGCGTAATGCACATGCAGCGCTTCACCGATTTCTATGCCTCCATGTATGGCGGGGCTTCGGTCACGCCCACGGGCCTGGGGTACATCCCCATGGTCGTGGAGCAGTCCGGCCGCGGCGAGCGCGCCTATGACATCTATTCGCGCCTGCTGAAGGAGCGCGTGGTTTTCCTGGTGGGGCCGGTCACCGACAATACCGCCAACCTGGTGGTCGCGCAGCTGTTGTTCCTGGAATCCGAAAACCCGGACAAGGACATCGCCTTCTATATCAATTCGCCCGGCGGCTCGGTCTATGCCGGCATGGCGATCTACGACACCATGCAGTTCGTCAAGCCGGACGTGTCCACGCTGTGCACCGGGCTGGCCGCCAGCATGGGTGCCTTCCTGCTGGCCGCGGGCAAGAAGGGCAAGCGTTTTGCGCTGCCCAATTCCCGCATCATGATCCACCAGCCCTCGGGCGGCGCCCAGGGCCAGGCCTCCGACATCCAGATCCAGGCGCGCGAAATCCTCGAGTTGCGCGAGCGCCTGAACCAGATCCTGGCCGAGAACACCGGCCAGCCGGTCGAGCGCATCGCCCAGGATACCGAGCGTGACAACTTCATGTCCGCGGCGGATGCGGTATCGTATGGGTTGATCGACCAGGTGCTGACCTCCCGGGCTGCCCAGTCGTCTTGAGGCCAATGCCTGGGCGGGCCCGCTGCGGGCCCGCCCGCTGATATACGCGATACACATATTTATGCCCGAAAAGAAAGGCTCGGCCGACGCCAAGGTTCTCCACTGCTCGTTCTGCAACAAGAGCCAGCACGAGGTTCGCAAGCTGATCGCAGGCCCGTCGGTGTTCATCTGCGATGAATGCATCGACCTGTGCAACGACATCATCCGCGAGGAGGCCCAGGCGACCGCGCGCGCCGCGATACGCTCGGAGCTGCCCACGCCGGCTGAGATCAAGGCCTTTCTCGACCAGTACGTGATCGGCCAGGAAGGCCCCAAGCGGATGCTGGCCGTGGCGGTCTACAACCACTACAAGCGCATCCGCCACAGCGAGATCAAGGGCGACGACGTCGAACTGGCCAAGAGCAATATCATGCTCATCGGTCCGACCGGGTCGGGCAAGACGCTGCTCGCCCAGACCCTGGCGCGCCAGCTCAACGTGCCCTTCGTCATGGCCGACGCCACGACGCTGACCGAGGCCGGCTACGTCGGCGAGGACGTCGAGAACATCATCCAAAAGCTGTTGCAAAACTGCAACTACGATGTCGAGAAGGCGCAACGCGCCATCGTCTACATCGACGAGATCGACAAGATTTCCCGCAAGGCCGACAATCCCTCCATCACCCGGGACGTCTCCGGCGAGGGCGTGCAGCAGGCGCTGCTCAAGCTGATCGAAGGTACGGTGGCCTCCGTGCCGCCACAGGGCGGGCGCAAGCACCCGAACCAGGATTTCGTCCAAGTCGACACCACCAACATCCTGTTCATCGTCGGCGGCGCGTTCGACGGGCTGGACAAGATCATCCGCGACCGCACGGAGAAATCCGGCATTGGCTTCGGTGCGTCGGTCACGTCCAAGTCCGAGCGTTCGGTGGGAGAGCTGTTCGCCGAGGTCGAACCCGAGGACATCATCAAGTTCGGCCTGATCCCGGAACTGGTCGGCCGCCTGCCCGTGGTCGCCACGCTCGACGAGCTCGACGAGGACGCCCTGGTGCGCATCCTGACCGAGCCCAAGAACGCGCTGGTCAAACAGTTCCAGAAACTCTTTGCCATGGAAGGGGTCGAACTGGATGTCCGTCCGCAGGCGCTGCGCGCGATCGCGCGCAAGGCGCTCAAGCGCAAGACGGGCGCCCGGGGGCTGCGCTCCATCCTGGAATCCGCGCTGCTCGACACCATGTACGAGCTGCCGTCCATGAGCAACGTCTCCCGGGTGGTCTTGGACGAGTCCGCCATCGAGGAAGACGGCGCGCCGCTCGTCATCTACGCCGACGAGACGTCCGAGCCCGTCAAGCGCAACCGCCCGCCGGTGCGCGACGCCGCGGCCTAACGGGGCGGCCCGGCCGCCCTGGTGGCCGGCGCCTGCCGCCGTAACCTTGTTTTTTCGGCTATCGTCGCCATAAGAGACATAATTGTCCGGGCGGGCACGCGCTGCCCCGCCACCCGATACGCCGAGTCAATCCCGAGGAAAGCCCATCATGTCTGCCAGCCAGACCTTGCCGTCCGAACCGCTCGACCTGCCGCTGCTGCCGTTGCGCGACGTCGTGGTGTTCCCGCACATGGTCATTCCCCTGTTCGTGGGGCGTCCTCGCTCCATCCGTGCGCTGGAGGCCGCCATGGAGGCGGGCAAGAGCATCATGCTGGTGGCGCAAAAATCCGCCAGCAAGGACGACCCCACGCCCGACGACGTGTACGAGATCGGCTGCGTGGCCGGCATCCTGCAGATGCTGAAGCTGCCCGACGGCACGGTCAAAGTGCTGGTCGAAGGCGCGCAGCGCGCCCGCATCACCGGCATCAGCGATGCGGATTCCCACTTTACCTGCCAGGTCATCCCGATTGCGCCCGACACGCAGATGAGCGCCGAAATCGAGGCGCTGCGGCGGGCCATCGTTGCCCAGTTCGAACAGTACGTCAAGCTCAACAAGAAGATCCCGCCCGAGATCCTGACCTCACTGGCTGGCATCGACGACCCCGGCCGCCTGGCGGACACCATTGCCGCGCACCTGCCGCTCAAGCTCGAGCAAAAGCAGAAAATGCTCGAAATCTTCGCCACGGCCGAGCGGCTCGAGGCGCTTCTGACCCAGCTCGAGACCGAGATCGACATCCTTCAGGTCGAGAAGCGCATCCGCGGCCGCGTCAAGAAGCAGATGGAGAAGAGCCAGCGCGATTACTACCTGAACGAGCAGGTCAAGGCGATCCAGAAGGAGCTGGGCGAGGGCGAGGACGGCGCCGACATCGAAGAACTGGAAAAGAAGATCCAGGCCGCGCGCATGCCCAAGGAAGCGCGCAAGAAGGCCGAATCCGAGCTCAAGAAGCTCAAGCTCATGTCGCCCATGTCGGCCGAGGCGACCGTGGTGCGCAACTACATCGACACCCTGGTCAACCTGCCCTGGCGCAAGAAGAGCAAGGTCAACAACTCCATCCCCAACGCCGAGGCGGTGCTGGACAACGACCACTACGGGCTGGAGAAGGTCAAGGAACGCATCCTGGAATACCTGGCCGTGCAGCAGCGCGTCGACAAGGTCAAGGCACCCATCCTGTGCCTGGTCGGGCCTCCCGGCGTGGGCAAGACCTCGCTGGGCCAGTCGATCGCGCGCGCGACCAACCGGAAGTTCGTGCGCATGGCGCTGGGCGGCGTGCGCGATGAGGCGGAGATCCGCGGCCACCGTCGCACCTACATCGGTTCGATGCCCGGCAAGATCCTGCAGAACATGGCCAAGGTGGGCGTGCGCAACCCCTTGTTCCTGCTCGACGAAATCGACAAGCTGGGCATGGATTTCCGCGGCGATCCGGCTTCGGCGTTGCTGGAGGTGCTCGACCCGGAACAAAACCACACCTTCCAGGACCATTACGTCGAGGTGGACTTCGACTTGTCTGACGTGATGTTCGTGGCCACCAGCAACACGCTGAACATCCCCCCGGCACTGCTCGATCGCATGGAGGTCATCCGCCTGTCGGGCTACACCGAAGACGAAAAGGTTCACATCGCGCGCGAGCACTTGTTGCCCAAGCTGATGAAGAACAACGGCGTCAAGCCCGAGGAGCTGTCGGTCGACGAATCGGCGATCCGCGACATCGTGCGCTACTACACGCGCGAGGCGGGCGTGCGGGCGCTCGAGCGCGAGATCGGCAAGATCTGCCGCAAGGTGGTCAAGCAGCTGCTGACGCAGTCGCAGAAAACCGAGTCGGGTGAAGTGCGGCCTGCCACCGAACCCTTCAAGCAGGTGGTGGTCACGTCCGAGAACCTGAGCGATTACCTGGGCGTGCGCCGGTACACCTTCGGCATGGCCGAGAAGGAAAACCAGATCGGCCAGGTTACCGGGCTGGCGTGGACGGAAGTGGGCGGCGACCTGCTGACCATCGAAGTCGCAGACATGCCGGGCAAGGGCAACATCCAGCGCACCGGCTCGCTTGGCGACGTGATGAAGGAATCGGTCGAAGCGGCCCGTTCGGTGGTGCGTGCCCGGGCACGGCGACTGGGCTTGCCTGACAGCGTGTTCGAGAAGCACGACATGCACGTGCACGTGCCCGAAGGCGCCACGCCCAAGGATGGCCCGTCGGCGGGCATCGCCATCACCACGGCCATCGTCTCGGCGCTGGCCAAGATCCCCGTGCGCGCCGACGTGGCCATGACTGGCGAGATCACCCTGCGCGGCGAGGTGCTGGCCATCGGCGGCTTGAAGGAAAAGCTGCTGGCTGCGCACCGCGGCGGCATCAAGACTGTGCTCATCCCCGAGGAAAACGTCAAGGACTTGGCCGAGATCCCGGACAACGTCAAGAACCAGCTCGAAATCGTGCCCGTTCGGTGGATCGACAAAGTGCTGGAGCTTGCGCTGGAGCGCATGCCCGAGCCCTTGCCCGATGAGGAGCCGGCCAAGGCCGACGCACCGGTGGTCGCGAAATCGGCAGAGGTCGCGGCGGACTCTTCGGTCATCAAGCACTGATTCCTCAAGTTACGTGCTTTGTGCAACCCCGGCCCGGCGCCGGGGTTGCCCGTTTATCGACCCTGCCTATGCAAGCGATGCGACCCGTAGACGCAGTCCGGCTGGACAAATGGCTGTGGGCTGCGCGGTTTTTCAAGACGAGGCAATTGGCCCATGACGCCATCGACGGCGAAAAGGTGCACGTCAACGGCGCCAGGGCCAAGCCGGCACGCGTCGTGCGGCTGGGCGACACGCTGGAAGTACAAGGGGTGGAGCACCGCTGGGTGGTCGTGGTGCGGGCGCTGTCTGACAGGCGCGGCCCTGCGATCGAGGCACGCGCGCTGTACGAGGAGACGCCCGAAAGCGTGGCCGCGCGCGAGCAGCGCGCCCAGGCCCGGCGCTTAGGGGTAGAGCCTGGCCTGCAGCTGCGTCGCGGGCGCCCCACCAAGCGTGAGCGCCGCGAGCTGGACCGCTATCGCGGCGGGTGACGTCGCGCGCCGCTGCGCGCGACTCGGCTGGCGGGTGGGTGAGCCGGCCTAGTGCAATGCCTGCGTGCGGATCAGCCCGACCGCGATGCCTTCCAGTGCGAACTGCTGGCCCGGCTGAACCTCGATGGGCGAGAAATCAGGGTTTTCGGGCAGCAGCTGGATGCGCCCGCCTTGTCGGTACAGGCGCTTGACCGTGACCTCGTCGTCGATGCGGGCGACGACGATCTGGCCGTTGCGTGCTTCGGCCGTGCGCCGCACGGCCAGCAGGTCCCCATCCAGGATGCCGGCATCCCGCATGCTTTGGCCGCGCACCTTCAATAGGTAATCCGGGGTCTGGGAAAACAGCCCGGGATCGACGCCGATTTCGCGCTCGACGTGCTCGGCCGCGAGGATGGGGCTGCCGGCGGCCACGCGGCCGACCAGCGGCAGTCGCAGCGAGCCCAGCATCCCCTTGCCGCCGTCGCCGCCCGCCGCCGGCGCAGCCTGGTCCGCCGGATCGTTCAGGCGGATGCCGCGGGACGCGCCCGCGGTCAGGACAATGGCCCCTTTACGCGCCAGCGCCCGCAAGTGGTCTTCGGCCGCGTTGGGCGAGCGAAAGCCCAGCGCCCGCGCGATTTCCGCACGGGTAGGGGGAAAGCCCGTCTGGGCGATCGTGCGGCGGATGAAATCCAGGATCTGTCGTTGGCGGTCGGTGAGCTTGGCAGTCATGTCAGGCCGGCACTGTATGGACATACAGGCGCCATTCTGGGCTAGGCGCCCGCAAATTGCAAGCTGCAGGCGTGGCGGCTGGCAGGTTTGCGGCACGTGGTGGGCTTCTCCCCGCCTGTGGTAAGCGCCTGCCCTTGCACGCTAGGGATTTACCCTTGCAATTCCCAAAAGACGGGAATCGAAAATTCATTTTTCGGGAATCGGTGCGCATACTGCACCGCCATGGAAGCGAAAAACGTCGCGGGCACGTCCCTCACGCCGCCCGGCGGAGCCGAACGGACGCTATACGTGCTGGCCACCTTGGCACGGCACGGCCGGCCGCTGACTGCAGCCGAGCTCGCCGCGCTCACACGCCTTGCGCCGAGCACGCTTTATCGCCAGCTGGCCCTGCTCAAGCAATGGGGCTTCGTGCAGGAAAACGCCGGGGCGTATATGCCCGGTCCGACCTGCTTGCAGCTGGCGTGGGGGTTCGACCAGACCTCGTATCTCTTGCACGAGTCATTGCCGGAAATGCAGAAGCTGTCGGACCAGACCGAGGAGACCGTCGGCTTGATGGTGGCGGTGCAAAAGCAGGTCGTCTGCCTGGACATGGTCGAGAGCCGCCTGCCGCTTCGCTGCGCCTTCACCAAAGGCAAGGGCCTGCCGCTGACGCGCGGGGCGTCGGCCAAGGCGCTGCTGGCTTTCATGCCCACGGCGCAGCGCAAGGCGGTCTTGCAGGACCCGGACACCGTGGCGCAGCTTGGGCCTGGCGGGCTGCAGCGGCTCGAGGCCGACCTGGAAAAGATTCGGCAACAGGGCTACGCAGTCAGCGCCGACGAGGTCGACCAGGGCGTCTGGGGAGTCAGCGTTCCCATCATCCCGCACGTCGGAAAACTGCTTGGCGGCATCACGCTCATGGCACCGGTCTCGCGCGTGGACGCACGCAGCCGCAGCCTGATCGAGCAGGCGGTTGCGGCGGCCCGGCGCATTTCGGCGCGGCTGCATTCACAGCGGTAGTTTCTTTGGCTTTTCCCTGAGGAGAACGACGATGGCCATCTCTCGATCATTGACCCGTTTGCTGGCCGGCCTGGCCGCCAGCCTTGCCGTGAGCGGCGTGCATGCGGCAGGCGAGCCGCTGCGCGTGGTGGTGGACCCGACCTTCCCGCCGATGGAGTACGTGGAAAACGGCAAGCGCGCCGGCTTCGACATCGATATCGGCGAGGCCCTGGCCAAGGCCATGGGGCGCGACATCCAGTGGATAGACATCGACTTCAAGGGATTGGTGCCGGCCGTGCAGGCAGGCCGGGCAGACTTGGCGCTGTCGGCGATCTACATCACCGAGGAACGCCGCAAGGTGGTCGATTTCAGCGATCCGTACTACGTCGGCGGGCTGGTGGTGCTGACCAAGGCCAATGGCCCGATCAAGACGCTCAAGGACCTGGATGGGCAGAAGGTATCGGTCCAGGTCGGCACCAAGTCGGTCAACTTCCTGAAGGAGCATTACCCCGGCGTGCAGCGCGTGGAGGTCGAAAAGAACCAGGAAATGTTCAACCTTGCGCAGATCGGGCGCGCCGCGGCGGCCGTCACGGGCAAGCCCGCGGCCAAGCTCTTCGCCCAAAGCACCAAGGGTGACATGGTCGTGCTCGAAGAGCAGTTGACCAACGAGGAGTACGGCATCGCCGTGTCCAAGCGCAATCCCGACCTGCTGCGCGAGCTGAACCAGGCGTTGGCCAAGATCAAGGCCGACGGCACGTACGACGCCATCGTCGCGAAGTGGTTCGGGACCAAGTGACATGGATTTCGATTTCTCTCCTGTCCTGCAGGATTGGCCCATGCTGATGCGGGGCGCGCTGGTGACCATTGAGGTCACCTCGTGCGCCCTGGTCCTGGGCTGCCTCATAGGATTGCTCGTCGGCGTGGGGCGGCTCAATCCGCGGCGCAGGCTGGTCTACGGCCTGTGTTCGGCCTACTTGGTGGCCTTTCGCGGCACGCCCCTGCTGGTGCAGCTGTTCATCTGGTTCTTCGGCTTGCCACAGTTCGGCGTGCTGCTGCCGGCATTCGCCTGCGGCGTGCTGGGCCTGGGCATGTATTCGGGCGCTTATGTTTCCGAGATCGTGCGCGGCGCCATCCTGTCGGTCGACCGGGGCCAAAACGAGGCGGCGCGCTCGCTGGGCATGTCTGCGGCGCAGTCGATGCGGATCATCATCCTGCCCCAGGCGGTCATACGGATGATCCCGCCGCTGGGCAACGAATTCATTGCGCTGATCAAGAACTCGGCGCTGGTGTCGCTGCTGACCATCCATGACTTGATGCACGAAGGCCAAAAGATCATCAGCGTGTCGTATCGCTCGCTCGAGGTGTACCTGGCCGTGGCGGCGGTGTATTTGGTGCTGACGACCCTGACTACGGCGGTGCTGCGCCTGGTCGAGACGCGCCTGCGGGCAGGGGGGATGGTGCAATGAGCAGCATGATTTCCATACGCGGCTTGTCCAAGTCCTTTGGCGCCAACCCCGTCCTGCGCGGCATCGACTTCGAGGTTGCCGAGTCCCAGGTGGTGGTGGTCATCGGTCCGAGCGGCTCGGGCAAGAGCACGTTGCTGCGCTGTTGCAACGGCCTGGAGGTCGCCGAACAGGGCAGCATCGAGATCTGCGGGACCCGGCTGCTGGACCAGGGCAGGTTGCTGGAAGACCGCCGGCTCAACGCGTTGCGCCGCCAGGTTGGCATGGTGTTCCAGTCGTTCAACCTGTTCCCGCACCTGACCGTGCTGGGCAATGTCGCCATCGGGCCGCGCAAGCTGCTCGGCGTGCCGCGCGCCCAGGCCGAGGCCGAAGCGCGGGAGCTACTGCGCAAGGTTGGGCTCGAGGCCAAGGCCGATGCCATGCCGGCCAGCCTGTCGGGCGGCCAGAAGCAGCGCGTGGCCATCGCCCGCGCACTGGCGATGCGGCCGCGAGTCATGCTTTTCGACGAACCGACCTCGGCGCTCGACCCGGAGCTCGTGGGAGAAGTGCTGCAGGTCATGAAGCTACTGGCCAAGGAAGGGATGACCATGATGGTGGTCACGCACGAAATGGGATTCGCGCGCGACGTGGCCGACGTCGTTGCCGTCATGGACGGTGGGCGGATCATCGAGCAGGGTACGCCCGACGTGATCTTTACGCAGCCGGTCCAGGCGCGCACCCGCAGCTTCCTGCAAGCCGTGCTCAACCCTTCGTCGGGGAGCTGACATGCCCGGGGATGCATTGACCGATCCCTGGCAAAACGGACGCAGCGACGACGGTGAACGGGGCGACACGCGCCGGCTGCATCACATCGTGCGGCCGGTGGACTTGGGCGGCCTGTCTACCGAGGCAGAGGGACACCCCTTGGTGCTGGGCTTTGCCAGCGATGCCGGCGTGCGCCGCAACCGCGGCAGGCCAGGCGCCGCCGAGGGGCCTGCGGCGATTCGCCGGATGCTCAGCAACCTGGCGGCGCACGAACTGCAAACCCTGCTCGATGCTGGCGATATCACCTGCGAGGGCGAGGCGCTAGAAGCGGCTCAGCAGGCTTGTGCGCTGGCGCTGGCCAAGGCGCTGTCGCTTGGTGCCTTTCCGGTGCTGTTGGGCGGCGGGCACGAGATCGCGGTGGCCAGCTTCATGGGGCTGCGACGTTACCTGGATGACCAGGGCGATGCCGGCAAGGTGCTGGTGCTCAACATAGACGCCCACTTGGACCTGCGCACCTCACGGCCGCCCAGCTCGGGCACGCCCTTCGATGAGATCGCCCGGTACTGCGAAGCGCATGGCCATGCGTGGCGCTATGCCTGTATCGGCGTGTCCAAGCCGTCCAATACCGCAGCCTTGTTTGCCCGTGCCGACGAGATCGGCGCCGTCGTGGTCGCTGACGAGCACGCGCAGGAGCGTCACCTGGACGCCCTGCGCGAGCAGGTGGCTACGCTGCTGCAGCAGGCCCATCACGTGTACCTGACCATAGACATCGACGCGCTGCCGGCCGCGGTGGCGCCGGGGGTGTCGGCGCCCGCGGCGCTGGGCGTGCCTGTCTCGGTGGTCGAGGCCATCATCGGCTGGGTGGCCGACAGCGGCAAGCTGCGCGTGGCCGACCTGGCGGAATTGAACCCTGCTTTCGACCCCGACGGGCGGACCGCGCGCGTGGCGGCCCGCCTGGCGTGGAAGCTGCTGCACGCGGCGGCGTGCAGCCGGCGCGAGGGCACGGGTCGCGCCATCGATGTTTCAAGGTGAATGTCATGACCCAAGCAGGATTGCCGATCACCGGCATTTGTTCTTTCGGCAAGTATCCGATTTGCCAGGACCTGGATGCGCTACAGGCAGACATCGCGGTGCTGGGCGTGCCCTACGACGTGGGCGTGGGCTTCCTGTCGGGCACCCGGTTGGGGCCGCGCCGAATCCGCGAGGCGTCCACGCAGTACGGCCGAGGGCGGACGGGTTTCTATGACCCGGAGCGCGACGAGGTATACCTGGCAGCGCCCGATCGCATCGTCGACTGCGGTGACGCCTACCTCGTCCAGGGCGACATCGAAAAGTCCTTCGCCTACATCGAGCAATACGTGCGCCGCATCGTCGAGGCCGGCGCGATCCCCGCAGTCATGGGCGGCGACCATTCGATTTCGATCCCCGTGGCGCGGGCGCTGGACCGGTACCGGGACCTGACGGTGGTGCAGTTCGACGCCCACCTGGATTGGACCGACGAGCGCGACGGCCAGCGCTACGGCAACGGCAGTCCCATGCGCCGCATGTCCGAAATGGCCCACATCGGCGAGATGATCCAGATCGGCCTGCGTGGCATGGGCAGCAGCCGCAAGCAGGACTTCGACGACGCACGCGCCTACGGCAGCAAGCTGATCCCGTGCAGCGAGGTCAAGCGCCAGGGGGTGGATGCGGTGCTGGAGAAAATCCCGGCGGGCCGCCAGCTGTACGTGACGATAGACATCGACGCGCTGGACATCACGATCGCCCCGGGCACCGGTTCGCCCATGCCGGGCGGGCTGGATTATGACCAAATCACGGCGCTGTTGGCAGGCGTGGCCGCCCGCGGCGACGTGGTGGCCTTCGACCTGGTCGAGGTGGCGCCGCAATATGACCCGGCCGGCATCACGACCCGCATCGCCGCGCTGGTCATGCTCAATTTCATGGCGCAGATCCTCAAGCACCGCAGGCTGCGCCGGCAGGCGTAGGCTGGCAAAACGAACGGCCCGCTTGCCGGGGCGGGCCGTTTCGACGCGGGTCCAGCCGGCCGGCAGTTTGCCGGCACATCCGCTTACTTCATCACCGCCGCGATGGCCTGCGCCACGCGGTCGATGTTGCCGCTGTTGAGCGCGGCCACGCAGATGCGGCCGCTGGAGACGGCGTAGATGGCGTGGTCTTGGCGCAGCCGTTCGACCTGCTCGGCGCTCAGGCCGGAATACGAGAACATCCCGCGCTGCTTGACGACGAATTCCATGTCCTGCGCCACGCCCAGCGCCTTGAGCTTGTCCACCAGCTGGCGGCGCATCAGGCGGATGCGCTCGCGCATTTCGGCCAGTTCCTGGGACCACAGCGAGAACAGCTCGGGCGCGTTCAGGACGGTGGCGACCACGGTGCCGCCGTGGGTGGGCGGATTGGAATAGTTGGTGCGAATCACGCGCTTGACTTGGCTGAGCACGCGCGCGCCTTCTTCCTTGTCACCGGCCACGATGGTCAGCGCGCCGACGCGTTCGCCGTACAGCGAGAAGGACTTGGAGAACGACGAGCTGATCAGCATGGTCAGCCCTTGGTCGGCGAACATGCGCACGACTGCGGCGTCTTCTTCCAGGCCGTCGCCGAAGCCTTGGTAGGCGATGTCCAGGAAGGGCACGAGCTTGCGCGCCTTGATGACTTCGACGATGCCAGCCCATTGTTCCAGCGTCGGATCCACGCCCGTGGGGTTGTGGCAGCAGGCGTGCAGCACCACCACCGACTGCTCGGGCAGGGCGCGCAGCGAGGCCAGCATGCCTTCATAGTCCAGGCCGTGGGTGGCCGGGTCGTAGTAGGCGTACTCGACGACTTCGAAGCCGGCGCGCTCGAACAGGGCGCGGTGGTTTTCCCAGCTGGGGTTGCTGATGGCGGCCTTGGCCTGGGGCAGGAGCTGGCGCAGGAAGTCGGCGCCGATCTTGAGCGCGCCCGTGCCGCCCAGGGCCTGGACGGTGACGGCGCGACCTTCGGCGGCCACGCTCGAATCCTTGCCCAGCAGCAGCGCTTGGGCGCCCTTGTTGTAGCCGGGGATGCCGTCGATGGGCAGGTAGCCGCGGGCAGCGGCGGCTTCGATGCGGGCGGCCTCGGCCTTGCGTACGCATTGCAGCAAGGGGATGCGGCCGGCGTCGTCGTAATAAACCCCCACGCCGAGGTTGGTTTTCCCTGCCCGGGTATCGGCGTTGAATTGCTCGTTCAGCCCGAGGATGGGGTCGCGGGGGGCGAGTTCGACGGATGCGAAAAGGGAGCTCATGAAGGCTTGCAAAAGGGAAGTAGACGCCGCGAGGGGCAGGGGGGATAATCAGGGGTTTACCCTGACAAAGTCTAGCATGTCCGAGCCAGGATTCGTGGATTTCCCGGGCAGTCCGTTTCACCTGTACCAGCCGTATCCGCCGGCCGGGGACCAGCCGCGCGCGATCGAGGAGCTGGTCCAGGGGGTACGCGACGGCCTCATGTACCAGATCCTGCTCGGTGTGACGGGGTCGGGCAAGACCTACACCATGGCCAACGTGATCGCGCGCCTGGGGCGCCCGGCCCTGGTGCTGGCGCCGAACAAGACGCTGGCCGCGCAGCTCTACGCCGAAATGCGCGAGTTTTTCCCGCGCAACGCGGTGGAGTACTTCGTCTCGTACTACGACTACTACCAGCCCGAGGCCTACGTGCCGACGCGGGACCTGTTCATCGAAAAGGACTCGTCCATCAACGAGCACATCGAGCAGATGCGCCTGTCGGCAACCAAGAGCCTGCTCGAGCGGCGCGATACCGTCATCGTCGGCACGGTCTCGTGCATTTACGGGATCGGCAACCCCGGTGACTACCACGCGATGGTGCTGATCCTGCGCGCCGGCGACCGCATTTCGCGGCGCGAGATCCTGGCCAGGCTGGTGTCCATGCAATACACGCGCAACGACACCGATTTCACCCGCGGCACGTTCCGCGCCCGGGGCGAAACGATAGACATCTTTCCGGCCGAAAGCGCCGAACTCGCCCTGCGCGTGACGATGTTCGACGACGAAGTCGAAAGCCTGGACCTGTTCGATCCGCTGACTGGCAAGGTGCGCCAGCGCGTGCCGCGCTTTACCGTTTATCCCGGGTCGCACTATGTGACGCCGCGCGAGACGGTGCTGCGCGCCATCGAAACCATCAAGGAAGAGCTGCGCGAGCGGGTCCAGTACTTCGTCGACCAAGGCAAGCTGGTCGAGGCGCAGCGGCTGGAGCAGCGTACGCGCTTCGACCTGGAAATGCTGCAGGAGCTGGGTTTTTGCAAGGGCATCGAGAACTACTCGCGCCACCTGTCGGGCGCGGCGCCCGGCGAGCCCCCGCCCACGCTGATCGACTACCTGCCGCCTGACGCGCTGATGTTCATCGACGAAAGCCACGTCACCATCGGCCAGCTGGGCGGCATGTACCGGGGCGACCGTTCGCGCAAGGAAACGCTGGTGCAGTATGGGTTCCGCCTGCCTTCGGCACTGGACAACCGGCCGCTGCGCATGGAGGAGTTCGAGGCGCGCATGCGCCAGTGCATTTTCGTGTCGGCCACGCCGGCCGACTATGAAAAGGCCCATGCCGACAATGTGGTCGAGCAGGTGGTGCGTCCCACGGGCCTGGTCGACCCCGTGGTCGAAGTGCGCCCGGCGCGCACCCAGGTCGATGACCTGCTGGGCGAAATTCGCCAGCGCACCACGGCCGGCGAGCGCGTGCTGGTCACGACCCTGACCAAGCGCATGGCCGAGGACTTGACCGAGTACCTGAGCGAAAACGGCGTGCGCGTGCGCTACCTGCACTCGGACATCGATACGGTCGAGCGCGTGGAGATCATCCGCGACCTGCGCCTGGGCGCGTTCGACGTGCTGGTCGGGATCAACCTGCTGCGCGAGGGGCTGGACATCCCGGAGGTGTCGCTGGTGGCCATTTTGGACGCGGACAAGGAAGGCTTCCTGCGGTCCGAGCGCAGCCTGATCCAGACCATCGGCCGGGCCGCCCGCAACCTCAATGGCATGGCCATCCTGTACGCCGACCAGGTCACTGATTCGATGCGTCGGGCGCTGGAGGAAACCGAACGGCGCCGCAAGCGTCAAATGGCTTTCAACCAGGAGCACGGGATCTCGCCGCGCGGCGTGCACAAGGCGGTGCGCGAGCTGATCGACGGCGTGGTCGGCGCCGCACCGCGCCGGGAGGCCGAGCACGAGGTACCGCCAGAGCTGCTGGCCGACGAAAAGGCCCTGGCAAAGGAAATCCGCCGGTTGGAAAAGGTCATGCTCGAGCACGCCCGCAACCTCGAGTTCGAACAGGCGGCGGCTGCCCGCGATGCCCTGCAGCGGCTCAAGGAGAAGGTATTGCTAGGGGTAAACCCCTAGCCGGTGAGGTGGTCGCCGACGGTGCACGGGTCGGTGCAAGGCGCCCCGGGATGGCGATTTTGCGTTGCATCGAAAACGACACCTTTTCGCGCCGTTGGTCCTAGAAAACTTAAAATCAACTCTCAAGAAAGATAGATAAATTATTGATTTTTAATAGTTAAAAAATTTTACATACGGGTTGCACCATTCTTGCGCACCCGCAAAAAAAGCTTGCCTATTTTCGGGTTTTCCCGCACACTTACTCACATGATGACCAAGGTACTTTTCGTTTGCATGGGCAACATCTGCCGCTCGCCCAGCGCCGAGGGCGTGTTCCGCCAACTGGTGGGCGAGGCCGGTCTGTCCGATTACGTGCGCATCGATTCGGCGGGCACGCATGCGTTCCACGTCGGCGAGGCGCCCGATGCCCGTGCCCAGGCCGCGGCGCGCAAGCGCGGCTATGACATCTCGCACCGCGAGGCGCGCCAGATCACGCAGGATGACTTCCGCGAATTCGACCTCATCCTGGCCATGGACTGGGACAACCTCGCCGCGCTGCAGCAGCAATGCCCGAAGCAGTACCAGCACAAGCTCATGCTGCTGATGCGCTTTGCCAACGAATACGAAGAGGCCACGGTTCCCGACCCGTACTACGGCGGTCCCGAGGGCTTTGGCAAGGTTCTCGACTACATAGAGGACGCCTGCCAGGGCGTACTGGAGCTGGTGCGCAAGCGCGCCATGCAATACCAGGCGGCCTGAACCTGGGCCTGCAGACCACCGCGCTTCGGCGCGGTTTTTTTCTGCGGTTTCCCTAGCAAATTAGTCGGGAATTTGCTAAACTTGAGCTAAATGCTCGGGTATTGGGCCCGGGCGACAGGCCCGCCGGCGGCGGGCGCACTCAAGGGACGATCATGCGGCTGACTACCAAAGGACGTTTCGCCGTCACGGCCATGATAGACCTGGCGCTGCGGCAGAACAGCGGGCCTGTCACGCTGGCGGCCATTAGCAAGCGGCAGAACATCTCGCTGTCGTATCTGGAGCAGTTGTTCGGCAAACTGCGCCGCCACGAGCTGGTCGAAAGCGTGCGCGGCCCGGGCGGCGGGTATTCGCTGGCCAAGCTGGCCCGCAACGTGACTGTGGCCGACATCATCTTCGCCGTGGACGAGCCGCTTGACGCCACCAGCTGCGGCGGCAAGCGCGACTGTACCAGCGGCAACGACGGCAAGCCGGGCAAGTGCATGACCCACGAGTTGTGGGCCACGCTCAACCGCAAGATGGTCGACTACCTCGATTCCGTCTCGCTGCAGGATCTGGTCGACCAGCACCGGATGCGCCAGCTGCAGGAAGCCAACCAGGAACAGAAAAGTGCTTGCACCACCGTCCGGGTCAACCGGGGGGTCGGCGGCGCCGCGCATGCACCCCAGCCGGGTTCCGGCACCCGCGCAGCCGCCTGAAATGATGCTACAGGAGCAATTGCAAATGACGACCCGTCCCATCTATCTGGACTATTCCGCCACGACGCCGGTTGACCCGCGCGTGGTGGAGAAAATGGTGCCGTGGCTGTATGACAACTTCGGCAACCCTGCATCGCGCAGCCATTCGTACGGCTGGGCCGCGGAGGAGGCCGTCGAGCAGGCACGCGCCGAGGTGGCGGCGCTGGTCAACGCCGATCCCCGTGAAATCATCTGGACCTCGGGGGCGACCGAATCGGACAACCTGGCGATCAAGGGTGCGGCCCAGTTCTATGCCGAGCGCGGCAAGCACATCGTCACCGTCAAGACCGAGCACAAGGCCGTGCTCGACACCTGTCGCGACCTCGAGCGCCGCGGCTTCGAGGTGACTTACCTCGACGTGCAGGAAAATGGCTTGCTCGACCTGGACGCCTTCCAGGCGGCGCTGCGTCCCGACACCATCCTGGTGTCGGTGATGATGGTCAACAACGAGATCGGCGTCATCCAGGACATCGAAGCCCTGGGCGAGATCTGCCGCGAGCGCGGCATCGTGTTCCACGTCGACGCGGCGCAGGCGACCGGCAAGGTGGCCATAGACCTGCAAAAGTTGAAGGTCGACCTGATGTCCTTCTCGGCCCACAAGACCTACGGGCCCAAGGGCATCGGGGCGCTGTACATACGCCGCAAGCCGCGCGTGCGCATCGAGGCGCAGATCCACGGCGGCGGCCACGAAAGGGGCTTCCGTTCCGGCACGCTGCCCACGCACCAGATCGTCGGCATGGGCGAGGCCTTCCGCCTGGCGCGCGAGGAAATGGCCACGGAAAACGAGCGGGTGCGCATGCTGCGCGACCGGCTCTGGCAGGGCCTTTCGCAAATCGAGGAAGTCTACGTCAACGGCGACATGGAGCGCCGCGTGCCACACAACCTGAATGTCAGCTTCAACTACGTCGAAGGCGAGTCGCTGATCATGGCGATCAAGGAACTGGCCGTCTCCAGCGGATCGGCCTGCACCTCGGCCAGCCTGGAGCCGTCCTATGTGCTGCGCGCGCTTGGACGCAACGACGAGCTGGCACACAGCTCGATCCGCTTCACCATCGGTCGCTTCACCACCGAGCAGGAAATCGACTTCGCCGTCGACCTGATCAAGAGCCGGGTCGGCAAGCTGCGCGACATGTCGCCCTTGTGGGAAATGGCCCAGGAAGGCATAGACCTCAGCACGGTGCAGTGGGCCGCCCACTGACGTCGGGAACGGCTTACGGAGAAATATCATGGCTTACAGCGAAAAAGTACTGGATCACTACGAGAACCCCCGCAACGTGGGCTCGTTCGACAAGAACGAAGCCGGCGTGGGCACCGGCATGGTCGGCGCGCCGGCCTGTGGCGACGTGATGAAGCTGCAGATCAAGGTCAACGACCAAGGCATCATCGAAGATGCCCGCTTCAAGACCTATGGCTGCGGCTCGGCGATCGCCTCCAGCTCCCTGGTGACCGAATGGGTCAAGGGCAAGACGCTGGAGCAGGCGATGGCCATACGCAACACGCAAATCGCCGAGGAACTCGCCCTGCCGCCGGTCAAGATCCACTGCTCCATCCTCGCCGAGGACGCGATCAAGGCGGCGATCAAGGACTACCAGGCCAAGCACGGCGCGGCGGCGCAGCAGCCGGCTGCGGCGGAATGACGGCATGGCGATCACGCTGACCCAAAAGGCGGCCGAGCACGTCGGCCGCTACCTGCAGAAGCGCGGCAAAGGGATTGGGCTGCGGTTGGGCGTGCGCACGACTGGCTGCTCGGGCCTGGCCTACAAGCTGGAATATGTCGACGAGCCGCAGGCCGACGACCGGGTCTTCGAAAGCTTCGGCATCAAGGTCTTCGTCGATCCCAAGAGCCTGCCCTATTTGGACGGCACGCAGCTCGACTACACGCGCGAAGGGCTCAACGAGGGCTTCAAGTTCAGCAACCCGAACGAGAAGGCCACCTGCGGCTGCGGCGAATCGTTTACGGTGTAGCGCATTGGCCGACGACCACTTCAGCTTGTTCGGCTTGCCGGCGCGCTATGCGCAGGACGAGCAGGCGCTGCAGAAGGCCTGGCACGACGTGGCGGCCAAAGTGCATCCGGATCGCTTCGCCACGGCCGGCCCGGCGCAGCGCCGCGTGGCCATGCAGTGGGCCGCGCGCGCCAATGAAGCCTACCGTACCCTGCGCGATCCGCTGGCGCGGGCGCGCTATCTGTGCGAGCTACGCGGCGTGGACCTGCAGGCCGAGAGCAACACGTCCATGTCGCCCGACTTCCTGATGCAGCAGATGCAATGGCGCGAGGCGCTGGACGAAGCGCGCGCGGCGGGCGACGGCAAGGCGCTGGCCGCCTTGCGCCAGGAGCTTGACCAGGCGCGTGCAGCCATGAGCGAGCAGGTCCGGGTGCTGCTCGATGATGCCGGCGATGCGCAGGCCGCCGGCCAGCGCGTGCGCGAATGGATGTTTTTGGAAAAGCTCGCCCGGGAAATCGACAACGAATGAGCGCCTGCGCCGCGGCGCGGGCGCTTGATGCAAGGACGGGCTGTGCGCGCCAGGCTGGCGGCCGGCGCGCCAAGATAAGGTCCCACTGATGGCACTACTGCAAATTTCCGAACCCGGTGAATCGCCGGCCCCGCACCAGCGCAGGCTGGCCGTCGGCATCGACCTCGGCACGACCAATTCGCTGGTGGCTGCCGTGCGCAGCGGCGCGGCCGAAGTGCTGGCCGACGAGCAGGGGCGCGTGATCCTGCCTTCTGCCGTGCGCTACGCCGCCGACGGCAGCGTGCAAGTGGGTTACGAGGCGCTGGACGCGCAGTTCGCCGATCCCTTGAATACGCTGGTCTCGGTCAAGCGGTTCATGGGCCGGTCGCTCGCCGACGCGCGCGCCGGGCGGGCGCCTTACGAATTCGTCGACGGCGCCGGGATGGTACGACTGCGCACGGCGCAGGGCGAAATCAGTCCGGTCGAAGTGTCAGCCCGGATCCTGGCCACCTTGCGCGAGCGGGCCGAGGCCGTGCTGGGCGATGAGCTGGTCGGGGCGGTCATTACCGTGCCGGCCTATTTCGACGACGCGCAACGCCAGGCCACGCGCGATGCGGCGCGGCTGGCGGGGTTGAATGTGCTGCGGCTGCTGAACGAGCCGACCGCCGCGGCGCTGGCCTACGGGCTGGATTCGGGCGCCGAAGGCGTCTATGCGGTCTACGACCTGGGCGGCGGCACCTTCGATATTTCCATTTTGCGCCTGTCGCGCGGCGTGTTCGAGGTGGTGGCCACCGCTGGCGATACGCAGTTGGGGGGCGACGACTTCGACGAGGCGATTGCCGCTTGGGCACTGCAGCAGGCCGGGATTGCGAATGAGCAGCTGGACAAGGCCAGCCACAGGCGGCTGTTGCGCGCGGCCCGGGCGGCGCGCGAGGCCCTGACCGGTGCGCCGCGCGCCCGGCTGGACGTCGTGCTGCAAGCCGGTCCCGTGCGCGAGGAGATCGCGCGTGAACAATTCGAAGCGCTGGCGCAGCCCCTGGTGGCGCGCACGCTCGACTGCGTGCGCCGCACGCTGCGCGACGCCGGCCTGCGTCCGGACGAGGTCCAGGGCGTGGTCATGGTGGGCGGGGCCACCCGCATGCCGGTCGTGCGCCAGGCCGTGGCCAATCATTTCGGCAAGGAGCCGCTGACCAGCATCGACCCCGACCAGGTCGTGGCGCTGGGCGCGGCGCAGCAGGCCAACTTGCTGGCGGGCAACCGGGCCGCCGGCGAGGACTGGATGCTGCTCGACGTCCTGCCGCTGTCGCTGGGCCTGGAGACCATGGGCGGGCTGGTCGAGCGCATCATTCCGCGCAACAGCACCATCCCCGTGGCGCGCGCGCAGGAATTCACCACCTTCAAGGACGGCCAGACGGCGATGAGCATCCACGTGGTGCAAGGCGAGCGGGAGCTGGTCTCGGACTGCCGGTCGCTGGCGCGCTTCGAGCTGCGCGGCATCCCGCCGATGGTGGCGGGCGCGGCGCGCATCCGCGTGACCTTCCAGGTCGATGCCGACGGGTTGCTGGGCGTGACCGCCCGAGAGCAAACCAGCGGCGTGGAGGCCTCGGTCACGGTCAAGCCCAGCTACGGGCTGACCGACGAGGAGATCGCCGCGATGCTGGCCGACAGCGTCAGCCACGCCGACGAGGATGCGCGGCTGCGCATGCTGCGCGAGCAGCAGGTCGAGGCGCGGCATTTGGTCGAATCGGTCCGCTCGGCGCTGGCCACCGACGGCGACTTGCTCACGGACGAAGAGCGCGCCCACATCGAAGAGGCGATCGCTGGCGCGCAGATGGCCGCCGAAGGACAGGACGTCGAGGCCGTGCGTGCGGCCGTGGCGCGGTTGTCGGCTGCCACGGACGATTTTGCAGCCCGCCGCATGGATCGCAGCATCCGCGCGGCGTTGGCCGGCCGCAAGCTGGACGAACTCGCCTGATACTGCCATGCCCAAGCTCACCGTACTGCCCCACCCCGAGATTTGCCCGCAGGGCGCTGTCATCGAGGACGCGCCACAAGGCGAATCGATCTGCCGCGTGCTGCTGGACCACGACATCGAAATCGAGCACGCCTGCGAGTTGTCGTGCGCGTGCACGACCTGCCATGTCATCGTGCGCGAGGGATTCGGATCGCTCGAGCAAGCGTCGGACAACGAAGAGGACATGCTCGACAGGGCCTGGGGGCTGACGTCCACGTCGCGGCTGTCGTGCCAGGCGCGCATCGCCGACGCGGACCTGACCATCGAGATTCCCAAGTATTCGATCAACCACGCCAAGGAGAACCACTAGATGAAGTGGGTCGACATCCACGACATCGCGGCGGCGCTGGCCGATGCCCATCCCGACGTCGATCCCCGCACCGTGCGCTTTACCGACCTGCGCGCCTGGGTGCTGGCGCTGCCCGGCTTCGACGACGATCCCGCCCGCAGCGGCGAGAAGATCCTCGAGGCCATACAGGCGGCTTGGATCGACGAGCTTTGAGGCTGGCGGCCGGGCGCCGCACCCGCGGCCCGGCGCGGCCAGTCGTATCGCCGATGGCCGCCGTCCTGCTTGGACGGCGGCCTTTTTCGTGGCGCCGGCGCAATCCGGCCGGTTTCCTGCGGCACCGGCAGGCGGTAAGCTTGCCGCTTTCCAAGCAGTGCTTCACATCTTCGCCTGTTCGTCCTTTCCATGACCGCACCTCACTTGCGCTTTGGCCTGGCCGCCAACCGCCTGCACCACGAGACCCCCGACGCGGCGCTTTTTGCCTGGCTGCGCGCCTGCTCGGCCACCATCCGGGAGCTCGGCATCGAGCTCTACACCGTGGGCCGCACCCACGACGCCATCGTGCGCGAAGGCATGCTGCAGGGCTATCCCGGCTTGGTGCGCTACCCCTACGGCCGCGAGGGCGGGCTGATGAAGCTGGTCGCCCGCGTGACGGCTGGCCGCGAGGGCCAGGAGCCCTTTGGCGGGGCCATCTACCTGATCGACCCGGTCGATCCGTCATCGATCTTTCCCGAGGCATTGGCGCTCAAGCGCCAGTGCATCACGCACTGCCGGCCCTTCATTTCCACGCTGGCCGGTGCGATCGAGTGGATGGAGGTCGAGCGCATCCACGCAGGCCTGCGTCCCGACCCGGTGGCCGATCCCATCCTGGATTTTCCACGCCAGACGGTGGCGCTGATCGCGCACGACGCGCTCAAGGATGAGATGGTGGCGTTCGCCGCCGAGCACTTCGACCTGCTGTCGCGCTTTGCGCGGCGCGTGGGCACCGGCACCACCGGCGCGCGCTTGAACGAATTGGCTTGGTCGCGCGGCTGGCCACGCGACAAGCCTTGGGTGGATCGCTACCTGAGCGGTCCGCTGGGCGGGGATGCGCAGATCGCCGAGCTGGTCCTGGAAAACCAGTGCCAGCGGGTGATTTTTTTCGAGGATCCGCACGTGGCGCGCCAGCACGAGGCCGACATCCAGCTGCTGGAGCGGGCCGTGCGCGTGGTCACGCGCACGGCGACGTGCGCCACCTCGCCTGCAGTGGCGCGGCGCTGGGCGCTGGCGATGGAAAAGCGGCGCGCCTGACCAACGCGCCGGCACGCGACCGGGCAGGGGGCTGGGCCTTCAGCGCAGCGCCTTGACCGCAGCCAGCAGCCCGGCCGCGCCGGCCAGCACAAGCAGGCCCAGGCCCAGCCCGATCAAGGGTTCCAGCGGCTCGGTGCGCCCGCCCAGCCACAGCAGGGCGCAGGCCAGGCCGGCCAGCCAGCATGCCGCGCAAAAGGCCGCCAGCAACCACGTCGCACGCTGTCCGGCCGCCCACTGCGGCGCCTTGGGGCGGCGCAGGCCGAAGACCAGGGCGTAAAGCCCCGCGGCGCAGCCCAGCAGCAAGAGGATCTTGGCAAGCATGGGCCGCCTTGTCCTTCAGTCCTCGGGCCGCATGTGCGGGAAGAGGATGACGTCGCGGATGCTGGGGCTGTCGGTCAGCAGCATGACCAGGCGGTCGATGCCGATGCCGCAACCGCCGGCCGGCGGCATGCCGTATTCCAGCGCGCGGATGTAGTCGGCGTCGTAGTACATGGCCTCCTCGTCGCCGGCGTCCTTGGCCTGGACCTGGGCGCGGAAGCGCTCGGCCTGGTCTTCCGGGTCGTTGAGCTCCGAGAACCCGTTGGCAATCTCCCGCCCGGTGATGAAGAGTTCGAAGCGCTCGGTGATGCCGGGACGTGTGTCGGAGGCGCGTGCCAGCGGCGAGACCTCGACGGGGTAGTCGACGATGTATGTCGGGTTCCAGAGTTGCGACTCGGCGGTTTCCTCGAACAGCGCCAGCTGCAGCGCGCCCAATCCCGCACGCGCCATGGCCGCGGCCTGCATGTCCACGCCCAGGCGCTTGAGCTCGCCGCGCAGGAATTGCTCGTCGTCGAGCTGGGCCTGGGTATAGGACGGTGCGTACTTCAGGATGGCTTCGCAGATGGTCAGCCGGTCGAAGGGGCGCGACAAGTCCAGTTCCCGGCCTTGGTAGGTCAGCACGGCGCTGCCCGTGGCCGATATCGCCGCCTCGCGTATCAGCGTTTCGGTGAAGTCCATCAGCCAGCGGTAGTCCGCGTAGGCCGCGTAGAACTCCATCATGGTGAACTCGGGGTTGTGGCGTGGGCTTAGCCCCTCGTTGCGGAAGTTGCGGTTGATTTCGTAGACGCGCTCGAAGCCGCCGACCAGCAGGCGCTTGAGGTAAAGCTCGGGCGCGATGCGCAGGTACATCTGCATGTCCAGCGCGTTGTGGTGCGTGATGAAGGGCTTGGCCGCTGCACCGCCGGGGATGGGGTGCAACATGGGCGTCTCGACCTCGAGGAATCCTGCATCCTGCATGTGCTTGCGCAGGCTGCCGATGGCCTTGCTGCGCGCCTCGAAGGTGCGGCGCGTGGCCTCGGTCATGATCAGGTCGACGTAGCGCTGGCGGTAGCGCAGCTCCTGGTCGGTGACGCCGTGGAACTTGTCGGGCAGGGGGCGCAGCGACTTGGCCAGCAGCCGGATCGCGTCGGCGTGCACGGACAGCTCGCCCTTGTTGGTCTTGAACACCGTGCCGCTCACGCCGATGATGTCGCCGATGTCCCACTGCTTGAAGGCGGCGTAGGCGTCGTCACCCAGGGCGCCGCGGTCGAGGTAGATCTGGATGCGGCCGCTGCCGTCCTGCAAGGTGGCAAAGCTTGCGCGGCCCATGACGCGCTTGAGCATCATGCGGCCAGCCACTTTGACGGCGATCGGGTCATCGGCCAGCGCCTGCTGCTCCCAGCCATCGTAGCGCGCGTGCAGGTCGGCCGCGTGCGCGTCGGGGCGGAAATCGTTGGGATAGGCCACGCCGGTCTCGCGCAGCCGGGCGAGTTTGGCACGCCGTTCGGCGATGAGGTGGTTCTCGTCCTGGGCGGTGCGGCCGGTCGGTGCGGGCGTCTGGTCGGTCATGTCGCGGATGTCGGGTTGGGCGCGGTTCAGTAATTGCGGATGTCGTCGATGCAGGTGGCGCCGAAGTCGTCGCGTTCCAGATAGGCGACGATGCGGGCCGCCACGGCTTCGGGCGAGGCGAGTTTGCCCTCGCGGTGCATGGCCTGGAAGCGTTGCAGCGCCGGGAAGTGGGCGGGGTCGGTGGCGCGGATCTCGGCCTGCATGTCGGTATCGACCACGCCGGGGGCGAGCGATGCCAGGCGCGCACCGCCTTCGGGCTGTTCGGCGGCGGCCACGCGCGTGTACATGTCCAGCGCGGCCTTGGTGGCGCAATAGACGGCCCAGCCGGGGTTGGGATTGCGTCCGGCGCCCGAAGAGATGTTCAGTACGCGGCGGTCCCTGCCAGGGCCAGCGCTGGCCTGCAGGAAGGCGGCGGTCAGCGCGACCGCCGCAGTCACGTTCAGCGTCAGCGCCGCTGCGACCGCCGTCGCGTCGTGCAGGGCGTCGGCGCGGCCGACCGGCTGCACGGTGCCGGCGTTGTTGATCAGCCGATAGCGCTGGGCCGGGACGGCCAGCCGCTCGCGCACGCGTGCGCAGACCTCGTCCAGGCCAGTCGCGTCGGACAGGTCGGCTGCGATCTGTTCCAACTGGCAGCCGCGTTCGCCTGCCAGCGCCTGCAAGGCGGGATCGGGGCGGCGGGCCAGCGTGATGAGAAGCGTGTCGGAGGCGAGCAGCGCTCGGGCCAGGGCCGCGCCCAGGCCGCGCGAGGCGCCGGTAAGGACGATGACGGTATCGGGCATGTCAGACGCCTTGTTTCAGGCTGGCCTCGATGAACGGATCGAGATCGCCATCGAGGACCTTCTGGGTATTGGAAATTTCGACGTTGGTGCGCAGGTCCTTGATCCGGCTCTGGTCCAGCACGTAGGAGCGGATCTGGTGGCCCCAGGCCACGTCGGTCTTGGAGTCTTCCAGCTTTTGCTGCTCGGCCAAACGCTTGCGCATCTCCAGCTCGTACAAGCGCGATTTCAGCATCTGCATGGCCTCGGCGCGGTTGCGGTGCTGCGACCGGTCGTTCTGGCACTGCACGACGATGCCGGTGGGGATGTGCGTGATGCGCACCGCGGAATCGGTCTTGTTGATGTGCTGGCCGCCCGCGCCGCTGGCCCGGTAGGTGTCGATGCGCAGGTCGGCGGGATTGACCTCGACCTCGAAGGAGTCGTCGATCTCCGGGTAGACGAACACGCTGGCAAACGAGGTGTGGCGCCCGCCCGCCGAGTCGAAGGGGCTCTTGCGTACCAGGCGATGCACGCCGGTTTCGGTGCGCAGGTAGCCGAAAGCGTATTCGCCTTCGATCTTGATGGTCGCCGACTTGATGCCGGCGACTTCACCTTCGGATTCTTCGAGCACCTCGGCCTTGAAGCCCTTGCGCTCGGCGTACTTCAGGTATTGGCGCAGCAGCATCGCGGCCCAGTCCTGTGCCTCGGTGCCGCCGGCGCCTGCCTGGATGTCCAGGAAGCAGTTGAGCGGATCGGCCGGGTTGGAGAACATGCGCCGGAATTCCAGCGCTTCGATGCGCTGCTGGAAGGCATCGGCGTCCTTGTCGATGGCCAACAGGGTGGCGTCGTCGCCGTCGGCGGCGGCCAACTCGAACAGTTCGCGGGCGTCGGCAATGCCCTGGCCCAATTCGGTCAGGGTCAGGACGACGTCCTCGAGGTTTTTCTTTTCGCGGCCCAGATCCTGCGCGCGCTTGGGGTCGTTCCAGACGCCGGGGTCTTCGAGTTCGGCGTTTACGACCTGCAGGCGCTCGCGCTTGGCATCGTAGTCAAAGATACCTCCGTAGCGCGAGCTGGCGCTCGTGGTAGTCGGCTAGGCGTGCGGCGATCTGGTTCTGGCGTTCGGCTTCCATCGCAATCCTTGGATTTCTTTCGCGAAACCCAGCATTTTACTGCGTCACCGCAGGCCGGCTGCGCCGTTGCGCGCTGCAAGGCTTGCCCCAAGGCCTGCACGCCCGGCCGCGCCGCTAGGCCGCGTGCTCGATGACGAGCTGGGCGCTGACCATGCCGTTCCAGACGTTCTGGTCTAGCCGGTAGGCGGCCTGGATGCGCTCGGGCAGGGGTTGGTCGCGTCCGAACCAAATCGCGTCGAAGCGCTGGTGGCCGCGCTCGAGCGAGAGCTTCAGGTGCTTTTCACCGACCAGGCGCTGGCCACGCACGACGAACTCGTCCAGGAACAAGGGCGCGGCGAATCCTGCGCCCCATACCTGCTGCTGCAGCATGCCGGCGACTTCGGCGTTGGCGTAGCCCGATTCGAGCGAGCCGTCGGTTTCGATCAGCGGCTCGAAGGCATCACGCCCGGTCAGTTCGCGCACGGCAGCGTCGAAGGCCTGCACGAACAGGGGAAAGTCGCCGCGGCCCAGGGTCAGGCCCGCCGCCATGGCATGACCGCCGAACTTGCGGATCAAGCTGGGATGGCGCTTGGAGACGAGATCCAGCGCGTCGCGCAAGTGCACGTCGGGAATCGAGCGTCCCGATCCGCGGATTTCGTCGTCGCCCGCCGGTGCGAAGGCCAGCGCCGGGCGCCAGAATTTTTCCTTCAGGCGCGAGGCGACCAGGCCCACCACGCCTTGGTGCCAGCTTTCGTCGAAGACGCACACAGCCGCGCCGCTGGTGGCCGACGGTTCGGCCATGGCAGCCAGCGCCTGCTCTCGCATTTCGGCCTCGATGGCGCGGCGCTCGCGGTTGATCTGGTCGAGCTGGCGCGCCATTTCCAGGGCTTCGTCCTCGCGGTCGGTGGTCAGGCAGGCGATGCCAAGGCTCATGTCGGCGAGCCGCCCGGCCGCATTGATGCGCGGACCCAAGGCAAAGCCGAGGTCGAAGCTGGTGGCGGTGCGCGGCTCGCGGCCGGCGACCGCGAACAAGGCGCGCACGCCCGGCTGCATGCGGCCGGCGCGCATGCGTGCCAGGCCTTGCGAAACCAGCAGCCGGTTGTTGGCGTCGAGCTTGACCACGTCGGCGACCGTGCCCAGCGCCACCAGGTCGGCCAGCGCATCCAGGCGCGGGCCGCCGTCGGGGGGATAGACGCCTCGCCGGCGCAGTTCAGCGCGCAGCGCCAGCATCAAATAAAAGATGACGCCCACTCCGGCCAGGTTCTTGGACGGAAACCCGCATCCCGGCTGGTTGGGGTTGACGATGGCCAAGGCCTCGGGCAGCGTGTCGCCGGGCAGGTGGTGGTCGGTGACGATCACGCCGATGCCGCGCGCGCGTGCGGCGGCCACGCCGTCGACGCTGGCGATGCCGTTGTCCACGGTGACGATGATGTCCGGCTTGCCGGCAGGGTGCTTGCAGGCCAGTTCCACCACTGCCGGCGACAGGCCGTAGCCGGTCTCGAAACGGTTTGGCACGAGGAAGTCGACCTGGGCGCCCATGGCGCGCAGGGCGCGCAGGCCCACGGCGCAGGCGGTTGCGCCATCGCAGTCATAGTCGGCGACGATGAGCAGCCGTTGGCCGGTCGCGATGGCGTCGGCCAGCAGCGCCGCGGCCCGGTCGGCATGCGTCAGCCCCATGGGCGGCAGCATCGCCGGCCAGCCCAAGCGCGTTTCCTCGGGGCGGCTGACGCCGCGCGCGGCCCAAAGGCGGGCCAGCAGCGGGTGGATGCCTGCCGCCTCCAGCGTCCGGCAGGCGGCCGGATCGGCCTTGCGTATGGTCAGTCGTGGGGATACCACCAGGATTTCCAGTTCTTCTTGGGCCATGCGAGCCGGCGTAGCAGCCGGCTTGCGGGCAGGGTCAGCCGGACCAGGCGGTCCGCGCCGGTCAGGATGAGGACGGGAGGGCGCCCGGCATCGGCCAGGGGGCGTAGCACGCGGGCGTCCAGGCCGGCCAGCGCGTCCAGCCAGGCAGGCCAGTCGCCGGCGCGCGCAGGCGCGACCAAGTCTTCGTGGACCTGGGCGGGTTCGCCGGGCGCGGCATCCCACGCCGCAGCGCCGCCGTACAACCACAGGCTGTTGATGGGCAGCTGGCCGCGTTCGGCGCGCGCCTGGTTGGCCGGGTGCTCGTGCCAGGCCATTTGGATCTCGTTGAGCAGGCGCCGCCAGGGACGGGCGCCGGCGTCCTGCGGCCACCACGCATCCAGGCCGGCGCCGGCGACCACGGCCGGGCTGGCCGAGGGCATCGTCACGCCGTCAGGCAGGCACGCCAGCCAGGTGCCCGGATAAAGCCGCTGCATGGCAAAGCCGCTGCCCTCGAGCACAGGCTGCACGGATGCGAACAGCGCAGCGTCTTCTTCGGGGCTGACTTCGAGCATCGCCGGGTCGACCAGCATCGCCCCTTCGGTCGACAGCGCGATGTGGGAAAGCTCGGCCAGCCACACCGGCGCACCGGTGGGCGCCCGGGCGCCGGCACGCAGCGGCGCCAACCCCGCGCCCAAGCGCTGGCCCGGCGCAGGGCGAAAGCCTGCTTGGCGCAGCTGCCAGGCTTCGAAAGGCGTGCAGCCGGCGGACTTGAGATCCAACGCCTCGACCTCGTGGCTGGCCCGTTGCATCCAAGCGTGCAGGACGGGCGCGCGCTGCGCCAGGCGGCTGGCGAGTTCGCCGGCCAAAGCCGAAGGGGGCAGGGCCGCTGGGATGACGACTTGCATGGGCGGCATTGTAGTGCCGGCCGCCGGCCTGCCGGATCGGTCAAGCCTGGGGCAGGGTAATGGTGACGCACAGCCCCTGCGGCTTGGCGTTGCGCGCATGGATGGCACCGGCATGGGCGTGCACCGCAGCCCTGGCAATGGTCAGGCCCAGGCCGGCGCCGGTGCCGTTGACGCTGTTGGCCGCGACGCGATAGAAGGGCTCGAACAGGTTCGGCAGGTCGGCCTCGGGCACGCCCGGGCCCTGGTCGGCGATTTCCAATATGGCCTTGTGGTCTTGCACGCGCAGGCTCAGGCTGATGACCGAACCCGTCGGCGCATGGCGCAGTGCATTGCGCAGCACGTTTTCGACGGCGCTCGACAGGCTGGCCTCGTTGCCCAGCACCACGGCGCGGGCGCGTTCGCGCCATTCGATGGCGATGTTGCGGCCGCCGGCTTCGAAGCAGGCGTCGCGCACGACTTCGTCGACGAGCTCGCCCAACTCCAGCGGCGTGGTCGGCGGCGGCATGGCTCCCATCCGGGCCAAATCCAGGGTGCGGCCAACCAGGCCTTCCAGGCGCTTGCCTTCGCGCTCGATGCGGTCGAATTGCGTGTCCTGGGTGGCGTCCTTGCGCCGGGCCAATTCCAGCGCCAGTTGCAGCCGCGCCAGCGGCGAGCGCAGTTCGTGCGCCATATTGCGAAGCAGCAGCTCGCGCGTGTCGACCAGCGACTGCAGTCGCGCCGCCATGGCATCGAAGTCGCGCGCAAACCTGCCCAACTCGTCTTTGCGCTTGGTCAGTGTTTCGGGTGCGCGCGTGCCCAGCCGGCCTTGGGCCAATGCTTGGGCGACGTCGCGCAGCTGGTCCAGCGGGCGCGTGACGTGGCGCATCAGCAGCCAACAGAACGGCGCGGTGATCGACAGCGCGAATAGCAGCAACGCCAGCAGCACGGGCGGGCTGGACAGCGCGTCCCAATGCGAAAACTCCAGCGGCAGAAAGAGCATGAGCAGCGCCCGCCCGTCAGGCAGGCTCAGCGGCTGCGGATCCCACCACGAGATGCGCATGCTTTCCTGGGTCGGGACGACGGTGTCCCAATGCTCGGCCGATTCCAGCCCGAGCCCGTTCATGAGCCGGCGATAGTCCTCGGCTGCCTGCTGCAGCCGCGACGGCACGCGGCGGTTGAGCAGGTCGCCGCCGTCGGCGTCGAGCACGTAGATTTCCAGCGCTGCGTAGTTGTTGTGCATCGCCCGCAGCCAGCGCTCCAGCCCAGCGACACCCTGGGTACGGGCCACCTGGCTGGCATCCCGGGTCAAATTGGCCGGATTCAGGCCGTCGAGCGAGGCGAAGCGGTACCAGGCCAGCGATGCGGTCAGCAGCATGCCGCAGGCGACGATGAGCGCCATCGCGCCCCAGAACATCAGGAACGCGTGCCAGAAGAGCGAGGCGTGGCGCAGCCGCTGCATCGATGCCGCCTTTACGCGGATTCGACCAGTACGTAGCCCAAGCCGCGCAGGTTGCGGATGATCGGCCGTCCGGCCGAGCCGTCCAAGCCCAGCTTGCGGCGCAGCGTGCTGATATGGGTGTCGATGCTGCGGTCGTATCGGTCGCAGGCGCGGCCCAATGCGTAGCGGCTGATCTGGTCGCGCGCCACGACCTGCCCGGGCGTGCGCATCAGGACTTCGAGGATGCGCTGCTCGGCACCGGTCAGCGCCACCTGTTCGTCGTCCACGCCGGCGCGCCCGGTGGCCGGATCCAGATGCAGCGACCCGACCGATAGCATGCTGACCGGTGCCGCCGGCGGCGATTCGAACCGGCGCAGCACCGCGGTGATGCGCGCCTTCAGTTCCCTGGGGCTGAACGGCTTGGACAAGTAGTCGTCGGCGCCGAACTCCAGCCCCAGCACGCGGTCGGTCTCACTGCCATGCGCGGTCAGCATGATGACCGGGCGGTGGGAATGGCGCCGGAACTGCCTGAGCAAGTCCAGCCCGTTGCCGTCGGGCAGCATCAGGTCCAGCAGGATCAGGTCGAAGGGGCGATTGGCCAGCTGGACGTGCGCGTCGCTCGCCCGGTGGGCAAGCACGAGGTCGATGCACGACGGGGCGAAATATTCGCGCAGCATTTGCGACAACTCTACGTCGTCGTCGATCAGCAGCACGCTGCGGGGCTTGGCAGACAAAGTGAAGACCGTGGACATCGGGGTAATGAACGCCGGAGGACGCACGGCTTCGACCGAGCCGTGTGTTAAGAAACGTCAAGAAAACAAAAAAACCGGAAAGCCGCTTGCGCGACAATCCCTATTTTAATCTGATAATCATTTTCATTTAGATCTGAGGGGATAGGGAGCGCCGGGCCGGGGCCCGGGGCTTGGATCTCATTGTGCAACAACGGAGAAGCAGCCAGATGAGCAGTAGGCGTCTACCGGCGGCGCGTCGCGTCGCTGAGGGGCTTGGCAAGAATAACCGTGCGGTCGCATTTCGCACTGGCGTGAGGGAGAATCGGACACTTTTGGCGCAAGCCGTCGCCGGCCGCTGGCCGCGTGCGCTGGGGGCGGCCATGCTGGCCGGCGCGGCGTCACCCGCCTGGACCCAGGCCGGCCCGGACAATGTCGCCGAGATGGAAACCGTGGTGGTGACCGCCAGCGGCTTCGAGCAGAACGTCGTCGACGCGCCTGCATCGATCTCCGTGATCCCGCGCGAAAAACTCGAACAGGGCATGTACCGCGACCTGAACGACGCGCTGCGCGACATTCCGGGCGTCATCATTACCAGCAACCGCGACAACAACGGCCGCGGCGATATCAGCCTGCGCGGCATGGGCTCGGCCTATACGCTCATCCTGGTCGACGGCAAGCGCACCAATACCAAGGAAACCCAGACCAACGGATCGACCGGCACGGACCAGGGCTGGGTGCCGCCCTTGGAGGCCATCGAGCGCATCGAGGTCGTACGCGGCCCTATGTCCTCGCTGTACGGTTCGGATGCCATGGGCGGCGTGGTCAACATCATCACCCGCAAGGTCGCCAGGCAATGGACCGGTTCGGTGCGCGCCGAAACCACGATGCAGCAGCACAGCGATTCGGGCGACGAACACTCCACCAACTTCTACCTGAGCGGGCCGATCAAGACCGACCTGCTGGGCCTGTCCATCTACGGCACCTACGCCCATCGCGACGAAGACCGCATCTACGAGGGCTACAACAAGGGGCGCACGCATGGCGCGACGGTCAAGCTGGCGTTGACCCCCACGCGCGACCATGACATCGTCCTTGAAGGCGAAAAGTACAAGCAACGCTACGAGTCACGGGTGAACCGGACCATAGAGAACGTGCCGGACAGCCGGGGCAACCTGCCCGAAGACCTGGTCAGCTACTACGACCGCGAGCGTTTCGCGATCACGCACAACGGCCGCTGGACGCCCAAGCTGCTGACCGACACCTATGTCCAGCGCGAAGACACCAAGAACATCCGCCGTGAAATGACCATCAAGAACACGGTGGCCAACACGTCGCTGACTTATCTGTTCGACCGGCACACGGTGGTCGCCGGCGCGTACTACGAAGAGAACAAGCTCAGCGACAACACGGGCAATACGATCTCAGACAGATCCAATGCCGACCGCTGGAAGTACGCCTTCTTCGCCGAGGATGAATGGCGCGTGACCGATAGTTTCGCGCTGACTGGCGGGCTGCGCTACGACAAGGTGCAGGAAGCGGGCGATCATTGGTCGCCGCGCATCTACGGCGTGTATCACCTGACCGATAACTGGAGCCTGAAGGGCGGCGTGTCGACCGGCTTCAAGGCGCCCAACATCCGCCAGATGATCTCCGACTGGGGCCAGACCAGCCGCGGCGGCAATATGTATGGCAACCCGAACCTCAAGCCCGAGAAATCGCTGAGCAAGGAAATCGGCATCCTCTACAACGCCGACTCCGGCCTGTCGGCCAGCCTGATGCTGTTCGACAACGCGTTCAAGGACAAGATCACCCGCGTGCCTTGCCCGGCATGCGGCCCGGCCAATGCCTGGGGACGCGTGCCCACGACCTACGAGAACGTGGACGAGGCGGTCACGCGCGGGGTCGAGGCGGCATTGAGCGTGCCGGTGACGGCGGCGCTGGACGTCAACGCGTCGTACACCTATACCTATTCCAAGCAAAAAACCGGCGAGTACGCGGGCAATCCGCTAAACCAGCTGCCCAAGCACCTGTTCACCCTGGGCACGAACTGGCGCGTCACCGGGCAGTTCACGACATGGACGCGGCTGCAGTTCCGCGGCAAGGAAAGCGACCCGACCGCCGGCCCGTCTTCGAGCACCATCGTGTCGCCGTCGTACACGCTGTTCGACCTGGGAGGCTCCTACAAGTTCAACCGAACCGTGACGTTGCACGCCGGCATCTACAACCTGTTCGACAAGCGGATCGATGTCGACAGGGGTTACGGTTTTGTCGAAGACGGCCGCCGCTTCTGGCTGGGTGTAGACGTCAAGTTCTAGGTGCGCAGCCTGAGCCTCTGCCGCCCGCCGTGTCTGCAGGGGCGTTTCCCATGGACCATGGATATATCGCGCGGGCGACGGACTCCCTATAATCGCGCCGCACACAACGAAAGACCGCGGACGAACCGAAGGCACCGACGCGCATGCACATGAATCGCAGACCGAGCGCCCAACGCCGTTTCCTGGTCGGGGCGTGCATGGCGCTGGCGCTGCCGGGCGGGCTGGCATGCGCGGCCGAGACCGTATCCGTCGCGCAAGCCGACGGTTCCGTCGTCGTCGCTCCCCGCCATCCCGAGCCGGTGATCAGCCTGGACCTGGGGGCGATCGACACCCTGGACGCGCTGGGCATCGACGTGCAAGGTGTGCCCACGCTGGCGCGCTGGTCTGGACCGCTGGTCCGTTACGGCAGCGACCGCTACCTGAAGGTCGGGTCGCTCTTTGCGCCGCACCCGGAAGTCATCGAGGCCGCCGCGCCCCAGCTCATCCTGGTTGGCGGGCGGTCGGCAAAGAGCGCCGCCTCGCTTGCCAAGCTTGCGCGAACGCTGGACATGTCGGTCGAGCCGCGCGCGCTGCTTCAGGGCGTGGCGCGCAACGCCGCCATTTTGGGCAAGCTGTACAGCAAGGAAGACGAGGTCGCGCGGCAGCTTCAAGCACTGCATGCGGCAATCGCAACGCTGCGCACCAAGGCGCGCGCGGCGGGTACGGCCATGGTGCTGCTGGTCACCGGCGGCAAGCTGGTCGCGCAAGGGCCGGGCACGCGCTTGGGCTTCGTCCATGACGTACTGGGCATGCCCGCGGCGATGACCGAGCCCGGCACCGCTGTCGCCGGCCGTGGACGCAGCCTCGGCAAGCTGGTGACGGCCGAGGATATCGCCCGCATCGATCCCGAATGGATTTTCGTCATCGACCGCGACCAGGCCATTGGCCGCACGGACGCGGCGCCCGCCATGCAATGGCTGGACCGGGAGCCGGTGCGCCGGACGCGGGCCTGGCGCCATGCGCATGTGGTCATGCTCGATGGCTTCGACTGGTACCTGACGGGCAATGCCGGCCTGGGCGCGCTGCGCCGCACCGTCCAGGACCTGGATCGGGCGCTGTCTGCCCAGCCCTGACGGCGTCGCGCAAAATGCCATAATGCCTGCGTGCTGAAAATACCCTTCGAACTTTGGATCGGCGCCCGCTACGCGGGCATGGCCAAGATGCGCGGGCGGCGCGGGCGCCGCGACCGCTTCATATCCTTCATCGCCGGCTCCTCGATGGCGGGGATCGCCTTGGGCGTGGCTGCGCTCATCGTCGTGCTGTCGGTGATGAACGGCTTTCAGAAAGAGGTACGCGACCGCATGCTGTCGGTCCTGCCCCATATCGAGCTGTATGTGCCGGGCGCGGCGCCAGAGCGCGTGCTGGAACAAGCGCCGCAACTGGTCGACCAAGCGCGGCGCAATAGCGCCGTGCAGGCCGGTGCGCCTTTCGTGGCCGCCCAGGCCATGCTGGTGCGCGGCCAGGCCCTGCGCGGCGTCCAGGTGCGCGGCATCGATCCGGCGCAAGAGGGCGGCGTTTCCGATTTGCCCGGGCAAATGGCTTCCGGCAACTTGGCCGAGCTCAAGCCCGGCAGTTTTGCCGTGGTCCTGGGCCAGGAGCTCGCCGATGCGCTCGGCGTGCGCACCGGCGACACGGTGCTGATGCTCGCGCCGCAAGGCTCCATCAGTCCGGCAGGCTTTACCCCGCGCATGCGCCAGTTCACGGTGGCCGGGACCTTCATATCGGGCCACTACGAATACGATTCGTCGCTGGCCTTCGTCAACGAAATGGATGCGGCGCGCGTGTTCCGCGACACCGGTACCGCCGGCGTTCGCCTGCGCATCGCCGACATGCAGCGCGCGCCCCAGGTGGCCGCCGAGCTGCAGCGCCAGCTGCCGCCCTACGTGATGGCGGCGGACTGGTCGCGCAACAACCGCACGTGGTTTGCCGCCGTGCAGACCGAAAAGCGGATGATGTTCCTGATCCTGGCGCTGATCGTGGCCGTGGCGGCGTTCAACCTGCTGTCCTCGCTGGTGATGGCGGTCAAGGACAAGCAGTCCGACATCGCCATCCTGCGTACTTACGGGGCCACGCCGGCCGAGGTCGGGCGCATCTTCCTCGTGCAGGGCGCGCTCATTGGCGTGGCCGGGACAGCGCTCGGCGTGGCGCTCGGGCTGCTGGTGGCAACCAATGTCGGCGTCATCGTGCCGGCCATCGAGCGCCTGCTGGGCATCCATTTCCTGCCGCGCGAAATCTACTTCATCAGCGAGCTGCCGTCCGATCCGCGCAGCGGCGACGTGATCACGATCGCCGTGACGTCGCTGGCGCTGTCGCTGCTGGCCACGCTTTACCCGAGCTGGCGCGCCTCGCGCCTGCAACCCGCACAGGTGTTGCGCCATGACTGAAGCCTACCTTGCGCCCGGCGCGCCGGCCGGCCGGGACGAGCGCATGCCACCCACGGTGCTGTCCGCGCGTGACCTGGTGCGCCATTACGAAGAGGGCGGGGCGCGCATCGACGTATTGCGTGGGGTGAGCCTGTCGGTGGCGCGCGGCGAAATGGTATCCATCGTCGGCGCCTCGGGGTCGGGCAAGAGCACGCTGCTGCACATCCTGGGCCTGCTGGATTTGCCCACCAGCGGCACGGTCGAGGTCGCCGGCACGCCCACCGCCGGATTGTCCGAAGCGCGCCGCAGCGCGCTGCGCAATCGTAGCCTGGGATTCGTCTATCAATTCCACCATTTGCTGCCGGAGTTTTCCGCGCTGGACAACGTGGCGATGCCGCTGATCGTGCGCCGCATGCCGCGCCGGCAGGCCCGGGAGCAGGCCGCCGTTTGGCTCGAACAAGTGGGATTGGCCGCACGGGCCGCACATTCGCCGGGACAACTGTCCGGCGGCGAGCGCCAGCGCGTGGCGCTTGCGCGCGCGCTGGTGACGCGGCCGGCATGCGTGCTGGCCGACGAGCCCACGGGCAACCTGGACCGCCATACTGCGCACGGTATGTTCGGGCTGCTCAAGCGCTTGAACCGCGAATCGGGCACGAGCTTCGTCATCGTCACCCATGACCCGGAGCTGGCCGCGCTGGCAGATCGGCGTTTGGTCATGGCCGACGGCAGGCTGGTCGAGGACTGAACCGCGCGGGGTGCGCCATGCTGATCGACACCCATTGCCACCTGGATGCGGCCGAGTTCGACGCCGACCGGATGGCGGTGGCGCAGCGCGCGCGCGAGGCGGGCGTCGCCGCCATCGTGATCCCCGCGGTCGCGCGCGGCAACTTCGCCACCGTGCGTGATTTGGCGCATGCCGTGCCGGGCGGGGCCTATGCCTTGGGCATCCATCCGCTGTATGTCGGCCAGGCGTGCGACGACGATTTGGTGGCATTGCGCCAAGCCGTGGCCGCCGCGATCGACGATCCGCGCTTCGTGGCCATTGGCGAGATCGGGCTGGATTTCTTCGTGCGCGAGATCGCCGAGGGCGAGCCGCGCCGCCGCCAGGAGCATTTCTACGCGGCACAGCTCGAGATCGCCGTCGAGTTCGGCCTGCCGGTGTTGCTGCACGTGCGCCGCTCCCAGGACATCATTCTCAAGCACCTGCGCCGCATGCCGGTAGCCGGCGGCATCGCCCACGCCTTCAATGGCAGCGACCAGCAGGCGCAGGGGTTCGTCGAGCGCGGCCTCGCGCTGGGGTTGGGCGGGGCCATGACCTATCCGCGCGCCTTGCAGATCCGGCGCCATGCCGCCGGCGTGCCGCTGGAGCACCTGGTGCTGGAGACCGACGCGCCCGACATCCCGCCTGCCTGGCTGCATGGGCGCGAGCGGCGCAATACGCCGGACCAGGTCCGCGGCGTGGCGCGCGCATTGGCCGAGCTGCGCGGCATGGATGAAGCGGCGGTCATCGCCGCCACCGGCGCTACGGCCTTGCGGATCCTGCCGCGGCTGGCCAAGCTGTTGGGGCAGGCCGCGCATTGACCGGGCTCGCCTGGTTGCAATGAAAAGATTGACTGGCGCCATGCATTGACCGTGGCCTTTCGGTCCCACGGCGCTGTGCGCACGGTCGCTTGCCGCCTACGATCGCTTTCTTTGCATGGCGGGGGCGCATGCTGGGCAGGCTGTCAGCGGTCGGGTTCGTGGCGGGCGCCACGCTCGTGCAGGGGCTGGGTGAACTGCCTGCCCCCGGTTTGCTGGCCTTGGCTGCAGCCGGGCTCTGCGCGGCTGCCACCGTCGTCGGACGTGCAGCCGGCCGGCGGGTGCTGCGCTGGCTGTTGCCGGCTGCGGCCGTGTGGCTGGGCGTGACCTTGGCGGCGGCGCGCGCGCAGGTGCGGCTGGACGATGCGCTCGCCCCCGGTAACGAGAACCAGGTCTCGCGCGTGGTGCTGCAGGTCGATGACCTCGTCCAAGGCGACGCGGGCGGTTGGCGATTCACCGCGCGCGTGCTGCACGCCCAGCCGGCCGGCGTGCCCGGCCGCATCCAGGTCAGCTGGCTGGCACCCGGCCGGCACGGGCGCCGGGCTGATGCGCGGCTGGCGGCGTCGCTGCCGCAGGTCGTCCCCGGCCAAGTATGGCAGGCGGCCCTGGTGCTGCGCCGGCCCCATGGCGTGCTCAACCCGCACGGGTTCGACTACGAGGCATGGATGTTTCGCCGCGGCGTGCGCGCCGTGGCCACGGTGCGCGGCCATCCCCGGCTGGTCAAGGATGATCCGTGGGCCATTCCGGGCGTGGCGCTGGCGCGCGTGCGGCACGTGCTGCGCGAAGGCATGCGGCAGGCGCTGGGCGATGCGCGCTACGGCCCGGTGCTGGTCGCGCTGGCGTTGGGCGACCAGGCAAGCGTGGCCACGCAGGACTGGCAGGTCTTTAACCGCACGGGCATCACGCACCTAGTGTCGATCAGTGGCCTGCACGTGACGATGATCGCCGCGCTGTGCGGGTTGGCAGTGGCGCGGGGCTGGCGGCGCGCGAGCTGGCGCGGGCGGGCGCTGGCCGAGGCGGCGCCGGCCCAACTGGCCGGCGCGGCGGCGGCGATGATCACCGCCGGGCTGTATTGCCTGTTGGCAGGGTGGGGCATTCCCGCTCAACGTACCTTTTTCATGCTGGCCGTGGCAGCCGGCGCCGTCTTATTGCGCTTGCCGGCCAGCCCCACGCGGGTGCTGGCCGCGGCGGCCGCGGCCGTCGTGGCATTGGATCCCTGGGCCGTGCTGGCGCCAGGTTTCTGGCTATCGTTTGGGGCCGTCGCCTTGCTGATGCTTTCCGGTGCGGCGACGCCTCGCCGGGTCCAGGCACCGCCGCCGGCCGGCCGCTTGCGACGCGCCTGGCAGGGCCTGCGGCTTGCCGCGGCAGTCCAGTTGGCCATCACCGGGGCGCTCACCGTGCCGCTGGCATTCATGACCCAGCAGGTGACGCCGGCCGCGCCCTTGGCCAACGCGATCGCGATTCCGGTGGTCAGCTTCGTGGTCACGCCGCTGGCGTTGGCGATCGCCGCGCTGGCTGCGGTGCCGGGGGCCGAAGCGGTCGCTGCCGCCGCGGCCTGGGCCGGGCATGCGGCGTTCGAGGCCATGATGACGCCCGTCGCCGCGCTCGCCTGGATGCCGGGCGCGGTCGTCGATGTGGCCGCGCCGCCCTGGCCGCTGGTTGCGCTGGCCATGGCGGGCGTGGCCGTCGCCCTGCTGCCGCGAGGCCTGCCGGGGCGCCGGGCCGGCTGGCTGCTGATGCTGCCGGCGTTGGCGTGGCGGCCGCACCCCCCCGGGCCGGGAGAATGGCGCCTGGCCGCGCTGGACGTCGGGCAGGGCACGTCCGTGGTCGTGCGCACGGCAAGCAGCGTGCTCGTCTACGACACGGGCCTGCGCCACGGTCCGGACAGCGACGCGGCCGCCCGCGTCGTCTGGCCTTATTTGCGCGGCGAAGGGGCGCGTGCGATCGATGTGCTGGTCGTCTCGCACGCCGACGTCGACCACGCGGGCGGCTTGCGCAGCCTGCTCGAGGCCGCTGCGGTGCGGCGTGCCCATGCATCCTTCGACCTGGCGGCTTACCTGCGCCGCGAAGCGCGCCTGCTGGGCCTGCCCGGTGGCCTGCCGCCGCTGCCGGCGCAGATGTCGCGTTGCAGGGCTGGCCAGTCGTGGACGGTCGATGGGGTGAGCTTTCGCTTCCTGCATCCGCCGCCCGGCGCGCGCACGGCCGGACGCAATGCCGACAGCTGCGTGCTGCTGGTGCAGGGCGCCCACCATGCGGCGCTGCTGCCCGGCGATATCGGTGCGGCCCAGGAATCGGCCCTCGTCGCGGCGGGCTTGCCGCAGGCCGACGTCGTGCTGATGCCGCACCATGGTTCGGCAACGTCGAGCAGCCCGGCGCTGGCCGCAGCCGTGGGTGCCGCGCACGCGGTGGCGCAGGTCGGTCGGTACAACCGCTACGGCCATCCGGGTGATGCCGTGCTGCGCCGCTGGATGCGGGCCGGCGCAACGGTGTGGCGCAGCGACCGCGACGGCGCGGTACTGGCCGAATCCAGTCGCGACGGGCTTGAGGTGCGCGCACACCGGCAGCAGGCCAAGCGCTATTGGCACGGCCGTTGACGGCGTCGCGGGCTCGGCGGGCCCTGCCCGCGCGGCCGGTGCGCGCAAGACGCTACCGGTTCGCCAGCCGAGCGGCGCGGACGCCGGCCCGATGGCAGATGGCTATATGATGGCGGCGCGTCCGCGGCTGTGGCGCGCCGCTCACTTCAGCAAGGAGTTTTCGCGCATGTCCGAACCCCGCCTCGATTTTGTCACCTGCGCCAGTCCCGCCGGCATGCATCGCATGGCGTATTGGGAATGGGGCGATCCGGCCAACGACGCGGTCGTCGTGTGCGTGCACGGGCTGACCCGCACGGGCCGGGATTTCGACGTGCTGGCGCGGCGGCTGTCGGGCCGCTACCGCGTGGTCTGCCCGGACGTGGTCGGGCGTGGCCGTTCGGACTGGCTGGCTAATCCGGCCTTCTATACCGTGCCCCAGTACGTGGCGGACATGACCACGCTGCTGGCCCGCCTGCGGCCGGCGACGCTGCACTGGGTGGGGACCTCCATGGGCGGGCTGATCGGCATGGCGTTGGGCGGCGCGCTGCAGGCCAAGGCCGCCGCCGGGGACAATGTTGCCGGCCTGCTGGCCGACACGGCCCGTCGCGATCCGGTGTTTGCGCGCCTGGTCCTCAACGACGTGGGGCCGCGCATCGAGCCGGCGGCGCTGGCGCGCATCGCGCTCTACGTCGGCCAGCCGGTCGCCTTCGCGACCTACGAACAGGCCGTCCAATACGTGCGCGCCGTCTCCGAGGGGTTCGGTCCGCACGACGACGAACAATGGGATGCGCTGACCCGGCACGTCTTTCGCAGGCAGGACGGCATGTGGGTCAAGCATTACGACACGGGGCTGGCGGTGCCTTTCAGCGTGCAGGATCCGGCCGCGCTCGTGGCCGGCGAGCAGCTGCTTTGGCATGCCTACGAGACCATCGACTGCCCCATCCTGCTGGTGCGCGGCGCCGAATCCGACCTGCTGTCGACGGCGACGGCGCAGGAGATGCTGGCGCGCAACCGGCGGGCCAGGCTGGTTGAGTTCGCCGGGGTGGGGCATGCACCCACGCTCATGGCCGCAGACCAGGTCCAGGCCGTGGAGGACTTCCTGCGCGGCTGACCGCAGCGGGCGCATCGCCCCTACAATAGGCCTATGAAGGCCGCCCTCAATGCCGACCTGCATTGCCATTCCACCGTTTCGGACGGCGTGCTCGCGCCGTCCGAAGTGGCCGCGCGCGCCCATGCCAACGGTGTCACGCTCTGGGCGCTGACCGACCACGACGAGCTGGGCGGGCAGGCCGAGGCCATGCAGGCGGCGGCCGACTTGGGCATGCGTTGCTTCAGTGGCGTGGAGATATCCGTGACTTGGTCGGGCCAGACGGTGCACATCGTCGGCCTGGACGTGGACACGCAGGACGCCACGCTACTCGAGGGTCTGCGCCGCACGCGCGCCGGGCGCGCCGAGCGCGCGCGCGAAATCGGCCAGCGGCTGGCCGCGCTGGGCATGCCCGGCGCCTACGAGGGTGCGCTGCCGTACGCCGGCAACCCGGAACTCATCAGCCGCACGCATTTCGCGCGCTTCTTGGTCGAGGCAGGGTACTGCCCGGACGTGCAGACGGTCTTTACGCGCTACCTGGCCGATGACCGCGAGGCCAACGTGCCCATGAAATGGGCCAGCCTGGAAAACGCCGTCGGCTGGATACGCGGCGCGGGTGGCTGCGCCATCATTGCGCACCCAGGGCGGTACAAGTTTTCGGTCCATCTGTTTTCCCGCCTATACGACGAGTTCAAGTCGCTGGGCGGCGAAGGCATCGAAGTGGTCACCGGCAGCCATTCGCCCGAGCAATACATCCAATACGCCCACGTTGCGCGGCGCTACGGGTTCTTGGCTTCGTGCGGCTCGGACTTTCACAGCCCGGATGAAAGCCGTTGCGACCTGGGTCGGCTGCCGCCGCTGCCGCCGGATCTCAAGCCGGTCTGGCACGACAGGCTGTAGCGGCGCGCCAACGCACGAGGAGCACCGAATTGAACAAAGCTTTCGTCAAGGAAACCGACCGCGACGAGGACGAGGATCTGCCCGAGGGCGTAACGCCGCTGCCTGCCGGCACGCGCAATTACATGACGCCGGCAGGCTACGCGCGCCTGCGCGAGGAGCTGGTCCACTTGATGAACGTCGAACGGCCCGCGGTGGTGCAGGTCGTATCCTGGGCTGCGTCCAACGGCGACCGTTCAGAGAACGGCGACTACCTCTACGGCAAAAAGCGGCTAAGGGAGATCGACCGCCGCATCCGCTTCCTGACCAAGCGCCTGGACATCGCCGAGGTCGTCGACCCGGCGCAGCAGCCCAACCGCGACCAGGTGTTCTTCGGGGCGACGGTCTGCTATTTGGACAAGGCCGGCGAGGAGCACACCGTCACCATCGTCGGCGTGGACGAGGCCGAGCCCCTGGCCGGCCGCATCAGCTGGATCTCGCCGGTGGCGCGCGCGCTGATCAAGGCGCGCGAAGGCGATACGGTCACGCTGCGCACGCCCGGCGGCATCGAGGAACTGGAAATCCTTTCGGTGAGCTATCCCGGTTCTTGATCGGAGTTGCCGCCACTCGGAGGTGCCGCCACGCGAGATATGCCCAGCGGCCGCACCCGCCTGCGTTAGTTGGCCGCCAAGTTCATCTGCTGCGCCAGTGCTCCCCAATTGCGTGCATCGGTTGCCACCGTTTTGGCGAAGGTCTGCCGATCGACGGCAGTGGCCATGTCACCCTGCGCTTCGAAGGCCGCCTTGACCTGGGGTTCCTGGAGAATCTTGTTGATTTCGTCGTTGAGCTTATCGGCGATTTCGTCCGGCAATCCGGGGGGGCCGAAGATGCCGACGTAGTGGCGCACGGCGAAATCCTTGATGCCACTTTCCGCAGCCGTCGGCACGTTGGGCAGAAGCGGATACCGTTGCGGGCCTGTCGTCGCCAATCCCTTGATGCGTCCGGAGGCGAAGTGTGGCGACACAGTCGAAATGTTGGCAACGCTGAAAAGCACGTCGCCTGATATGAGCGCGACCGCGACTTCCGGACCGGCCGCATAGGGAATGTGCTGGGCTTGGCCGCCAATCGTGTCCAAGAACAGTTGTCCGGCCAGGTGGACGAGCGTGCCGTTGCCAGTCGAGGCGAAATTGTACTTGCCGGGCGAGGAGCGGACCTGCGCGGCGAGGTCTTCGAGCGTCGTGCCTTTGAATCCACTTCCTGCGGCAATGACGAAGGGCACCTGCATCATCTGGGCCACGGGCACTAGCGCTTCGGTCTTGTATGGCAGGTTCTTGTACAGCACGGGTGCGATGGACATTGTGCCGGTGGCCGACACGAGCAACGAATAGCCGTCCGGTTTTTGGGCGGCGACGTGCGCCGAGCCTATCGTGCCGCCGGCGCCGGGCTTGTATTCGACGATGAAGGGCTGGCCCAGGCGCGCGGAAAGACGCTCGGCGACGATCCGGGTGATGCTGCCTATCGATGCGCCGGCGCCGAAAGGCACGGTGATGGTGACAGGCTTGGCCGGATATGGGACGGTCTGGGCATGCAATGGCAATGCGGCACAAAGCGCCGCAGCAAGCAGGAATTTGTTCACCTTGTCTTCTCCTTGATGGGGTATGCGCGCCGGTGTGCGGCCCGACATGGGGGTCACGGCATGAAGTAACCGCCGTTGATATCGAATACTGCGCCGGTGATGAATCCGGTTTCCTCGCTGGTCAGGTATGCCACCATGCCGGCTACTTCTTCGGCCCGGCCAATGCGGCCCACCGGGATGTTCTTCTTGTAGTTTTCGACCATCGTGGCATCGAGCTGCCCACCCAGCCCTGCGTCTATGGTTCCCGGCGCGATGCAATTGACGGTGATGCCCGCCTTGGCCACCTGCGCGGCGAACATTCGGGAAAAGCCGATCAGCCCGGCCTTGGATGCCGAATAGTGGGCGCCTGAAACCATGGAGCGCGTGCGGCCTGCGACGGAGGCCATGTTGATGATCCTTCCCCAGCCGCGCCTGCGCATGCGCACCGATGCGGTGCGGCTGAGCAGGAACGGAGCGGTCAGGTTGACCGCAAGCACCATTTCCCACTCTGCCAAGGAGACCTCCTCGGCTGGCAGGCTCTTGCCGCCGACTTTGGGTGAGATACCGGCGTTGTTGACCAATATGTCGACATGGGTGCCTTCGGCGTCGAACGACGCGAACATGTTCGTGATTTGCGCTTCGCTGCGCAGGTCGCAGACGACGGACCGGGCCTGGTGGCCGGCCTTGCGCAGGGTTTCGGCTTGCTCATGCACCTGCTCGTCGACATCGAGCAGGATCGTTGCATGTCCCTCGCGGCACAAGCGCCGCACGATGGCTTGCCCGATTCCACCTTGGGCGCCGGTGATGAGGGCGGTACGTTGCTGGGTGTTTGATCCCATGGTTGCCTGCCTATTTGCCGGTCGGATGAAGCGTATGCGACGAGGTCATCGCGCCGCATGCGCATCCGCATGCAGTGATCGTGCATCCGCAGCGTTGGAGTCGCTGGCATTCTAGGTAGCAATGCCGGCGCAGGCCATTTGTTTATCGTTAACAGCGATATTTGTGCGGTTTATGGCGTCCCGCTTCACTCGGAAAACGCCTGCTCGATCGCCTGGAATGCCGCGACAATGGCGGGTTCTTCCTTTCGTGCGGCCAGCGTGATGAACAGGAGGTGGGATGGCAAGGGCCGGTCTTCGACGACGACGATGCCGTTGGCTTCGGCCTCGCGGATGGCGACAGGCTGGCGTGCCAGCGAAAGTCCGATGCCGGATCGGACCATGTCCAGCATGGAAGCCTCAACATCGGCTTCGGCCACGATGTTCGCGATCAGGCCGTGGCGCTTGAATTGCGCGCTGAGCAAGCGGTTGTAGACGGAGCTCGGGTAGGGCCAAATCCAGGGCAGTTGCGCCAGTTCCTCCCAACTCTTGCCGACCACGCGTGACCGCCACCCCTGTGGAGCGATGATGTAGTGGGTGAAGACCGTCAGATGCAGCGCATAAAGCTCCGGCGGCAGCTTTTCTTCCGGTTCTGCAATGTAGTAGCCGGCGTCCAGCGCGCCTTTCAGGACCTGGCTCTTGATGAGCCCGGTCATGCCGTGATGCAGCTTGGTGCGAAGCCGCGGATAGGCGCCTACCAGGTTACGCAGGAATTTGCCCAGGCGCGTGATCTCCGGGTTCATCGTCGTGCCGATCGACAGCGATCCCCCGATGCTGTTGCGCATGAGCGCGGCGCGCTCCTTGAGCCGGGCTACCGCATCCAGGACGTGCTCCGCCAACGGCAGGATCTCCTCGCCGTCGGCGGTTAGCGCCAGGCCGGTGTTGGTGCGCACGAGCAGCGTCAAGTCCAGCTCTTGCTGAAAGTTCTTCAGTTGGATGCTGACTGCCGGCTGCGTCAGGTGCAGCCGCTCGGCGGCCCGCGTGAGGTTTCCCTCGCGCGCGACCGCAACGAACGATTTGATGTGCTGCAGATCCATGGGTCCCGCGCCGTCTGGCTCAATCGATGCGCGGGATGTTGGCCGCCTTGATGATGGCCCCGGTGTTCTCGCGTTCCTGCATCAGGTACTCCGTGTATTGCTCGCCGGCCATAAATTGCGGGTCGGCGCCGACCTGGCGGATTTTCTCTTTTACCTCGGGCATTTCCAAGGCGCGTCGGATGCTCGTCTCCAGGCGCTCGACGATGGCTGGTGGCGTGCCCGCCGGAACGGCGATGCTGACCCAGGCTTCGACCGATACATCGTAACCGGCCTCGCGCAGGGTGGGGACATCAGGGAACTCCGGCCAGCGTTCGGCGCTGCCCGAGGCGAGCAGCCGCAATTTCCCTGCCTGGAGATGACTCATGACATCGGGTGGATTGGCGGCGATGACGGACACGTGACCACCCAGCAGCGCCAGCGCCGCTTCGGGGCCGGCCTTGTAGGAAACCAGCTCGAACTTGCCGCCGGTCTTGCGGCCCAGGTCGAAAAATATCAGGCTATTGGGCGTCGACGGCGAGCCGAACAGCACCGATTTTTCTCCTTTGGCACTTTGCACCAGGTCATCGATCGTCTTGAGCGGCGAATCCTGCTTGACGACGATGCCGTAGCGGTTCTTGCCGAAGCCTGCAACCTGGATCAAGTCTTCCGGCTTGACCGCCACGTTCATCAGGTGCGGCGTGGTCGTGACTACCGAGGCCGATACGGTGCCCAGCGTGTAGCCGTCGGGCGCCTGCTTGGAGACGTAGGCGGGACCGAGCGTGCCCAGGGCGCCGGGCCGGTTCTGCACGACGACGGGTTGGCCAAGGTCTTTTTCCATTCCCGAGGCCAATGCACGGGCCATGAGATCGGTCACGCCGCCCGGGCCGAAATTCACGATCATGGTTATGGGCCGTTCAGGGTATTGCGCCGCGGCTTGCGGCGTTGCGGCCAAAAGGGCGGTTGCTGCGACGGCACCGGCCAGCGCGGCGACGGCCTTGTGCATGATCTGCATAGTTGTCTCCCGTTGTACAGAGCGTTCATTGGCCACGAAGGGCCGAGGTAGTCTAAATGAAGGCCCGCCGCGGCTGTCATTGCCTTTTTTTAAGCGCAATATTTGCAGCGCTTAAGAGCGCGGATATCGGGCTTGTATCGGGAGATGCGCTGCGTCATTTAGCGCGTTTTTATGAGCCACTTTAAAAGTGAAAAATTGCCATCGTCGCGGGAGGATTACAGAATCGCGCATGCAAGTCGTACATGCGGGGCACGGATGTTTGCCGGTGCCCTGGCATGCCAAACCAGGATAGAGAATGACAACCCGACCACTATTGCAACAGCCATGCCGGGCCGCCGAGGCAGTCGTCCAGGTGCTCAAGGAGGCAGGGATAGACACGGTATTCGGCATCGCCGGCGGACATTCCGGCCACATATGGGCGGCCTTGGAGCGCTACCAGAACGATATACGCACCGTGCTGGTCCGCGAGGAATCGCTGGGAAGCGCCATGGCCGAAGTCTATGGACGCTTGACTGGAAAGCCGGGCGTGCTGGTGGGCCAGGGACCCTGGGTGCTGGGCAATGGATTGCTTGGAACCATCGAGGCCCAGTTGTCGAGTTCGCCCATGCTGTTGTTGACGGACTTCAGCGATACGCCCGATCTGTCGCTGCACGGGCCGTACCAAAGCGGCCGTGGCGATTACGGGGGCTGGGATGCCCGCATGAGCTTCAAGGGCGTGACCAAGCAGGTTTTCGAAGCGCATCATCCTGCCGCGGCAGTGCATGCCACCCAGCTTGCCATCAAGCACGCGACCGCCGGTCAGCCCGGTCCGGTGGCCGTGCTATTCAGCATCTCCGCGTTCTCTGGCCAGGTCGGGCAGGACGACGTGCCGCGCCTTTACTGCACCGATGCGTATTTGAACCGCAAGTCGGCCGCGCTAGACGATGTCGCGCTTGGTGACGCCGTCGCGGCCCTCAAAGCGGCACGTCGCCCGGTCATCATCGCTGGCAACGGCGTGAGGATTGGCAAGGCCTTCGCGGCGCTTCACGATTTCGCCGAATCCTTGAATATCCCCGTGGTGACTTCGCCGTCGGGCAAGGGCGTTTTCGCCGAGACGCATGCTTTGGCGCTCGGCTTGTATGGCACTTTTGGACATCCGGCCGCCAACGCCTGCGTGGGGCAGGCCGACCTGATCGTGGCGGTCGGAACCAAGTTGACCGCCTCCGATACGGCCTATGAGCATCCCGCGCTGATCGATCCTTGCCGGCAAACCATCATCCAGCTCGACATCGAACCGCGCAATGCCTCGTGGAGTTTTCCTGCCGATCACGTGGTGATCGGGCAGGCAAGCGTCGCGCTTGAAGCGATGAGGGCATTGGCCGAGGGCTATGACGGCAATGGGCGAGAGCGGGCGGCGAAGCTGCGCCAACCTTATGTCGAGCAAGAAAAGCGCGAGGCCGAGGAAGGGGCGATTCCCATGTCGCCTCCGCGCTTGATCGCAGAGATGCAACATGTATTGCCGCCGGATGCGATCGTGTGCTGCGACGCGGGCGAAAACCGCATTTTCATGATGCGCTACTACAAGACCCGCCAGGCGGGCGGCTTCATGCAGGCCGCGGGCGCCGGCCCCATGGGCTACGCCATTCCGGCGGCGCTGGGCGCCAAGCTCGTTCACCCCGATCGTCCGGTGGTCGCCGTCTGCGGCGACGGTGGTTTTTCGATGTCGATGAATGGGCTGATGACGGCGATCGAGGCCAACATCCCAATCATTACCGTCATCTTCAACAACCAGATGCTGGGCTGGTCCACCCACATCCGCGGCCCATTCGCCGCACAGTTCCACGACTTCGACCATGCGGCGATCGCCCGGGCGATGGGTTGCGGCGGGACGCGCGTGACCACGCCGGAGGAGTTGTCCGCGGCATTGCGCGACGCGCTCATGGCCGATCGGCCCACCGTCATCGACGCACGGATTTCGGGGGAACTGTCGTACAAGGCGCTGATCGCAAGCTTCGACGGGCCGCGCGCCGGACAGCCTGCTGCCCAGGGCGCCGCGGGAAGCGGTCAGGCATGAATCGCGCGCGGTCTGTGCTCATTACGGGCGGCGCCGGCGGAATCGGCAAGGCGAGCGCGCAGTGCTTTGCCAGGGAAGGCTATAGGATCTTCCTGCTGGACGTCAGCGACACGGTCCAGGCCGTTGCCGAGTCGTTGGCCCGCTACCCCGGGCAAGTGCAGGGTTTGCAGGTCGACGTCGCGGCGGAAGCGGAGCTCGTCGAAGCCGCCCGCCGGGCGCGCGAGGAAAGCGAAGGCGTCATCGACGTGCTCGTCAACTGCGCCGGAATTTCCCCGAAAGGCGATGGTGGTCCCATTCCATTGCCTGCGATCACGACCGAGCAATGGGAGCGCGTGCATCGCATCAACGTGACTGCGCCGTTCATACTGTGCCGCGAGCTCATGCCGGCGATGGCCGCCCAGGGCTGGGGGCGCGTCATCAATATCGTCTCCCGTGCCGCACGTACCTATGTGCCGGTCTCGGGGCTGGAATACCACAGCTCCAAGACGGCGCTGATGGGCCTGACGCGGGCGTTGGCCGGTGCCTATGGCGGGCATGGCATTACCGTCAACAGCGTCGCCCCGGGCCGCATCGCCACGGCGATGGCTGCGGCGACCCATCCCGAACTGCTCGAGCAGACCTTGAAAATGATCCCGGCGCGGCGCTTCGGGCAGCCGGAGGAGATCGGTGAGCTGTTGGTGTTCCTGGCCAGCGACAAGGCCGGATACATCAACGGCGCGTGCATCGATGCCAACGGCGGCATCTACATGACGTGATGCCCGGCGCCGGGCAGGGCGGGCCTACGCCGGCCGGCCTTGGTGCACCACTGTAAAGGCGAAGTCCGACTCGCCGCAGGGCTCGCCAGCGGGCGTGAAGCGGCGCTCGCGCACGCTGGCCTGCCCGTCTTCGCGCACGATGATGACCGTGGAGCAGCGCGTGCCGTAGTCGGGGCTAACGATGAACGGCGCCGACAGCAACCGCTCGCGTTCCAGGCCGATACCGGTGTCGGGCAACTCCTCGTCCCGGGCAGGGGTGCGGTCGGCCAGGATGTCGAACAGCACATCGGCATCGGGCCCGGGGGGGCGCAGCGCTTCGTCCACGGCTTCGCGGATCCGGGCGAGCTTGGGCCAAGGCGTGTTCAGCAGATGGTTGGACAGGCCGTGCACGCCGGACGGCAGGCGGCGCGGGCCGTTGCCCGTTCGGTTTTCCAGATAAACGCAGCCGCGCGCATCGCCGACGATGAGGTTAAAACCGTTGTATTGTGCGGCACGGGCGTGGACGTCGTCCGCATAGGCACCCGGGTCCTGCGCGCCGACCAGGTAGTCGCGCACCAGCGCGCCGCGCGAGGGCGCCGCATCGCGCCGGGTGCGGGGATCGCGGAAGTTGGTCAGCAGCGCGTAGCGGCCGCTGCGCGTCATGCCCAGCCAGGTGCCGCCGGCGCTTAAGTCGCGCCCCGCGTAGACGTCGGGATGGTCGGTCCAGGGCCCTGCGGGCGCGGCCGGCCTGGCGTGGAATTCGTCCCGGTTGGCGGCGATCACCAGGGCGAGGCCTGGGCGGGGGGCGACGGCAATGACGGCAAGGCACATGCTTGGCTTTTATCGCGGGCCATGCCGCATTGCAATCCCTTGTTGCAATCACGGCCGTCCGCCCTATGGACTAAGGCCTGGCGATGGCATAGGCGCTATGATGGGCCGGTCCGCCGGCGGGCCTCGCGGGGTCTGTCCGCATCGTTTCCCCAGGCATAGGAGACAAATCGATGAAGCAAAGCCACGAGACGCGCCAGGCCTTGAATGTTCCCGAATACGTCAGGCATAGGCGCCTGGTCGACTGGGTCGCGCGGATGGCTGCGCTGGCCAAGCCCGATCGCGTGGTGTGGTGCGACGGCTCGCAAGAGGAATACGATCGCCTGTGCGAGCAGATGGTGCAGGCTGGCACGCTGCGCCGGCTCAACCCGGAGAAGCGGCCCAATTCTTACCTGGCCTGGTCGGATCCGTCCGACGTGGCGCGGGTCGAGGACCGCACCTTTATCTGCTCGGAGCGACAGATCGACGCCGGGCCGACCAACAATTGGGCCGACCCCCGCGAGATGCGCGCCACGCTGACGGGCCTGTTCGACGGCGCCATGCGCGGGCGCACCATGTACGTCGTGCCGTTTTCCATGGGGCCGCTGGGATCGGATATCGCGCATATCGGCGTCGAGCTGTCCGACAGCCCTTACGTGGTGGCCAACATGCGCATCATGACCCGCATGGGGCGCGCCGTGTACGACGTCTTGGGCGAAGACGGCGAATTCGTGCCGTGCATGCATTCCGTAGGCGCGCCCTTGGCGCCGGGACAGGCCGACGTGCCCTGGCCCTGCAACCAGACCAAGTACATCGTGCACTTTCCAGAAACCCGCGAGATCTGGAGCTATGGCTCTGGCTACGGCGGCAACGCGCTGCTGGGCAAGAAATGCTTCGCCTTGCGGATTGCTTCGACCATGGGGCGCGACCAGGGCTGGCTGGCCGAGCATATGCTGATCCTGGGCGTGACCTCGCCGCAAGGCCGCAAGTATCACGTCGCGGCCGCCTTCCCGTCGGCCTGCGGCAAGACCAACTTCGCCATGCTGATTCCGCCCGAGGGCTTGCGCGACTGGAAGGTGACGACCATCGGCGATGACATCGCCTGGATCAAGCCGGGCCCGGACGGCAAGCTGCGCGCCATCAACCCTGAAGCCGGTTATTTCGGCGTCGCGCCCGGCACCAGCGAAAAGACCAATGCCAACGCCATGGCGACGCTGCGCGCCAACGTCATCTTCACCAACGTGGCCTTGACCGATGACGGCGACGTTTGGTGGGAAGGCATGACCGATGTGCCGCCGGCGCACCTGCTCGATTGGCAGGGGCGTGACTGGACCCCGGAGATTGCACGCGAAACTGGCCGAAAAGCGGCGCATCCCAACGCGCGCTTTACGGCGCCCGCCTCGCAGTGCCCGTCCATCGATCCCGATTGGGAAAATCCGCAAGGCGTGGTCATCGATGCCTTTATCTTCGGCGGCCGGCGCTCGAGCACCGTGCCGCTGGTGACCGAGGCGCGCAATTGGGTCGAAGGCGTCTACATGGCCGCGACCATGGGGTCGGAGACCACGGCGGCCGCGGCCGGCCAGCAGGGCGTGGTGCGGCGCGATCCCTTTGCCATGCTGCCTTTCTGCGGCTACAACATGGGCGATTATTTCGGCCACTGGCTGGCGCTGGGCAAGCGCCTGCAGGCCGCCGGCGCGCAGCCGCCGCGCATCTATTGCGTCAACTGGTTCCGCAAGGGGCACGATGGCAAGTTCGTCTGGCCCGGATTCGGCCAGAACATGCGCGTGCTCAAATGGATCTTGGAGCGCGTCGATGGCTCGGCTCAAGGGCAGGAGCAGCCTTTTGGCATTTCGCCCCGCTACGAGGACATCGACTGGACCGGCCTGGACTTCAGCCGCGAGCAGTTCCAGCAGGTGATCTCCACCGACGCACAATCCTGGCGCGACGAGCTCGGCCTGCACGACGAACTGTTCGCGCAACTCGAGCAGCGCCTGCCTGCGGACCTGCGGCAGGCGCGCGGGCGCTTGCAGGAAAGGCTGGCCGCCTGACCGGCCGGGCTTTTTGGCGGGCCGCCGTCTTGCGGCGGCCCCCCGCGCATGCATGGGTATACTGGCGCGTGCATTCGCTGGGCGCACGCCGTCCGCCCCATGTCTTGCGAGGAGTGATCACGCCATGTCGCCATCCCAGGGCTCGAAAGCGTCGACCGCCGGCAACGCGGGGCTGTCGCGCGCCGAGTTCGTCTACGCGCAGTTGCGCGAGGAGATCCGCGCGCGCCGGCTGCTTCCGGGCGACCGGCTGCGCGAGTTGGAGTTGGCCGATCGCCTGGGTGTAAGCCGTACCCCCGTGCGCGAGGCGCTCAAGCGGCTCGAATCCGACGGGCTGATCGAGAACCTGCCGGGACGCGGCCTGTCGGTGACCCAGCTGCAGCCGGCAAGGGTGATGGAGCTCTACGCCATGCGCGAAGTGCTGGAAGGCGCCGCGGGGCGCTTTGCTGCCACCCAGGCCTCGCCGCTGGAAATACAGACCCTGCATCATCTGCTAGAGCAGCTGGCGCAGGCCGACACCCCGGAGCAGGCCGCCGCGGCCAACCGCAAGCTGCACCAGGCGCTGGTGCAGGCCGCGCACAACGTCTACCTGGCCAATGCCTTCAACGTGCTGGCCGATGCGCTGGTGCTGCTGGGGACGACGACGTATTCGATGCCCGGCCGCATCGCGTCGGGGTTGGCAGAAAACCGCGAGATCGTCCAGGCCGTCGAGCGCCACGATCCCGACGCGGCCGAGCAGGCGTGCCGCCGCCACATCAGGACGGCCAGCCAGTTGCGACTGCAGATGCTGTTCGGGGAATCGGACAAGGCTGCGTAGCCCTGCCCGTATGCCGCCCCGGCCGCTTCATCCCAGCCGTGCCTTGACCCGCTTGGATATGTCGCTCATGTCGGCCCGGCCGGCCAGCGACTGCTTGAGCAGGCCCATGACCTTGCCCATCGCTTGCCCGCCCGCAGCGCCCTGGGCGGTGACTTCGGCCACGGCCGCATCGATCGCCGCATCGATTTCTTCATCGGTCGCAGCCTGGGGCAGGAATTCCTGCAGCACGGCCAGTTCGGCCTTTTCCTGGGCAGCCGAGTCGGTGCGTCCGGCCTGCTCGAAGGCGGCGATCGATTCGCGCCGCTGCTTGACTTGTTTTTCGACGATGGCGATGACGTCGGCGTCGCTCAGTTCGCGGCGCTCGTCGACTTCCTTCTGCTTGATGGCCGCCTGCAGGAATCGCAACGTGCCCAGGCGCTCGGCGGCCTTGGCGCGCATGGCGTCCTTGACGGCGTCGGCAATGCGGGTCTTGAGGGAGGAGCTGCTCATGGCCAATCCTGTTTGGAGGAGTGAAATGCCGGTTATTAGAACCGGCGCGCGTGCCGGCGGGCAAGTTGCGGGGCTGGCGATCGGCATCAATGGAAATCCCGGCTGCGCCAGGCCAGTCCATCCAGCAGCCGGGTATGGTCTTCGAGCCGCCCGGCCACCAGGTGGTGGACGCCTTCGACGCTTTGCCAGATGCCGATCACGCCCAGCAGCGGGGCGTCGAGCAGTTCGCGCCGTTGGCGCCGGGCGAGCTCCGGACGCACGATGACATTGACGGTGCCGGTTTCGTCTTCGATGGTGACGAAGATCACCTTTGACGTCCCCGGGCGCTGGCGCACCGTGACGATGCCGCAGGCGCGGGCCAGGCGGCCGTCAGGGTAATCGGCCAGCGTCCGTGCGGTGGCAAAGCGCAGCTGCGTCAGGCGCGGCCGCAACAGCGCCAAGGGATGGCGGCGCAGCGTAAACCCCAGCGACTGGTAGTCGGCCTTGATGTCCTGGCCTTCCGTGGGCGCCGGCAGTTGGGGGACTTGGTCGTCGCCGCGTCCGGCATGGCGCAGCAACCCGGGCGGTGGGCCGCCGGCGGCGGCCGCCCAGCGCGCCAGGCGCCGGTGGCCGGCCAGGGAACGCAAGGCATCGGCCGCGGCCAGGGCGTCCAGTTCGCGGCGATCCAGTCCGGCACGCCTGGCCAGGTCGTCCACGCTTGCATAGGGGCCGTGGCGCCGGCGCTGCGCGACGATGCGCAGACCCGTTTCTTCGCCCAGGCCCTTGACCTGGTTCAGCCCCAGGCAGACGATGGGGCGCGGGCCGTCGGGGCCGTCCGAGGGCTCGTCCGGCGGGCGCGGGCCGGGCGGCGCGCCCGCCGGACGTAGCACGCAATGCCAGTCACTGGCCGAGACGTCCGGCGGCAAGACCGTCACGCCATGGCGCCGCGCGTCCTGGATCAGCTGCGCGGGCGCGTAAAAGCCCATGGGCTGCGAGTCGAGCAGCGCGGCCAGGAAGGCCTCGGGCTCATGGCATTTGAGCCAGGCGCTGTCGTAGGCCAGGCGGGCGAAGCTGGCGGCATGGCTTTCGGGAAAGCCGTATTCGCCAAAGCCTTCGATCTGCCTGGAGATGGCCTGCGCGAAATCCTGCGCATAGCCGTTGGCCAGTAGGCCCGCGATCAGCTTGTCGCGGAACTTATTTACGTCGCCCTTGCGCCGCCACGCGGCCATGGACCGGCGCAGCGCGTCGGCCTCGTCGGCGGAAAATCCCGCGGCGACCATGGCGATGCGCATGACCTGTTCCTGGAAGATGGGCACGCCCCGGGTGCGCTCGAGCACGCTGCGCAGCGCGTCGCTGGGATAGTCGATGTGGTCTTCGGGGACCTGGCGGCGCTGCAGGTAGGGATGGACCATGCCGCCCTGGATGGGGCCGGGCCGCACGATGGCCACTTCGATCACCAGGTCATAGAAGGTGCGCGGCCGCAGGCGCGGCAGCATGCTCATCTGCGCGCGCGATTCGATCTGAAACACGCCTATGGTGTCGGCCGCGCAGATCATGTCATAGGTGGCCGGGTCGTCCTGCACGATGTCGGCCTGGGTGAAGCGCGGCATGCGCCGTCGCCAGGCCGTCCATTGCATCGCGCGTCGCAGCACCGTCAGCATGCCCAGGGCAAGCACATCGACCTTGAGCAGGCCGGCGGCGTCCAGGTCGTCCTTATCCCATTGCACCACACTGCGCCCGGGCATGGCCGCGTTTTCGATGGGCACCAGGCGCGAGAGCCGGCGCTGCGAGATCACGAAGCCGCCAGGATGCTGTGACAGGTGGCGGGGAAACCCCATCAGCGTCTCGGCCAGCTCGGCCCAGTGGCGAGTCAGGGGCGCGGCCGGATCCAGCCCGCAGGCAGCCAGCCGCTCGATCAGGTCTTTCTTGCCGTCCCACCACTGGTGCGCCTTGGCCACCGCGTCGATGACGGCCGGGTCCACGCCCAGCGCCCGGCCGGTGTCGCGCAGCACGCTGCGCGGCCGGTAGGTGATGACCACCGCCGTCAGCGCGGCACGCTGGCGGCCGTATTTGTCGTAGATGTACTGAATGATTTCCTCGCGCCGCTGGTGCTCGAAATCCACGTCGATGTCGGGCGGCTCGCCGCGCGCCCGGCTGATGAAGCGCTCGAACAGCGTGTCGCTTTGCGCGGGGTTGACCTCGGTCACGCCCAGGCAGTAGCAGACGGCCGAGTTGGCCGCCGAGCCGCGGCCTTGGCACAGGATGCCGCGCGAGCGCGCCTGCCTGACCAGGTCGTAGACGGTCAGGAAATAGGCTTCGTATTGCAGCTCGCAGATCAGGTCGAGCTCTTTTTCCAGCTGCGCGCGCACCTTGTCGGGGATGCCGCCGGGATAGCGCGCGTGCGCGCCGCGCCAGGTCTCCTGGCGCAGGTAGGCAGCCGGCGTCATCCCCGCCGGTACGATCTCGTGCGGATAGTCGTACTTCAGATCATCGAGCGAGAAGGTGCAGCGATCGGCGATGGCCACGGTCTCGGCCAGGGCGGGCGCGGGATACAGCCCGGCCAGGCGCAGGCGCGAACGCAGGTGCTGCTCGGCATTGGGCGCGAGCGCATAGCCGCATTCGGAAACCGGTTTGCCCAGGCGGATCGCAGCCAACGCATCGTGTACCGCTTTGCGTGAGCGCCGGTGCATTTCCACCGCGCCCGTGGCGACCACCGGCAGCGCGCAGCGCGCGGCAACCGCCATGACGGTGGCGCGGTGCAGGTCGTCGCGGTTGCGATGGTGCAGGGTCAGGCTCATCCAAGCGCGGCCCGGAAAACTGCGCGCCAGCCACTGCGCCTGGGCGAGCAGCTCGTCGGCGGCGATGCCGTGCTCGGGTGCGAGCAAGACCAGGCAATCCTCCAGCCCGGCCAGGTGCGCGTGCGGCGCGGGCGTTGCCGTCAGGTCGTCCGGCGCCAGGCGGTATTGGCCCTTGCGCGCACCGCGCGTGCGGGCCAGGGTGATGAGTTCGCACAGGTTGCCATAGCCGTGCGCGGTCTGCGCCAGCACCACCACGCGAAAGGCGAACCCGCCTGGCGGGTGCAGGCGCAGCTCGCTGCCGACCAGCAGCTTGATCTTGTGCCGCTTGGCCGCGACATGGGCGCGCACCACGCCGGCCATGGAGCATTCGTCGGTGATGGCCAGCGCCCGGTAGCCCTGCTTGGCGGCCTGCTCGACCAGCTCTTCGGGGAAGGAGGCGCCGCGTAAAAACGAAAAGTTCGAGATGCAATGCAGCTCGGCGTAATCCGGCAGCAGGCTGGCGGGTTGCATGGCAGGATCGGACGGCGGCGACAGGGTAGCGGGGAAGGCGGTGGCAAGGGCGCGAAGCGCGGGCCTAGCCGAACAGCCCGTGCAGGAACCACCGGGCCTGGCAGGCGTCGCGCTCGCGATAGATCCAATAGCGCACGTGCCGCTCGTCCTCGGCCACGAAGTAGTCGCGCGCGGCGGCGGCATCCCACCAGCCGCTTTCGATGCGCTCCGGCCCGCGCAGCAGGCGCAGCGGCGTGTCCAGCGCCGGCTTGTCGCCCTGCATGGCCAGCGGCCGGGGCACGGGCAGCAGCCAGAAAGGGCGCTCCTGGAAAGGACCGCAAGCAGGCGCAGGCGGCGCATCCAGCGCGCTGGCCCAGGCATTGGCGGCTTCCGGGCGATGGTCGCTGCATGCGGCGGGCGCACGCACGCGCTCGCGCCCAAGCCGTGCGGCCAGCAGGTCCAGCAGGCGACGGTGCTGCGCGGGCGTTGCGCCCGGCTCGGGAAAGAGCGTGGCGCTGGCATCCGGCGCATCGGCCAGCGCCTGCGTGGCCAGCGACAGCGCGGTCACGGGCGCGGGCAGATGCCAGCGCGCCAGGTGCTCGCGCAAGGGGCCGAGCAGGTGGGCATCGCGCCAGGCAGGCTCGGCCAGCGCCAGCGGCAGCACCGACGGCGCCCGGGCATGGCGGCCTCGCTCGTGCTCCAGGGCCAGCGTCAGGGTGCTCACCGCCCGGCGCCGCGCGCCCAACCAGGCGCACAGCGCGGCGACCAGGCGCGCGGCCATGGCCAGCACGGCTTCGACATGTTCCAGCCGCTCGACGAGGTCGATGCGCTGGAAAAAATGATCCGGCGGCACATAGCCGCGATGGACCTCGGCTTGCTTGCCGTAGGCCGCGTCCAGCGCCTGCACCAGCGCCGGGCCGCTGCGCCGCTGCAAGGCGGCGCGCGGCAGCCGGCGCAGCGCGCCCAGCGTGTCGCAGCCGGCGCCGGCCAGCCAGTCGGCATGCGGGCGGGCCTCGGCCAGCAGCGTTGCGGGCAGGGCATCGAGCAGGCGGTGCAAGGTGGTGGCCCGTAGGGCGCGGCGGCGGGCGGGGACGGCGTCGTGGCAGGCCAGCAATCCGGCGCCGCGCGCGGTGGGCGCCATGGCACCGCGCACGTGCAGGCCCAGGCCGCGCACGTCGGCCAGGACCAGGGCAAGCAGCGCGCGCGGCCCGCCGAACAGGCGCAGGCTGGCCCCCACGTCCATGAGCAATGTGCCCGCATCGGCCAGGACCACCCGGGGCGTGTAGCGCAAGGCGGCCTGGGCCACGCGCTCGCTGGCCTGGCGCTCGGCTTGCGCATCGCGCTGGAGCAGTAGCACCTCGGGCGCGAGCGCCTGCGCGCCGCCGCGCCGCATGCCGGGCCTCAGCCCGGCCTGTCGCGCGGCAGGTGTCAGCGCGATGATGCGGTCGTGTTCGAGCACGGCGCACGCAGCCGGCTCAGTCAGCCAGCGCTGGCGCCAGACGTCCAGGCTCAGCCTGGGCAGGTGCAGGCCTATCCACAGTTGCATGGTGATCCGGGGCGGAAATGGCCGATCCGGCTACGCCGGCGCGGGCGGCATCCAGCGACAGGCGCAAAGGATGGGCGCAGAGGGGGCCGCGCCGCTTGAGCACGGTCACGCGCAGGCCAGCCGCATCCGGCTCCAGGGCCAGACGCAGCGGCGCAGGCGAAGGCTGCACGGCTGCGCCGGCCGGGCGCAGCATGACGAACAAGGTGTCGCCGGATTGCGCGGCCAGGTGCAGGCGGCGCAAGGCGTCGTCGCGCACGGCGCGTGGGCTCCAGCAGAACAGGGCGGCGCAGCTGGCGCTTTTGAGGATTTGCTCGGCCGCCCACAGCACGTCGGCGGCGCGTTCGGGCTGCACCCAGAGCAGGCGCGCCGGATCCAGGCGCCAGGCCGACCAGCAGGCGACCTGGGGCGGATACGGCGTGTGCAGCAAGGCGACGGGAGCCGTGCCGGCCAACCCGGCCAAGGCCGGACGAAAGAGGTGGATTTCGCCGATGCCGGGGTGCGGCAGCATCAGCTCCACCAACGCGCCCAGCGGCCAGCCGCCGCCGGGCAGTTCGGCGGCCAGCTCCGGATGACCGGCGGGGGCGCAGCGCCCGGCGCGCGGAATCAGTTGGGAGCCGCGCCAAAGGGCGGGGTGGATGCGTTCGGGAGCGGCAGACATGGGAAGCATCGGGTAAATATGCTGTATGAATATACAGTATACGGGGCCGGCCATGGACCGGCCCAGGCGCGACGTGCCGGGGGCATGCAGCACCCTTGATCCAGATCAAGGGCCGGCAAAGCCGTCGCCGCTACGATGGGCGTCCATGTCCCATCCGTCCATCCTTGCCCTGCCGGCCGACGTCGGCCCGGCCGTGCGCCTGGTGCGCCGGCATGCCTTGGTCCGGCTCAGCCTGGCGTGGCTGGCCATGATGCAGGTCATGATGCTGGCCTGGCCGGGGTACGTGCGCGAGGCGGCATCGGAGCTGGTGCTGCCGACGCTGGATTGGGCGATTGCGCTGATGAACGATGCCAGCCTGGCGTTGACCGTGCCTGTCGTGGCCTATTCGGCCTGGCCGATCTGGCGCGGCGCCTGGGCAGACCTGCGGCGCCGGCGCGTCGGCATGGATTTGCCGGTAGCCCTGGGCATCGCCGCCGCCTTTGTGCCCAGCGCATACGCCACGTTCACGGGGCAAGGGCCGGTCTATTTTGATTCGGTCACCATGTTCGTCGCCTTCCTGCTCACGGCGCGCTACTTGGCGTTGTGCGCACGGTTGTCGGTGGGCGGGCAGCGCTGGCCGGCCGCGCTGCAGGCTGAGCGCTGCAGCCTGGAACGGGAGGCGCGGCGCGTCGGCGCGGGTTTCGTCGCCGTGCAGCTGGCGCTGGCCGCCGCCGCGGCACTGGGGTGGTCGTGGCATGCCGGTCTGGACGAGGCCTTGCCCGTCGTGGTTGCCATGCTGGTGCTCAGCTGTCCCTGCGCGCTGTCGCTGTCGGTGCCCACGGCCATGCTGTCGCTGCATGCCGCCGCGGCCCGCCGTCCCGGCATGAGCCGGGGGCAGGCCAGGGCGCTGTGCGCCGACGTGCGTCGCGTCGCGCGCACAAGCCTGTACGGGTCGCTTGCCTGGCACCTGCTCATGGTGCCGCCGGCTTTCTTCGGCTGGGTGCAGCCGTGGCTGGCCGCCGCATCGATGCTTGCCTCTTCGCTGGCGGTGGCAGGCAACGCCTGGCTGTTATGGCGCAGGCAGGTCGAGCCGCCTGCCGCATGCGCGGCGCCTGAAGCCGGCCGGTGTTGACGGGCGCGCGCATGGAAATCCTTTATCTGATGATTCCCCTGTCGCTGTTGGCGGTGGTGGCGATTGCCGCCGCGTTCTGCTGGGCGGTGTTCAGCGGCCAGTACGACGACACCGACCAGGCCGCGCAGGCGGTGCTGGAAGACGACGACGGGCCGGGGCGCTGAACCGAAGGGGGCAGGGGCCCGCGGCGGCTGCGGCTTGATCCAGATCAAGGCAGGCAAAGGGCCCCACAGGCATCATCGCACGGCCATTCATCCGAGGAACATTCATCAATGAGCGATTCTGCGTTGTCCGGCGCACGCGAGACATTCAACTACAAGGTCGTGCGCCAGTTCGCCATCATGACGGTGGTCTGGGGCATCGTCGGCATGGCCGTCGGCGTACTGATTGCCGCGCAATTGATCTGGCCGCAGCTCAATTTCGAAATCCCGTGGCTAAGCTACGGGCGGCTGCGTCCCCTGCATACCAATGCGGTGATCTTCGCCTTCGGCGGCTGCGCGCTGTTTGCCACCTCCTACTACGTCGTGCAGCGCACCTGCCAGGCGCGGCTGTTCTGCGGGCCGCTTGCGGCCTTCACGTTCTGGGGCTGGCAGGCGGTGATCGTGGGCGCGGCGATCACGCTGCCCATGGGGCTGACCACGAGCAAGGAGTACGCCGAACTCGAATGGCCGCTGGACATCCTCATCACGCTGGTGTGGGTGGCTTACGCCATCGTCTTTTTCGGCACCATCGTCAAGCGCAAGGTCAAGCACATCTATGTGGCCAACTGGTTCTTCGGGTCTTACATCCTGACCATCGCGCTGCTGCACGTGGTCAACAACCTGGAGCTGCCGGCGCTGCCATGGAAGTCGTATTCCCTTTACGCCGGCGTGCAGGACGCCATGGTGCAGTGGTGGTACGGGCACAACGCGGTGGGGTTCTTCCTGACCACCAGCTTCCTGGGGATGATGTATTACTTCGTGCCCAAGCAGGCCGGCCGTCCGATCTATTCCTACCGCCTGTCCATCGTGCACTTCTGGGCGCTGGCCTTCACGTATATGTGGGCCGGGCCGCACCACCTGCTTTACACCTCGCTGCCCGACTGGACCCAGTCGCTGGGCATGGTGTTTTCGCTGATCCTGCTTGCCCCGTCGTGGGGCGGGATGATGAACGGCATCATGACCGTCTCGGGCGCCTGGCACAAGCTGCGCACCGACCCCGTGCTCAAGTTCATGGTCGTGGCGCTGTCCTTCTACGGCATGGCGACCTTCGAGGGGTCGATGATGTCGATCCGCACGGTCAACGCGCTGTCGCACTACACCGACTGGACCGTCGGCCACGTGCACTCGGGCGCGCTCGGCTGGGTGGCGATGATCACCTTCGGATCCCTTTACTACCTGGTGCCCAGGCTGTACGGCCGACAGTCCATGTACAGCACGAAGCTGGTCGAGCTGCATTTCTGGGTCGCCACCGTGGGCGTGGTGCTGTACATCGCCGCGATGTGGGTGGCCGGCGTCATGCAAGGCCTGATGTGGCGCGCCACCGAGGCCGACGGCACGCTGACCTACACCTTCGTCGAGGTCGTCAAGGCCACGTACCCGTTCTACGCGGTGCGGCTGCTGGGCGGGCTGTGCTTCTTGTCCGGCATTTGCATCATGGCCTGGAACGTGTACCAAACCGCGCGCGGCCAACGTCCCGTCAATCCCCCGGTGCCCGAGGCGGGCGTGCCCGCGGCCGCGCCTGCGGCGGCCCCGGCGCTGTCCGGCGCGTTCGCGGCCCGGGCTTCGTGAGGCTGTCATGAGCGAAACCCGTACCCGCTTTTTTTCACACCAGACGCTGGAAAAAAACATCGGCTGGATGATCCTGGCCAGCATCGCCGTGGTGTCTTTCGCCGGCCTGGTGCAGATCATTCCGCTGTTCTTCCAGCATTCCACCACCGAGGCCGCGCCGGGCATTGCCCCTTACGAGCCGCTGCGCCTGATGGGCCGCGACATCTACATCCGCGAAGGCTGCGTCGGCTGCCACTCGCAGCAGGTGCGCATGCTGCGCTCGGAGGTGCAGCGCTACGGTCCGTATTCGGTGGCGGGCGAATCGGTGTTCGATCGTCCCTTCCTGTGGGGATCCAAGCGCACCGGCCCGGACCTGGCGCGCGTCGGCGGCCGCTATTCCGACGAGTGGCACCGCATCCACCTGCGTGATCCGCGCGCGGTGGTGCCCGAGTCGAACATGCCGGCGTATCCGTGGCTGGCCAAGACGCCCTTGGCCAGCGGCGACGTGCAGGCCCGCATGCGCGCCTTAAGGCGTCTGGGCGTGCCTTATTCGGACGAAGACATCGCCATGGCGCCCGCGCAACTGCAAGGCAAGACCGAGGAAGACGCGCTGGTGGCGTTCCTGCAAGGACTGGGCGTGGCCATGCGGCGCGCGCCGGCCGGGGAGGGGCGGCCATGATGGCATGGATCAACGCCTTGGCCACCGTGGTGTCGATGGCCACTTTCCTGGGCATCGCCGCGTGGGCATGGTCGGCTCGGCGCCGGCCGGCCAACCGCGAATCGGCGATGCTGCCGTTTGCCTTGCCCGAAGAGTTCGAAGCCGCCGACCGCGGCGCGCAGCAGGAGCAATTGGACATGGACACGCAAGACCGTGCCGCGACGCCGTCGCTGCAGGCAGGGAGGGCGACGCGATGAGCGATTTCGTCAGCGATGGCTGGAGCTATTTCATTGCCATCATCTCGGTGGCGGGCATCATCGGCTGCGTGGCGCTGCTTGCCTCACAGCGCGCATGGCTGGGCCGGCGCATCGACCCCGCCTCGGTCGAGGATACCGGCCACGTATGGGACGGTGACCTGCGCGAGCTGAACAACCCCGTGCCGCGCTGGTGGACGTGGATGTACCTGCTGCTCTGCGTGTTCGCCCTGGGCTATCTCTTCCTGTATCCGGGCCTGGGCAGCTATCCCGGCAGCCTGGGATACACCACCGCCGACGAGGTCGAGCGCGAGCACAAGGCGCTGCAGGAAAGCGTGCGCCCGATTTACGCCCGCTTCGACGGCATGGCCATCGAGCAGATCGCAGCCGATCCCCAGGCCAGGGAAATCGGCCAGCGCCTGTTCCTGAACACTTGCGCGCAGTGCCATGGCTCGGATGCCCGGGGCAGCGTGGGCTTTCCCAACCTGGCCGACGGCGATTGGCTGTACGGCGGCTCGCCGCAGGACATCCTGACCAGCATCACCAAGGGCCGCCACGGTGTCATGCCGGCCTTCGGCAGCATGCTGGACGCGCGCCGCGCCAGCAACATCGCGCAGTACGTGCGCTCCTTGTCCGGGCTGGGGCACGACGCGGCCCGCGCCGTGCTCGGCAAGAACGATTTCATGCAGTTCTGCGCCGCCTGCCACCAGGCCGATGCCAGTGGCAACAAGGCCGTCGGTGCGCCCAACCTGCGCGATGGTACCTGGCTGTATGGCAGTTCGGAGGCCACGATCATGCGCACCATACTGGAAGGACGCGACAACCGGATGCCCGCGCACGAAGGCATCCTGACGCCCGAACAAATCCGCCTGCTGGCCGCCTGGGTCTGGGGGTTGTCCAATGCGCCCGGCACCTCCGGCCGATAGATCCGACGCGCAAGGCGCGGCGCTGCGCCGCGCGCCGCGCGCAGGCGATTCCGAGCATATCGTCGCCGACCTGCGCCGCAAGGTCTATGCCCGCTCGGTCTCCGGCCTTTATGCACGCTGGCGCGTCGCACTGGTCTTCCTGACCCAGGCAGTGTTTTACGGGTTGCCCTGGCTGGAATGGAACGGCCGCCAGGCGGTGCTGTTCGACCTGGGCGCGCGCAAGTTCTACCTGTTCGGCATCGTCCTGTGGCCGCAGGACATCATCTACCTGACAGTGTTGCTGGTCATCGCCGCGCTGTCGCTGTTTCTATTCACCGCCATCGCCGGCCGGCTGTTCTGCGGTTATGCCTGTCCGCAGACCGTCTACAGCGAGATCTTCATGTGGATAGAGCGGCGGGTCGAGGGCGACCGCCTGGCCCGCATCCGGCTCGACGAATCGCCATGGACGGCGCGCAAGGTGCGGATCAAGGCGGTCAAGCACGCCCTGTGGCTGTCCGTGGCGGCCTGGACGGGCTTTACCTTCGTCGGCTACTTCGTGCCCATCCGCACGCTCGGCGGCCAACTGCTGGCCGGCACGGCCGGATTCTGGCCGGTGTTCTGGATGGGCTTCTACGGCTTTGCCACCTGGGGCAATGCGGGCTTTTTGCGTGAGCAGGTGTGCAAATACATGTGTCCCTACGCGCGTTTCCAAAGCGTGATGGTGGACCAGGACACTTACGTGGTCACCTACGACGCCGGGCGCGGCGAGCCGCGCGGCCATCGATCCCGGTCGGCCGACCCGGCGGCCCTGGGGCTGGGGGATTGCGTGGACTGCAGCTTGTGCGTACAGGTTTGCCCGACCGGCATCGACATCCGCGACGGCCTGCAGTACATGTGCATCGGCTGCGGCGCCTGCATCGACGCGTGCGACACGGTGATGGCGAAGATGCAGTATCCGAAGGGGCTGATCCGCTATACCACCGAGCGCGGCGTGCGCGAGCGGCTGGCACCATCTGCGGTGCGGCGCAAGGTTTGGCGCCCGCGCGTCATCGTCTACGGCGCGCTGCTGCTGGCGCTGGCCGTCGCCCTTGGCGCGGGGCTGGCCTTGCGCCCGACCCTGCGCATGGACGTCATGCGCGACCGTGGCATGCTGGCGCGGGAAGTCCCGGGCGGATTCATCGAGAACGTCTACCGCGTGCTGATCATCAATGCGTCGGAGTCGCCTGCGGCGCTCAGGCTGGGCGCGCAGGGACTGGAGGGCTTGGAGGTCGTGCGCATCGAAGGCGGGGGAGATCGCCTGGCCGTGCCTGCATCGTCGAACCGCCTGGTGCCCGTGGTGCTGCGCCTGCCGGCCGGTGCCGCCGAGCCGGGCACGCACGAAATCGAATTCACGCTGGAGCCCATCGGCCAAGCCGGCAGCCCCGCCGGCCTGGTGCGCGAGGCGTCCAGCTTCATCGTCCCCCAATGAGGAGGAAACAGGCATGATCGAGCCGCCCGTCGTGCGTCCCTGGTGGCGCGAACCCTGGCCGTGGCTGTTGATGGCCGGCCCGCTGCTGACCGCCGTGGGTTGCGTTGTCACGATCGCGCTGGCGGTGCGCGATTTTTCCGATCAGCCCATCGACGACGGGGCCGTCCGCGCCGGCCTGGTGGTGCGTGCGCCAGCGGCCCAAGCCGGACAGGCCGGGCAGCCGCAATCGCCGCAGGTGCATGGGCAGCAGCCATGAAGCGGCTGCTCATGTGGGTGCTGTGGCCATCCTTCTTGGCTGCAGGCGTGGCGGGCGCGGTGCTGTTCTGGCTGGTCGATCCGCTGGACGTGACGGTGCTGGGGCGCCAGCCAGCCGGGCGTGAACTGGTCTACGCGGGCGGGTTCTTCCTGCTGTGGGCGATGGCAGCGTTCTCCAGCGCCCTCAGCCTGTATATGTCGCGCGGCGCGGGCAAGGACGAGGCCGAGGACGATTGGGCCTGAACGCACAGGCCAAGCGGCTTCGGGCAGAGGGATGTTCAGCAGTCGGAGCCAGCCAGGCGCCGCAGGCCGTCCATGTCCAGGATGCGGACTTCGCGCTGGCGGATCCGGATCAGGCCTTCGCGATTCAGGCGCGAGAACAGCCGGCTGACCGTTTCCAGCGTCAGGCCGAGGTAATTGCCGATTTCCTCGCGGCTCATGCGCATGACGAATTCCACCGACGAGTAGCCCAGCACGGACAGGCGCTGCGAAAGATTCAGCAAGAAGGCGGCCAGGCGCTGCTCGGCGCGCATGCCGCCCAACGTGGCCAGCATGACGTGGGAACGGGTGATCTCGCGGCTCATCAGACGGCGCACCTGCGGCTGCAGGGCAGGCAGCCGGTGCGCGATGTCGTCGACTTCGTCGAGCCGGATGACGCAGACCTCGGCGTCTTCCAGCGCCTGCGAGCTGGAGGTGTGGCGCGATTCCAGCATGCCGTCCAGGCCGACGATCTCGCCCGGCAGGTAAAAGCCGGTGATCTGCACTTGGCCGTTGGCGTCTTCGACCTGTGTCTTGAGAGAACCTACGCGTATGCCGTAGATGGCGTCCTGCGTGTCACCCAGGCGGTAGAGGTAGTCGCCCTTGGCCACGCGGATGCGTTCCTTGACCAGTTGGTCCAGCTGCGCGATGTCGGGCGGTGCCATGCCTATGGGCAGGCAGACGTGGCCCAGCATGCAGGTGGAGCAATGGCTGGCGTCGGGGGCGACGGGTACGCGCTGGTTCATGGTGGGCAAGGGGCGCCGCGGCCGTCGTGGCGCGACATAAATGCCAATTGTAGTCCACCGGGCGGTCGCCCGCCTTGCGAGCCGGCAGCGTGCGCAAGCGGTTTGCCGCGCGCGTGCCACCTGGTCCGGGTCATGCGGCGCGTGCGCCGGCGCGCTTGCCTGAACGGCCCTGGAAATCGGCCTGCGCGTAAGCGCGGCGCAGCCGTTCGACAAAGGCCTGCACGCGTAACGGCACATGCTTGCGCGCGGGCAGGATGGCGTAGATGCCGTTGGGCGGCGCGCAGTAATCGTCCAGCACCGTGACCAGCCGTCCCGCCTTGATGTCGTCGTGCACTTCCCACATCGATCGCCACGACAGCCCGCAGCCGGCGAGCGCCCATTCGTGCAGCACGCTGCCGTCGCTGCATTCGAGCGTTCCGCCGACGCGCTGGGCAAACGTGCGGCCGTTTTCGCGAAACAGCCAGCCGCGTGACTGGCTGCCTTGTGGCCCCAGCACCAGGCAGTCGTGGGCAGCCAGGTCGGCAGGCTTGGCGGGCTTGCCGCGGCGCGCGATGTACGAGGGCGCGGCCACGACCACGCGCCGGTTGTCGGCCAGCCGCATGCCCACCAGCCGCGAGTCGGTCAGCTCGCCGATGCGCACGGCGCAGTCGTAGCGCTCTTCGATCAGGTCGACCACGCGATCACTGAGGTCCAGCGTGACGGTGACTTCCGGATAATCGGCGATGAAAGCCGGCAGCAGGGGGGCGACGTGGCGCCGGCCGAAGCCGGCCGGCGCAGTCACGCGCAGGTGCCCGCTCGGCCGGCCGCTGCCGTGGGCCACGCGGCTTTCGCTGTCTTCCAGCTCGCGCAGGATGCGTTGCGCGTCTTCGAGCAGGGCCTGCCCCTCGGAGGTCAGCGACAGGCGCCGCGTGGACCGCACCAGCAGCCGCACGCCCAGGCGCGCCTCAAGCGCATCGATGCGCCGGCCGATCATGGCCGGGGCCACGCCTTCGGCGCGCGCCGCCGCCGACAGGCTGCCCAAGGTGGCCACGGCGACGAAGGTTTCCAGCTGCTTGAAGCGGTCCATGCGGGCGCGAGCTTTGCATATAAGTAAAAGATGAATCTACTTTTACCACCTTTTTAATTCAATATTGCCTGCGTAAACTGGCCAGGACCATCACGCGTTTTCCCCGGAGGCATCATGACCCTGAACCTGCCCGACGGCGTGGCCGTCAATGCGCCGCTGCAACCTGGCTTCGAAACCATCCTGACGCGCGAGGCCCTGCAGCTGGTGGCCGACCTGCACCGGCAATTCGAGCCGCGCCGCCAGGAGCTGCTGGCCGCTCGACGCGAGCGCGCCCGCCGGCTGGACGCAGGCGAGCGTCCGGACTTCCTACCCGAGACCAAGCACATCCGCGACGGCGACTGGACGATCGCGCCGCTGCCGGCCGACCTGCAATGCCGGCGGGTGGAGATCACCGGCCCGGTCGACCGCAAGATGGTCATCAACGCGCTCAATTCCGGCGCCGACAGCTACATGACCGACTTCGAGGATTCCAACACCCCGAATTGGGCCAACCAGATCGCCGGCCAGATCAATCTGCGCGACGCCGTGCGCCGCACCATCCGGCTGGAGCAAAACGGCAAGCTCTACCAGCTCAACGACAAGGTGGCTACCCTGGTGGTGCGCCCGCGCGGCTGGCACCTGGACGAAAAGCACGTCACGGTCGACGGCCAGCGCGTCTCGGGCGGGATCTTCGACTTCGCGCTGTTCCTGTTCCACAACGCCAAGGAACTACTCGCGCGCGGCTCGGGCCCGTACTTCTACCTGCCCAAGATGGAAAGCCACCTCGAGGCGCGCCTGTGGAACGACATCTTCGTGACCGCGCAGAAGGCGGTGGGCATTCCCCAGGGCAGCATCAAGGCCACCGTGCTCATCGAGACCATCCTGGCGGCCTTCGAGATGGACGAGATCCTGTACGAGCTGCGCGAGCACAGCGCCGGCCTGAACGCCGGGCGGTGGGACTACATCTTCAGCTGCATCAAGAAGTTCAAGGTCGACCGCAATTTCTGCCTGGCCGACCGTGCCAAGGTCACCATGACCTCGCCCTTCATGCGGGCCTATGCGCTGCTGCTGCTCAAGACCTGCCACCGCCGCAACGCGCCGGCCATCGGCGGCATGAGCGCGCTCATCCCGATCAAGAACGACCCCGTCAAGAACGAGCAGGCCCTGGCCGGCGTGCGCGCCGACAAGGCCCGTGACGCCAACGACGGCTATGACGGCGGCTGGGTCGCTCACCCTGGGTTGGTGCAGGTGGCCATGGACGAATTCACCAAGGTGCTGGGCGACCGTCCCAACCAGATCGACAAGCAGCGTCCCGACGTGCAGGTCACTGCCGCCGACCTGCTGCGCTTCGAGCCCGAGACGCCGATCACCGAGGCGGGCCTGCGCATGAACATCAACGTCGGCATCCACTACCTGGGGTCCTGGCTGGACGGCAATGGCTGCGTGCCCATCCACAACCTAATGGAAGACGCCGCCACTGCCGAGATCTCCCGCTCGCAGGTCTGGCAGTGGATACGCTCGCCCAAGGGCGTACTCGACGACGGCCGCAAGGTCACCGCCGAGCTGGTGCGTGCCCTGATCCCCGAGGAACTGGCCAAAGTGCACGACGTCGCTGGCCCGAGCAAGGCTTATGACCGCGCCGCCGAGATCTTCGAGCAGATGAGCACGGCCGAGGAATTCGCCGAATTCCTGACGCTGCCCCTGTACGAGGAGATCTAGCTCCTAGCGGCTGAGCCGATAGGCGACCCAGTCGCGCGCCTCGGTGCGGCGCGCGCCGCCAGCCAGGCGCAGGTCGATGGGGTAATACCAGCACCGCACGGGCCCGCTTGCCGGGCCCGTTCCGTTTTCCGGTGGTGCTCCGGCCGTCGCGCCTTGCGCGGCCGCAGGCTGCAGCATCACCGCTACCTGCCGCCGCACGAACAGGCATTCGCGGCCCGGCTCGTATTCCTCTATCCCGTCCAGGACGGGCAGCAGCGCGTCGTCGATTTCGTAGACTTCGCCCACCACGGGCGCGGCGCCGGCCTCGGGCGCCAGCCCCGGCCAATCCCCGAAGTCGTACAGCACGCCCGGCACCGTGGCCATGCCGGCCAGCCGGGGCTCAGGCAGGCCGGCGCGCGCAGCTGCCTGCGCGATGTCGTTGATCTCCCCGCGGCGCAGGGTCCCGTAGACGAAGACGAACTGGCTCAATGTCGGCAATGCGCAGGCGCAGGCCGTAGCGCCGCCTGCGCCATGGGTGGACAATGGGCGCAATCGTAACCGACCGCGCAGGGCGCCGGACAGGGCCCGGCGGCAGGAAGCGGGGCAGCCGCCCTGGCGGGGCGCCTGTCGCCGCTTGCTTGAAATTCCGGGCCGCGCCCGCATCTTCCCAGCATCGAGCAACCGCTCCCCAGGACCGCCTAGATCATGAGATTCGACAAACTGACCACCAAGTTCCAGCAGGCGTTGGCCGATGCCCAGAGCCTGGCCGGGCGCAACGACCATCCCTACATCGAGCCGGTGCACGTGCTGTCGGCGCTGCTGGCCGACCCGGACAGCGGCGCGGCCAGCCTGCTGGCGCGCGCCGGCGTGGCCGTCAACCGCCTGCAGCCGGCGATCGAGCGGGCGCTGGCCGCGCTGCCCACCGTGCAAGGCGACAACCCCGCGCCCCAGGTCGGCCGCGAGCTGCAAAACCTGCTGGCCCGCACGGACAAGGAAGCCGCGCGCCGCGGTGACGCCTACATCGCCAGCGAGCTGTTCCTGCTGGCACTGTCCGAGGACAAGGGCGAGGCCGGCCGCATCCTGCGCGAGGCGGGCCTGCAGAAAAAGGCGCTGGAGGCGGCCATCGACGCCGTGCGCGGCGGCACGCCAGTCGACAGCCAGGAAGGCGAATCGCACCGCGAGGCGCTGGCCAAGTACACACTCGACCTGACCGAGCGCGCGCGCCAGGGCAAGCTCGACCCGGTGATCGGGCGCGACGACGAAATCCGCCGCGCCATCCAGATCCTGCAGCGCCGCACCAAGAATAACCCCGTGTTGATCGGCGAGCCTGGCGTGGGCAAGACCGCCATCGTCGAAGGCCTGGCCCAGCGCATCGTCAACGACGAGGTACCCGAAACCCTGCGCGGCAAGCGGGTGCTGTCGTTGGACTTGGCCGCGCTGCTGGCCGGCGCGAAGTTCCGCGGCGAGTTCGAAGAGCGCCTGAAGGCGGTGCTCAAGGAGTTGGCCCAGGACGACGGCAACACCATCGTCTTCATCGACGAGCTGCATACCATGGTCGGCGCCGGCAAGGCCGAGGGCGCCATCGATGCGGGCAACATGCTCAAGCCGGCCCTGGCCCGCGGCGAGCTCCACTGCATCGGCGCGACCACGTTGGACGAATATCGCAAGTACATCGAGAAGGACGCCGCGCTGGAGCGCCGCTTCCAGAAGGTCATGGTCGATGAGCCCGACGTCGAGTCGACCATCGCCATCTTGCGCGGCCTGCAGGAACGCTATGAGCTCCACCACGGCGTGGAGATCACCGACCCGGCCATCGTTGCCGCGGCTGAGCTGTCGCACCGCTACATTACTGACCGCTTCCTGCCGGACAAGGCCATCGACCTGATCGACGAGGCCGCCGCGCGCATCCGCATGGAAATCGACTCCAAGCCGGAGGTCATGGACCGGCTCGATCGCCGCATCATCCAGCTCAAGATCGAGCGAGAAGCGGTCAAGAAAGAATCCGACGACGCCTCCAAGCGGCGCCTGCAGGCCATCGAGGACGAGCTCGAGAAGCTGCAGCGCGAATACAACGACTACGAGGAAATCTGGAAGGCCGAGAAGGCCGCCGTGCAGGGCGCGCAGTCGATCAAGGAAGAAATCGACAAGGTACGCGCCGAGATGGCGCAGCTGCAGCGCCAGGGCAAGTTCGACAAGCTGGCCGAACTGCAATATGGCCGCCTGCCGGAACTGGAGGCGCGCCTGCGCGCGGCCGAGCAAAGCGGCGACAAGAAGCAGGCGGCCGACCGGCCGCGCCTGTTGCGCACCCAAGTGGGCGCCGAGGAAATCGCCGAGGTCGTCTCGCGCGCCACCGGCATCCCCGTATCGAAGATGATGCAGGGCGAGCGCGAAAAGCTGCTGCACATGGAAGACCGCCTGCACCAGCGCGTGGTCGGCCAGGACGAGGCCGTCAGGCTGGTGTCCGACGCCATCCGCCGCTCGCGCGCCGGGCTGTCGGATCCCTCGCGCCCCTATGGCTCGTTCCTGTTCCTGGGGCCCACTGGCGTGGGCAAGACCGAGCTGACCCGGGCGCTGGCCGACTTCCTGTTCGATTCGGACGAGCACATGATCCGCATCGACATGAGCGAGTTCATGGAAAAGCACTCGGTCGCGCGGCTGATCGGCGCGCCGCCCGGATACGTCGGCTACGAGGAAGGCGGTTACCTGACCGAAGCCGTGCGCCGCAAGCCTTATAGCGTGGTCCTGCTCGACGAGGTCGAAAAGGCCCACCCGGACGTCTTCAACGTTCTGTTGCAGGTGCTCGACGATGGCCGGCTCACCGACGGCCAGGGCCGCACCGTGGACTTCCGCAATACGGTCATCGTGATGACCTCCAACCTGGGCTCGCAGCACATCCAGAACATGGCTGGCAAGCCCTACGAGGCCATCAAGGAAGTCGTCTGGGACGAGCTGAAGCACCATTTCCGTCCGGAGTTTCTCAACCGCATCGACGAAGTGGTGGTCTTCCATCCGCTGGAAACCCAGCACATCGAAGCCATCGCCCGCATCCAGGTCCAGCGCCTGGCGCAACGGCTGGAAAAGCAGGAAATGCGGCTCGAAGTATCGGACGCGGCGCTGGCCGAGCTCGCGCGCAGTGGCTTCGATCCCGTGTTCGGTGCGCGGCCGCTGAAGCGGGCGATCCAGCAGCAGTTGGAAAACCCCGTGGCCAAGCTCATCCTGGAAGGCAAGTTTGGCCCGCGGGATGTGGTGCCCGTGGATTGGCGCGACGGCAAGTTCGTCTTTACCCGTACGCTGCAATAGGGCGTCGAACTGGTCCCGAGGCAAGGCTGCCGGGCCCCGGAAGGGGCCCGGTTTTTTTGCGGTCAGGGGGGCGCCCCTGGCTGTCCGAGGGTCTCCTGCGGTCACCGCGTACCGGGGATTCCGTAAGCTCGCGTCCGACGCCGTCGCGAGCCACCCGGAGGCCCGGGCAGGCGTACTGCCGGTCGGGAAGCGCCTGCTGGGCACCCGGCGCCAGCCTAGGTTCCGAAGGGCGCGGTGCCGATCACGGACGGCCCCGTGCCGCCCGTCCGCAGGGTGGTGTGGCACCGGGCCGTCCTGCGTGTGACACGGCCGTGCGAACGGGATGTCGCGGATCCGCCGCACTCCTCTCGGAGGACAAGGCGATTGCCCTGTACAGCAAGCCCCTTTGCCGGGACAATCCAGCGGCCGGACGCCGGATCCGGCCCGGGGCGCAAGTGCGGGCAGGGTCCGGTGCGGTGTGTTTGCATCCCTTACCAGGAGTCGTAGCAATGAAGAAGTATCTAGGCCCACTGATGGCCGCGGTTTCCCTGCTGCTGGCCGCGCCGGCAGGCGCCCAGTCGCCCCAGTACCCTGACAGGCCGATCCGCTTGGTCGTGCCTTGGGCGCCGGGTGGGGCGACCGACGTCATCGGCCGCATCGTGGCCAAGCGCCTGGGCGAGCGGTTGGGTCAGCCCGTGGTCGTCGAAAACAAGGCTGGCGCCGGCGGCAACATCGGCACGGCAGCCTTCGTCAGGGAGCAGCCCGACGGCTATACGCTGCTGATGACCACCAGCTCCACGCATGGGATCAACCCGCACCTGTATGCCAATCCTGGCTACGACGCTGCCAAGGACTTCTCGCACGTCGCGTTTGTCGGATCCATTCCCAACGTGTTGGAGGTGCCGGCCAAGTCGCCGTTCAAGACCGCGCAGGACCTGCTGGCGTTTGCGCGCGCCAATCCGGGCAAGCTCAACTATGGTTCGGCCGGGGTGGGATCGTCGCAGCACCTGGCGGCCGCCCAGCTCATCCAGAGCGCGGGCATAGAGATCACCCATATCCCATACAAGGGCAGCGGGCCGGCCGTCGCTGACCTGCTGGGTGAAAAGCTCGATTTCATGCTCGATACCGGTTCGTTGGCGCAGGTCAAGGCCGGCAACCTGCGTGCGTTGGCCGTGGCCTCGGACCGCCGCCTGAGCGAATTGCCCGATGTGCCGACCTTCGACGAGGTCGGCCTCAAGGGGATGTACGCGGCGGCTTGGTATGGCGTGGCGGCCCATGCCGGTACCCCGCGTGACATCGTCGAGCGGCTCAACAAGGAGATCAACGCCATCCTGCAAGAGCCCGAGATCCGTAAGCAGCTCGAAGGCATGGGCGTGCAGATCGGCCCGCTGCGCACCCCGGACGAGCAGGACCGGTTCGTGCTCGAGGAGATCGGCCGCTTCAAGGCCCTGGTCGATATGTCCGGCGCGAAACTCGAGTGACTTTCCCTCGCCGCGGCCTGCGTGCCGCCGGCCGCCCGGCAGCCGCCGCTACCGGGTGGCCGCCGCGCCGTGGGCGCGGCGGATCAACTGCCGAAGCAGGTAGGCGACTTCACGGGTCGCGCGCGTGAGCGGGTGGTGCGAAGTCGTGCGTAGCACGACGTAGCGGGGGACGGTGGGTTCGATGATCGTGCACACGCCGAACTCGTCCTGGTGGCGGCCCAATTTGGCCAGGTGCTCGCTCCAGACCGCGCAGCACGGATACCTGCGCAGCACTGCCAGCTGCGCCTCCAGCGAATCGGCCTCGAAAATGACCCGCAGGCGGACTCCTTGCTGCGCCGCTTCTTCTTCCAGGCGCTGGCGCAGCCCGTTGGGCGGTGCAGGCAGGACCAGCTCCATGTCGTGCAACTGCCGGAAAGGGATGGCGCCGTCCGAGGGCAGGCGCTCTTTCGGGCCGATGACGGCCAGGTTCGACTGCGACACCACTTCTTCCTGTGCGGCGCGCTGTTCGTGGTAGTAGGTGACGAGCGCGATGTCGACTTGTCCTTTGGCCAGCCATTCCTCGTGCTGGACGCTGAAGCTTTCTACCATGCGAAGCATGATTCGTGGATGCTTGCTGCGCACCAGCTCGAACAGGTCCACGGCGAATTCACGCATGTGGGCGGTAAGCAGGGCGATTGTGACTACGCCGCTCGGGCCGGCCGCGCTTTCCTTGATCTGGGCGACGAAGTTGTCGAATTCGGCGACCAGGGTTGCCGCCCGTTCGATGGCGATCTTGCCGATCTCGGTCGGCTGCACGCCCCGGCCGGTGCGGTGGAACAGCGGTGCCTCAAAGCTGCGTTCGAGTTCGCGCAGGTTGCGGCTGACCGAGGGTTGGGTCATTCCAAGCGCTTCGGCCGCACGGGAAAGATTGCCAAATTCTGCGATTTTCAGCAGCAATCTGAGGTCGTCGATGTTCATTATTCGATGGCCAAGGCAGCGCTTTCGATAGCCAAGGCGGCACCTGCATCCCGGACCCTCCACCCGGGCATGCGCGGCCCGTATATCAGGTAGCGACGGCGCGACATACCAAATTTACCCCAGTTCCTCTAAGGTCTTGCGTCTGGCCATTCATCGCCAATGCAGGAGGAGATCCATGTTCAAGAAACTGTTGGCGCCCGTGTCACTCGCGCTTGCGGGCCTGTTTGCGGCCGGTGCGTCGGCTGCCGATTTTCCCAGCAAGCCGATACGGATCATTGTCCCGTACGCGCCGGGCGGCACGACCGACATGCTCGCGCGCGTGGTCGGCAAGCACATGTCCGAGAGCCTGAAGCAGACCGTCATCGTCGAAAACAAGCCCGGTGCCAACGGCATGCTCGGCTCCTCGATGGTCGCCAAGTCGGCCCCGGACGGCTACACGCTGGGCATCGCCACCCCAGGCAACCACGCGGCCAATGCCAGCCTGTACAAGGACGTGCCGTATGACACGATCCGCGACTTCACCGCGATTTCCCAAGCGGTCAACTCGCCCATGGTGCTGGTCGCTCATCCCAGCCTGGGCGTGAAAACCGTGCGCGAGCTCATCGACAAAGCCAAGGCGGCACCCAATACCATCGTCTACGCCTCCGGCGGCACGGGATCGTCCATGCACCTGGCAATGGAGCAGTTCGCCAAGATGGCCGGGATCAAGATGGTCCACGTACCCTACAAAGGCTCGGGCAACTCCTACGTCGATCTGCTGGCCGGCCGCGTGACGTTGCTGATGGACATCATCCCGCAGGCGCTGCCGCGCGTCCGGGAAGGGCAGCTGGTGGCGCTCGGCGCGGGCTCGTCTCAGCGGCTGCCCGAGCTGCCAGAGGTACCGACGATCTCGGAGGCTGGCGTGCCGGGCTACAGCGCCGGGTCATGGTATGGCTTCGTCGGGCCGGCAGGCATTCCGAAGGATGTGCTGGCGGTGCTGAACAAGGCCATCAACGACGCGCTGCGTGATCCTGCGATCGAGAAGCAGCTCAAGGATGCGGGCCTGCAGGTGGTGGCAAGCACCCCGGAAGCGTTCCAGAAGTTCATCGAAGAGCAGGTCGCCGTTTCGGCGCAAATCATCAAGGACGCCGGCATCACGCCGGAATGAGCGCGGGTTTGCCGCAAATCAGGATATATCGGATCATGCAACAAGCATCGTTTACCCCCATCGACTTCCAGGCACGCCGCAAACGCGTGGCGGCGGCGGTCAAGGCCGCGGGCTTTGACGCCTACGTCGGCACGCGCCAGGCCGGGCTGCACTACCTCGCTGGCGCGTTCATGCCCTGGCGCGGGGCGGTGATTGTCACGGCCGATGGCGACTGCCGTTTCGTCTATTGGGCGTGGGACGCCAGCCGGGTGCGGCAGGAAGGCGTGGAAGTGGATATCACCCCGTTCACGTTCTCGGACTTCACTCGCACCATCGCAGACCGGCTCAAGGACCTGGGCCTGCAGGGCGGGCGCATCGGCGTGGACCTGGCACACCCCGGCGCTGCGCAGGTTGCGCCAGGCATGCTGTGCGCCAACGAATACCTGGAGCTGAAAGAGCTGCTGCCAGGCGCAAGCATAGAAAACGGCGTGGACCTGCTCGATGACATCATGCTCATCAAGGAGCCGGCCGAGCTGGAGCGCCTGCGGGCAGCTGCCCGCGTGGCTGATATCGGTTTCGAGGCCGGGCGGGCCGCCGTTCGCACCGGCGTGACCGAAAACCACGTTGCCGGGGTCATCGAACAGGCCATCCGCGATCACGGTAGCACCTGGGCCTGGGCGTTGACCGGGGGCACGGAGGTCGGCTCGGGCGTGCGCACCGGCTACCTGCATGGCGTGACCCAGCAGGCCACCGACAAGCTCATCCAGGACAATGAGTTCATCATCCTGGACCTGCATCCCATGATCGATCTATACCTGGCCGACGCATCGGTTCCTGTTTTCCACGGCAAGCCGTCGGCCGTCCAGCAAAAGCTGATCGATTGCTGGGAGGAGGTCGTCCGGACCATGATGGATAACCTACGCCCGGGTGTTCCGGTGCCCCAGGTCGTGCAAAAGGGCATAGACGTATTCGAGCGGTACGATCTGAAGCAGTACTGCCTGCCGACCTTCGGCCACGGCCTGGGCACTTGCGCCCGCACCCGGCCATTCATGAACCTGCGCAGCACCGACACATTGCAGGCCAACATGGTCGTCGCGTTGGGGACGCACTTGTACATGCCGGAGGTCGGTGGCATGCGGCTGGAGTATCCGGTGCTGGTGACGCCGTCGGGCGGAGAGGCGCTCATGCGCACCCCGCCTAAGGTGCATCGCAGCTAAGCCGCCACGCCTTCGGTGCCGCGTCCGGTCCGCGCCGGGTGCCGGCCCAGCAAAGGGAAGGCCGCCTTCGCGGCGGCCTTCCCTTGGTTACAACGTGACTTCTTCCTTGCCGTAGAACTTCACGCCAATCTTGATCCTTTCGCGGCCCTGGGCGCGGCGGTGGCGGTTGGTGTCGCGCAGGCTGTAGACGCAGCCGCAGTATTCCTGCTGGTAAAAGCCTTCGCGCTTGCTGATCTCGATCATGCGCTGCGAGCCGCCACCCTTGCGCCAGTTGTAGGTCCAGTAGACCAGGCCGGGGTAGCGCGAGGCCGCGCGCACGCCGCAATCGTTGATCTGGTCCATGTTCTTCCAGCGCGAGATCCCCAGGGAGCTGGTGATGGTGTCGAACCCGTGCTCATAGGCGTAGAGCGCCGTGCGCTCAAAACGCATGTCGAAGCAGACGGTGCAGCGCGCGCCACGTTCGGGCTCGTTTTCCAGGCCTTTGACCCGGTCGAACCAGTTGTCCATGTCGTAGTCGGCGTCGATGAACTCGATGCCATGCTTTTGCGCGAAGCGGATGTTTTCCTGCTTGCGGATTTCGTATTCGCGCACCGGATGGATGTTGGGGTTGTAGAAGAAGATCGAATATTGGATGCCGGAAGCGAGCATCGCTTCCATGACCTCGCCGGAACAGGGCGCGCAGCACGAGTGCAGCAGCACCTTGCTGTGCCCTTCGGGCAGGGTGAGCTTGGGGCGTTGCACGGGGGAGGGCTGGTTCATGGCGGATCCGGTTTGACGCTTTTGCGTAGATTTTAAGCCAGGCGGCACGGTGGCAGCCATCGTGTTCGATCCGGGCGCGGGCTACGCCTGCCCCCGCGGTCCCAGCACCGTTTCCCAGAGTTCGCGCACCGCGGCGCGCTCGGCGGTCAGCTGGGCCTGCGGCACGCGTGCCTTTTCGGCGCCTTGCAGCCTCAACCGGTGCTGCTCCCGGCGCAAGGTGCGGTAGGCGTCGGCGGCGCGCCGGGCGAGCTCGGCGGGCAGGATGCCCGCTTCGGCGAACATGCCCAGCAGCTTGATGTTGCCCAGGTTCTCGGCCAGCTGCGGGTGTTCGTGCGCGTGGCTGAGCACCAGGTACTGCGTGACGAACTCCACGTCGACCATGCCGCCGTCGTCGTGCTTGAGGTCGAAGTCGCCACTCGTATTGGGGTGGCCGGCGCGGATTTTCTCCCGCATGGCGCGTACCTCCGTGGCCAGGGCCAGCGCATCGCGCGGGGCGAGCAGCACTTCGCGGCGGATTTGCTCAAATTTCTTGCCGATTTCCGGGTCGCCGGCAGCGAACCGGGCCCGCGTCAGCGCCTGGTGCTCCCACTGCCAGGCATGCTGGCGCTGGTATTGGGCGAAGGCTTCGACGGATACCGCGAGCAGCCCCGCGTCACCGTCCGGGCGCAGGCGTAGGTCGACTTCGTACAGGCGCCCGGAGGAGGTCATCGTCGATAGCCAAGAGGTCATGCGCCGGCCGAGCTTGGCGTAGATCTCGGCGGCGTCTTCGCGATCGTCCTCAAACAGGAAGACCAGGTCCAGGTCCGAGACGTAGCCGAGTTCCTTGCCACCCAGCTTGCCATAGGCGATGACGGCAAAGCGCGGCGCCGGCAGCGTCCGCCGCGCCTCGGCCAGGCTGGCAGACTGCGCCGCCACGGTGCCGCGCTTTTGCACCAGCGGCCAGGCACGCCGGATGGTTTCTTCCAGCAGCACGTCGGCCAGGGCCGAGAGTTGGTCGGCCAGGCCTTCGACGGTCAGCTGGCCTTCCAGGTCCTGGGCCAGCAGCTGGAAGCTGACCTGGCGCTGTACGTCGCGCATCAGGTTCATCTGCTTCTCGATGTCGGGCTGGCCGTCGGGCAGCACGCAAGCGTCCAGGTCGGCGGTGAGCTGGGCGGCGACCTGTCCCAGGTCGACGGGCTCGAACAGCGTGCGCCAGTCGATCAACCCGTCCAGCAGCAGGGGGTGCTGCGTCAGGTATTGCGCGGCCCAGGGGCTGGCAGCCATCATGCGGGCCACGCGCGCGAGCGTATCGGGATACTCGGCCAATAGCGCCAGGTAGGCACTGCGCTGGGCGATCTGCTCGATCAGGTCGAACAGCCGCACCGCCGCCTGCTGCGGCGCCTGTGTCCGGCTGGCGGCCTGCACCGCAGCGGGCAGCAGGGCCTCGAGCCGGCGGCGGCTGGTCTCGGGCAGGCTGCGCACCCGGTGGCTGGCCAGCAGCGATTCGGCACGCTGCATCAGCGGCTCGGCCGCGTCGCCATAGGTTTGCTCGATCAGCGCGGCAAGCTGGGCAGGCGCGTCCGCGCCGCCGGCAGGACAGCCGACGGCATGCATGCGCCCGGGTTCGTCATCGCCCATGCCGGCCAGTCGGAAGGCATCGCGGAACACTTCGTGCACGAAGGCGCGGTGGTCGGCCAAAGTGCGGTCGAACTGCGCCAGGTCCATGCCCATGGCCTGCGCAAGCCCGGCACGCTGGTCCGGGTCGTGCGGCAGCAGGTGCGTTTGTTCGTCTTCGCGGTACTGCAGCATGTGCTCGGTGCGCCGCAGGAAGCGGTAGGCGTCTTCCAGGCGCTGGGCGTCGGTCGCCGGCAGCAGCCCGGCGTCGCGCTCGGCGTGCAACGCCTGCAGCAGCCCGCGCACCTGCAGCGACGGCATGCGCCCGCCGCGCACGAGTTGGGACAGCTGCACCACGAACTCGACTTCGCGTATGCCGCCGTCCCCCAATTTGATGTTGTTGGCGCTGTCCACCCCGGTGCGCGCCAGCGCGCGCCGCTGCCAGTCCTGGCGGATGCGCTCGCGCAACGCGCGCAAGGCCGCCAGCGCGTCGAAGTCGAAATACTTGCGGTACACGAAGGGCACGCGCAGGCTTTCCAATTGCCTGATCTGCGCGGACAGGTCGCTGCCAGGGAAAGCCTGGGCCGGCAGCGGGCGGGCCTTCAGCCAGGCGTAGCGTTCCCATTCTCGGCCTTGCGCGACCAGGTAGGTTTCCAGGGCATCCAGGCTCCAGGCAGGCGGGCCGGCGTCGCCGTCCGGACGCAGGCGCAGGTCGGTGCGGAACACCTGGCCATGGACGTCGCGCTCAGACAGCACCGGCATCATGCGGCTGGTCAGGCGGCAATAGAACTCGTGATGGCTGATGCGACGGGGGCCTTCGGTTTCGCCTTCCTCGCCGTAGAGCATGATGAGGTCGATGTCCGAGGACACGTTCAGCTCGCAGCCGCCGAGCTTGCCCATGCCCAGGATCAGCATCTCCTGCGGCAGGCCGCTGGCCGGATCGCGGGGGATGCCGTGCGCGGCAGCCAGGTCGGCCGCCACCGCGGCATACGCGGTCGCCACGGCATGGTCGGCCAGCGCCGTCATCGCGCCCACGACTTCCTCCAGCGGCGCCAAGCCGCCCACGTCGCGCGCCAACAGCGTGCAAAAGACCCGCTCGCGCAGCCGGCGCAGTACCGCGCGGGCGTCGGCCACGGGCAGGGCGGATCCGCCGCTTGCCGACGCGCCGGCAGCCATTTCCGAGACCAGCTCGTCGTGCCACGCCTGCAGCGCCTGGGCGGTCACGGGGCAGGCGGCAGCTTGTTCCAGCCACTGCCCCCACTGCGGGCGCGCATCGACCAGGCGGCGCAGATAACCCGACCAGGCCAGGGCAGGGGCAAGATCGGCTCGGGACATGGCGGCATGGGTGGCTTCGGACATGGATCGAAAGGCTTTCGTGCGAAAGGAGGTGGCGTTTCGGGGTATAAGTTCGCACAATACTTCAAGTCGACCCTTCCATTCCCATTTCCTCCCGCCCGTGCACGTTGCCAAGAAAGCCTTTCGCTGTCTTTACTGGTTCTTGGCTTGCGCATATCTGGCCGCCGCGCTGTCGGTGCTGGGCTTGCGCTATCTGGTATTGCCGCGCATAGACGATTTCCGCCCGCGTATCGAGGCTGAGGCCAGCCAGGCGCTGGGCGCGCCGGTGGCCATAGGCGGGGTGTATGCCGACTGGACTGGGCTGAATCCGCGGCTGCGGCTTCGCGACGTCACGGTCCAAGGCCCGCAAGGCGGCATCGTGCTGACCGTGCCAGAGGCGGCGGCGGTGCTTTCCTGGCGCAGCGTATTCGCCCTCGATCCCGTTTTGCTCAGCCTGGAGATCCGTGGCCTGGACCTGGCCGTGCGCCGCGACGCGCAGGCGCAGCTGTGGGTGGCCGGCCGGCCGTTTACGCCGCCTCGCGATGAGGCCCGGCCAGCCCTGGACAGCCCGGCGTTGCTGTGGTTGCTCGACCAGCGGGAGCTGGTCCTGCGCGACGCGACAGTGCGCTGGCGGGACGAGTTGCGCGGTGCGCCCGAGTTGGTCCTGGACGGCGTGGACGTACGGGTGCGCAATGGGCTGCTCGAGCATGCTTTCTCTGCCACGATGCGACCCCCGCGGCAATTGGCCGCCGCGCTGTCCGTGCGCGGCGCGCTGCGCCGCAGGCTGCTGGCCGGCGACGGCGGCAAGGCGTCTTCCTGGGACGGTGAGGTCTACGCGCAGGTCGACGATGCCGACCCGGCCGCCTGGTCAGCCTGGTTCGACGTCCCGGCCGTCCAGGGCCGGATGGCGGGCCGCGCCTGGCTGGACATCGACCGGGGACGGCCGTCGGCGCTGCAAGCGGACCTGGCCTTGAAGGGGGCTGGCTGGCAGCAGCCTGGCGACGGCGGCGCGGGCGTCAGCGCAGCCAGCGTGCTGGCGCGCGTCAAGGGGGCGCCAGGCGACCTGGCCGCGGCGCTGGCAGGGTCGGCGCCGGCCGGCCCGTTGACGGGAGACGTCGCGGTCGAGGTCGACGCCACGGACGTGGCACTGCGCCTGCCCGGCATTTTTGCCGACCCCGTCCTGCCGCTGCACGCCGTGCAGGCCGATGTGACGCTTTCGCGGCCGGCGGCGGGCCCTGCCAGCATCCAGGTGCGGCGGTTCGCCGCCCGCAACGACGACGCGTCGATTTCCGTGCAGGGCGTGTGGCGCAACGATGCCGGCGCTGCGGGCAGCGTAGACCTGCACGGCACCATGGATAGGGCGTCCATGCCGGCGATACACCGCTACCTGCCGCTGGCCGTGGACGAAGACGTGCGCAACTGGCTGCGCGAAGGCCTGCTCGCCGGCCGGGTCGCAGGCGCAAGCTTCACCCTGCGCGGGGCGCTCGCGGATTTTCCCTTTCGCGATGCGTCGGCCGGGCAGTTCCGGGTCGAAGGCAGCTTTGACGACGCCGCGCTGGACTATGCGCCGGCGCGGCCGGATCGGCCGGCTTGGCCCGTGCTGTCCGGCCTGGCCGGGACCTTCGAGATCGAGCGGACCGCGCTGCGCCTGCGTGCGCAGGCGGGCCTGGCGCTGACCGGGCCGGGCCAGACGGTGGCGCTCGAGCAGGTACGGGCCGAAATCCCGGACATGGAGCATCATGCCACCCTCGTCGTGCAGGGGGACACGCGGGGCGAGGCGCCAGCGTACTTGGCGATGATGGTCCATTCGCCGCTGGGCGCGTTGCTGGACCATGCGCTGGACCAGGCCCAAGGCACGGGGCGCTGGCAGGTGCCGCTGTCATTGCGTATCCCGCTGTACGACGTCGGCCAAGCCGAAGTGTCGGGCAGCGTCGTCTTCGATGGCGCCAGCCTTGCGCTGCACCCGGACATGCCTGCCTTCGAGGCGCTGCAGGGCGCCTTGCGCTTTTCCGAGCGCGGGGTGGCGACGGACGATTTGCAAGGCCGCTTCGTCGGCGGTCCGTTGCGGGCGACAGGCGAGCTGGCGCCGGGGGCCGCGGGCATGCGGGTGCACGGCAGAGTCACCGCGGATGGCCTGCGCCGGCTGGCCGACGTGCCCGCGCTACGGCGCTTGAGCGGCGGCGCCGACTACGAGGCCCTGCTGACCTGGCGCGCGGCGTCGGCCATAGACGTGACCGTGCGCTCCTCGTTGCAGGGGCTGGGCATCGACCTGCCGGCGCCGCTGGGCAAGCCGGCGGCTGCGGCGCGCGCGCTGCGCGTGCAGTGGGGACCTGCGCGGGACGGCGCCGCGCGCGCGCTGACCGCCGATCTCGACCCCGGGCTGCGGCTGCAGCTCGAGGCTGACCCGAGGCCGGGCAAAGGGCCTTACTTCCGGCGCGGTTCGGTATCTGCCGATGCGCCGGCGCGCATGCCGGCGCAGGGCCTGGGGTTATCGGGCAAGTTCGCGGAATTGGATTTGGCGGCCTGGCGCGAGGCGGCGGCGCTATTCTCCCCGGTGCCGCGCGCGGGCCAGGCCGGTAGCGCCGGCGCATTTCCCGACGTCACGCAAGTTTGGCTGCAAGCCGGGCGGGTGCGTACGGCGGCCATCGAACTGGACGACGTGACGCTGCAGGCCGCGCGCGGCGCAGGCGCAGTCTGGCAGGCGGAGATTGCCTCGCGCCAGGTTGCCGGCACGGCGCAGTGGACGCCGGCGGATCGCCAGTCGCCAGCCCGCCTTGTCGCGCGCTTGCAGCGGCTGGCGCTGGGCGAATCCGGCGCCGATGAAAGCGAAGATGACGACCCGGACTTCGGCGACGACGATTTTTCGGACATGCCGGACGTGGACTTGACCGTGCAGGACTTTGCCCTGTACGGCAAGTCCTTGGGGACGCTGGCGCTGGCCGGCGGCAGGGGGCGGAGCGCCCAGCAGTGGCAGCTGCGCATGCTGCAGGTGCATAACGACGCGGCCAAGCTGGATGCCTCCGGCACGTGGCGGCTGGCCGGCCGCGCGCGTGGCTTGTCAGCCGATGTCCGCGTCGATGTGGCCGATTTGGGCAAGCTGCTTGCGCGGCTGGGCTTGCCCGAGCATGTCACGGGTGGGCACGGCAGCTTGCGCGGCAAGCTGGATTGGCGCGACCTGCCGTGGTACCACCGTTACGCGGATTTGTCGGGCACGCTGGACGTCGCGCTGGAAAAGGGGCGGCTGTCGCACGTCAATTCGCCCGGCGCGCGGCTGCTCGAGCTGCTGTCGCTGCAATCGGTGCAGCGGCTGGCGCGGCTGGACGTCAATCCCGGGTCGCTGCTACGCGAGGGATTTCCCTTCGACACCATCGGCTCACAGATCACGTTGGGCGGGGGCCTGGCGCGCACCGACGGCCTGAAGGTGGACTCGCCGCTTGCGACCATCGTGCTGGCGGGTTCGACCGACCTGTCGGCCGAAACCTGGAACCTGGAGGCAGCCGTCGTGCCCAAGCTCGATGCCAGCGGCGCGGCGATCGCCGCCGGCATCGCCGTCAACCCGCTGATCGGCCTGGGCGCGTTCGTGACGCAATGGCTGCTCAAAGAGCCGCTGGCACGCGCGCTGACGTCCCAATACACCGTGCGCGGCAGCTGGGACGACCCCAAGCTCGAGCCGGTGGACATGGCAAACAAATACGGCGGCCGGGATCGGGCCGCCGATTATGTCGAGCCGTAGCCGCGCGGGCCGCTACTTCTTCATCATGTCGAAGAATTCGGCGTTGTTCTTGGTGGCGCGCATCTTGTCCAGGATGAATTCCATGGACTGCACTTCGTCCATGTCGTGGATGAACTTGCGCAGCACCCAGATCTTCTGCAGCAGGTCCGGCTTGATGAGCAGCTCTTCGCGGCGCGTGCCGGACTTGTTCAGGTTGATGGCGGGGTAGACCCGCTTTTCAGCCAGGCGGCGCTCCAGGTGCACCTCGGAGTTGCCGGTGCCCTTGAATTCTTCGTAGATGACCTCGTCCATGCGGCTGCCCGTTTCGATGAGCGCCGAACCGATGATGGTCAGCGAACCGCCTTCTTCCAAGTTGCGCGCCGCGCCGAAGAAGCGCTTGGGTCGCTGCAGGGCATTGGCATCCACGCCGCCGGTCAACACCTTGCCCGAGGCGGGCACCACGGTGTTGTAGGCGCGCGCCAGGCGGGTGATCGAGTCGAGCAGGATCACCACGTCCTTTTTCATTTCGACCAGGCGCTTGGCCTTTTCGATGACCATTTCCGCGACCTGCACGTGGCGGGTGGCCGGTTCGTCGAAGGTCGACGCCACCACTTCGCCGCGCACGGTGCGCTGCATCTCGGTCACTTCTTCCGGACGCTCGTCGACCAGCAGCACGATCATCACCGCATCGGGATAGTTGGTGGTGATGGCGTGCGCGATGTGCTGCATCATCACGGTCTTGCCCGACTTGGGGCTGGCCACGACCAGCGCGCGCTGACCCTTGCCGATGGGGGCGAAGATGTCCAGGATGCGGCCGGTGAGGTTTTCCTCGCTCTTGATGTCGCGTTCCAGGCGCAGCGGCTGGTTCGGGTGCAGCGGCGTCAGGTTTTCGAACATGATGCGATGCTTGATCGCTTCTGGCGCGACGCCGTTGACCTTGTCGACCTTGACCAGGGCGAAGTAGCGCTCGCCGTCCTTGGGCACGCGCACCTCGCCTTCGATCGAATCGCCGGTATGCAGGTTGAACCGGCGGATCTGCGACGGCGAGATGTAGATGTCGTCGGTGCTGGCCAGGTAGGAGGTTTCGGGCGAGCGCAGGAAACCGAAGCCGTCGGGCAGGACTTCGAGTACGCCGTCGCCGAAGATCTGCTCGCCCTGCTTGGCGCGCCGCTTCATGATCGCGAACATCAGTTCCTGCTTGCGCAGGCGGTTGGCGTTCTCGATTTCCAGGCTAGCGGCCATTTCCAGCAGCTGCGAGACGTGCAGCGCCTTCAGTTCGTTGAGATGCATTGCGGTGAAAAGAGGGGTGTAGGAGGGGATGGGTCGGCGGGCCGCGGACGGGCCCGCGCGGGCAAGAGCGGGAAAGGCTTACAGCGCGTTGTCCAGGAAAGCGGTGAGTTGGGACTTGGAAAGCGCGCCCACCTTGGTGGCCGCGACCTGGCCGTTCTTGAATAGCATCAGCGTCGGGATGCCGCGGATGCCGTACTTGGCCGCGGTCTCCTGGTTGTCGTCGACGTTGAGCTTGGCCACCGTCAGGCGGCCGGCGTATTCGGAGGCGACTTCCTCGAGGATGGGCGCGATCATCTTGCAAGGCCCGCACCATGCGGCCCAGTAATCGACCAGGACCGGCCGGTCGGACTTGATGACGTCAGCGTCGAAGCTGGCGTCGCTCACGTGCTTGATGTGTTCGCTCATGGTGGTTTCTCGGGGGGAGGGTGATGCGTCGGGCGGGCTGGCGCGCCGGCCGGGATGGACGCAGAATCAAAGCATACCACTGAGCATACCACTGTCGGCCCGTACAGGGCATCCGCCGGCTGCTCACTTGCTGCGCTTTCCAGCTCCGGCCGCGCCGCGCCTGGGGCTGTCCGTAAAATGTCGGTTTTTTTCCACAGCAGTTGGGGATAACTTGGCTACCTCGCGATACACCGAAGCCTCGATCCGGGTGCTCAAGGGACTGGAGCCCGTGCGGCAGCGCCCGGGCATGTACACCCGTACCGAGCATCCCTTGCACATCGTGCAGGAAGTGATCGACAACGCCGCCGACGAGGCCTTGGCCGGCTATGGCAAGCAGATCCAGGTCACCCTGCATGCCGACGGCGCCGTCAGCGTCGAGGACGACGGACGCGGCATTCCTGTCGGCCTGCATCCCGAGGAAAACGCCCCGGTGGTCGAGCTGGTCTTCACCCGGCTTCACGCCGGCGGCAAGTTCGACAAGCAGGGCGGGGGCGCCTATGCCTTTTCCGGCGGCCTGCATGGCGTGGGCGTGTCGGTGACCAACGCGCTGTCCAAGCGCCTGGAAGTCACCGTCTGGCGTGATGGGGCGGCCCACCGGCTGGCGTTCGCCGGTGGCGAGGTCGTCGAACCCCTGGCCGAGATCGATGCGCCGCGCAAGAAGTCCGGCACGCGCGTGACCGTCTGGCCCGACGCCAAGTACTTCGACAGCCCGGCCATTCCCCTGGCCGAGCTGACGCACCTGCTGCGCAGCAAGGCAGTGTTGCTGCCCGGGGTCAAGGTGACGCTGCACCTCGAAAAGTCGGGCGAGACGCGTACCTGGCTGTACGAGGATGGCCTGCGTGGCTACCTGACCGAGGCGCTGGGCGGCGCCGACCTGCTCATCCCCCTATTCGAGGGCGAGCAGTACGCCGGTGCCGACCACGAAAGCTTCGCCGAAGGCGAGGGCGCCCAATGGGTGGTGGCTTGGACCGAGGACGGCAGCGTGGTGCGCGAGTCCTACGTCAACTTGATTCCCACGCCGGCTGGCGGCACCCACGAGGCCGGGCTGCGCGAGGGCCTGTTCAACGCGGTCAAGGGCTTTGCCGAGTTGCACGGCCTGCTGCCCAAGGGCGTGAAGCTGCTGCCCGAAGACGTGTTCGCCCGCGCAAGCTTCGTGCTGTCGGCCAAGGTGCTGGACCCGCAGTTCCAGGGCCAGATCAAGGAGCGGCTCAACAGCCGCGACGCGGTGCGCCTGGTCGGCGGCTTTGCCAAGCCAGCGCTGGACCTGTGGCTGCACACGCACGTGGAATACGGCAAGAAGCTTGCCGAGCTGGCGATCCGCCAGGCCCAGGCGCGCCAGCGCTCGGCGCAGAAAGTCGAAAAGCGCAAGAGCTCGGGCGTGGCCGTGCTGCCAGGCAAGCTGACCGACTGCGAATCGAGCGACCCGTCGCGCACCGAAGTGTTCCTGGTCGAGGGCGATTCGGCCGGCGGGTCGGCCAAAATGGGCCGCGACAAGGAATTCCAGGCGGTACTGCCGCTGCGCGGCAAGGTGCTCAATGCCTGGGAGGTCGAGCGCGACCGGCTGTTTGCCAACAACGAGATCCACGATATTGCCGTGGCCATCGGCGTGGATCCGCACGGGCCGGACGATGACCCCGATTTGTCCGGCCTGCGCTACGGGCGCATCTGTATCCTGTCCGATGCCGACGTGGACGGCTCGCACATCCAGGTGCTGCTGCTGACGCTGTTCTTCCGCCACTTTCCCAAGCTGGTCGAGCGCGGCCACCTGTATGTGGCGCGCCCGCCGCTGTTTCGGGTCGACGTGCCGGCCCAGGGCAAGCGACCGCCGCGCAAGCTGTATTGCCTGGACGAGGGCGAACTGGAGGCCGTGCGCGACAAGCTGCGCAAGGAGGGCGTGCGCGAGGGTGCCTGGAGCATCAGCCGCTTCAAGGGCCTGGGCGAGATGAGCCCGGAGCAGCTGTGGGAAACGACCATGAACCCGGATACGCGCCGGCTGCTGCCGGTTGGCTACGGCGACCTCGACCGCGCGGCCACCATCCGCATGTTCGACATGCTGATGGGTAAGGGCGAGTCGGCACAACGCCGCGCCTGGCTCGAGGAAAAGGGCAATCTTGCCGACGTGGACATCTAAACCGGCTGCCGCGCTTTTCGAACCGGATTTTTCGACATGACTGACACCGCACAACCCGGACTGTTCGACGCGCCGTCCGAGGACGCCATCACGCTGGCGCGCTATGCCGAGCAGGCTTATTTGGACTATGCCGTCTCGGTGGTGCGCGGCCGCGCGCTGCCCGACCTTGGCGACGGGCAAAAGCCTGTGCAGCGCCGCATCCTGTACGCGATGCAAAGCATGGGGCTGGGGCCCGGCGCCAAGCCCGTGAAGTCGGCGCGCGTGGTCGGCGACGTGCTGGGCAAGTACCACCCGCACGGCGACCAGGCCGCCTACGATGCGCTGGTGCGCATGGCGCAGGATTTCACCCTGCGCTACCCGCTGATCGACGGGCACGGCAACTTCGGCTCGCGCGACGGCGACAACGCTGCGGCGATGCGCTACACCGAGGCGCGCCTGACGCCGTTCTCGCGCCTGCTGCTCGACGAGCTCGACGAAGGCACCGTCGACTTCGCGCCCAACTACGACGGCAGCCAGCAGGAGCCGCAGATCCTGCCCGCCCGCCTGCCCGTGATGCTGCTCAACGGCGCCTCGGGCATCGCCGTGGGCATGGCCACCGAGATCCCCTCGCACAACCTGCGCGAAATCGCGCAAGCCTGCATCGCGCTGCTACGCAATCCCAAGCTGGCCGACGACGAACTCTTCCAAATGGTACCGGGGCCGGACTTCGCCGGCGGCGGCCAGATCATCACCCCGGCCGAGGAAATCGCCAACGTCTACCGCAGCGGCCGCGGCTCGCTCAAGGCCCGGGCGCGCTGGCAATTCGAGGAGCTTGCGCGCGGCCAGTGGCAACTGGTGGTGCATGAGCTGCCCCCCGGCACGTCCTGCCAGCGCGTGCTCGAGGAAATCGAAGAGCTGACCAACCCCAAGGTCAAGGCTGGCAAGAAAAGCCTTACGCCCGAGCAGCAGCAGAACAAGGCGCTCATGCTGGGGCTGCTCGATGCGGTGCGCGACGAATCCGGGCGCGACGCGCCGGTGCGCCTGGTCTTCGAGCCCAAGACGTCCAAGGTCGACCGCGACGAGTTCGTCAATACGCTGCTGGCGCAGACCAGCATGGAAACCAGTGTGCCGTGCAACCTGGTGTGCATCGGCACCGACGGCAGGCCGCGCCAGAAGCCGCTGCGCGACATCCTGCTGGAGTGGCTGGCGTTTCGCACCGAGACGGTGACGCGGCGCACGCGCCACCGCCTGGACAAGGTCACCGACCGCATCCATGTGCTGGAAGGGCGCATGGTCGTCTACCTCAACGTGGACGAGGTCATCCAGACGATCCGCGAATCCGACGAGCCGCGCGCGGCGCTGATGGCGCGCTTCTCGCTGACCGAGCGCCAGGCCGACGACATCCTCGAAATGCGGCTGCGCCAGCTGGCCAGGCTCGAAGGCATCAAGATCGAGCAAGAATTGGCGGACAAGCGCGAGGAGGCGGCCAAGCTGCAGGAGCTGCTGGACAACCCGTCGTCGCTCAAGCGCCTGATGATCAAGGAAATCGAGGCCGACGCCAAGCAATACGGGGATGACCGTCGCACGCTGATCCAGGAGGCCGAGCGTGCAGTGGTCGAGACCCGCGTGGTCGACGAGCCGGTGACCGTGATCGTCTCGCAGCGCGGCTGGCTGCGCGCGCGCCAGGGCCATGGCCACGACGCGTCGCAGTTCGGCTTCAAGCAAGGCGATGCGCTGTATGGTGCCTTCGAATGCCGAACGACCGACACGCTCATCGCGCTGGGTGACAACGGCCGCGCCTATTCCGTGCCGGTGGCATCGCTGCCTTCGGCGCGCGGCGACGGCCAGCCGGTGACGACCATGATCGACCTGGAGGCTGGCACGCGCATCGTCCACATGATCGCCGCCGCGGCCGACACACAATGGCTGATTACCACCGGGCGCGGCTACGGCTTTGCCGTCAGGCTCGGCGACATGGCCAGCCGCCAGCGCGCGGGCAAGCAGTTCGTCACGCTGGAGCCGGGCGACACGCTATTGCGCCCGGTGCCGCTGTTCCCCCAGGCCAGCCACTTGGCGCTGCTTTCGGCCAAGGGCCGCATCCTCGTGTTCCCCCTGGGCGAGGTCAAGACGCTGTCGGGCGGCGGACGCGGTACAGTGCTCATGGGCGTGGATGCGCCCGATACCCTGGCACAGGCCGTGCCGATCGGGCCCGGCGGGCTGCGCGTGACTGGCGTCTACCGCAACCGCCAGGTCGAGGACATCCTGGACCTGCGCGCGCTCGAGCCCTACATGGGCAAGCGCGCCCGCAAGGGCAAGCTGCTGGACGTGCGCGCCAAGCAGCCGCTGCTTTCCCCCGTGCTCTAGCGCCGAGCCTGCCGTGTGGCCCGTTGCGCGGCGACGCGGGCACCGCCGCGCTTGGACCGCGGCTGCCCCGCGTCGCGCAGCGCGGCATCGAGCAGCGCATCGACCATCCAGAACACCAACGCCTCGACCTCGCGCTGCGGCAGGTTCCAGATGTCCTTGAACACAATGTAGGGCTCTATTCCGTAGATCAGGGATAGCGCCTGGTGCAGGCGTTCGTGTTGCTTGGCGTCGAGTTTGTCCTTCAGCGGGGCCAGCGCATGGTCCAGGATGGCGATGCGGTGGCCGCGCCGGTAGGGCGGCTCGGTGAGCAGGCCGGCTCGCTCCAGTGCCTGCTGCTCCAGCGACAGTTGCACCGCCGCGCGCATGTGCGGCTCGAAGGCTTCGAAGCGCGGAAAGGTGGTGCGAAACAGCTCGTGCACCCGCTTGCGACCGTCGGTTTCGCGTGATTCCCAGCTGCGCACCGGCCCCAATGCCATGTCGATCATCGCCGTGACCAGCACGCCGCGCGACGGAAAGTAGCGGTACGCCGTGGCGCGTGAGACGCCGGCACGTTCGGCGACTTCGGCCACCGTGGGCATGCGCCCTTGGTCGACCAATTCGCCGGCCGCTTCCATCAGCAGTTTCCACGTACGCGCGCGCGGGCCGGACGCGGGCGCAGGCGGGGCCGTGGTGATGGACGGACGGGCGCCGCCTGGCTGGGTCCGTACGCCATTGGCGCGGATTGGTTGTTTTGTGGACGCCGGCTGAGCAAGCGGTTTGCTATTCCGATTCAATGGCATAACTGGTCCGGTCGGGGTATGGCTGATCAATTGGTTGCAATTGGATCGTTGACATCGGCCGCGGCACCCCCGTATATTGCCACCCACAAACGATACACCAGTCTCAAAAAGAGTCGGGTGTCTTAATCTTTCCGCCTGCGCGTGCGTCCCGCCGGACTGCAGCGCGGGCGGGGCGATGAAGAAAACGAAAAACGCCCGCCGCGAGCGGTGCGAGGAGACGAAATGGGCACTCAGCTCATACGGCGCGTGGCCGTCGAGGTCGACGGCACGGGCGATGCCGTGGTGTGCATCCACGGCCTGGGCGGCACGGGCAATACGTGGACGCCTTTGATGCAGGCCTTTTCGGGCATGCGTTGCGTGCGCCCGGACCTGCCGGGCAGCGGCCGCTCGCCGCTGGGCGAGGGTGGGTTGAGCATCGAACGCTATGTGCAGGCCATCCAGGCGGTGCTTGCCGAGCTCGGCATCGAGCGCGCCCACTTCGTCGGCCATTCCATGGGCACCATCGTCTGCCTGCACTTGGCCGCGGCGCAACCGCGCCTGGTGCGCAGCCTGGCGCTGTTCGGGCCGCTGGCGGCCCCGGCCGATGCTGCCCGCCCCAATATCCTGGCGCGCGCCCGCAAGGCGCGCGAGGGCATGCCCGCCATGCAGGAGATCGCCGACGCCATCGTGGCCGGCGCCTTGTCCGGCGATACCCGCCTGGGCCAGCCGGTGACGGTCGCCATGGTGCGAGAAAGCATCATGCGCCAGGATCCGGAGGGCTATGCGCAAAGCTGCGAAGCGTTGGCCGGGGCGCAACCGCCCGATCTGCAGGCCATCGCCTGCCCGACGCTGCTGGTGACCGGCGACGAAGACGGCGTGGCCCCGCCGCAGTCGGTGCGCATGCTGGCCGAGCGCATCGCCGGCGCGCGCACGGTGGTCTATTCCCGCTGCGGCCACTGGACCCCTTTCGAGCGCGCGGCCGACTGCCTGCGCGAGTTGAAGTCTTTCTACGCTTCTTCGCTGCCCTGACGGGCAGCGGCGGCCGCGCGCCGCTCCGCCGCCGGCCCCGGAAAGCAGGGCCTGCCAGCAGTGCCGATGGGAGACCGCCATGTCTCAAGTGCTGTTTACCAATGTGCGGATATTCGAGGGGTCGGGGCAGATCCCGTACACGGGCGAGGTGCTGGTCGAGGGCAATCGCATCCGTCGGCTGGCCCGCTCCACGCGCACCATCCCCGCGGCCGGCGTTACGGTCATCGACGGCGCCGGTGCGTTCCTGATGCCAGGCATGACCGAGGCGCACACGCACTTTTCCTGGAACGACCAGCCGTCGCTGGATTCGATCCAGCGCATGCCCACCGAGGAACATGTCATCTGGTGCGTGAACGTGGCGCGCCGCTACCTGGACATGGGCTGGACGTCCTGCGTGGGTGCGGCCACCGCCAAGCCGCGCCTGGACGTGGTGGTGCGCAATGCCATCGAGTCGGGCCAGATTCCGGGGCCGCGCTACTTGGCGGCCAGCCAGGAGATCACCACGCCTGGCGGGTTGGGCGACACCTCGCCGCCCCATTTGCCGTATCCCGAATTCAGCTTCGGCGCCGTCGTCTCCGGACCGGAGGAGATGCGCAAGACGGTGCGCCAGTTCGTCAAGTACGGCGTGGACCAGCTCAAGATCAACCTGTCGGGCGAATACATCGCGGGGCTGCCCGCTGAGCTGACGCAATTCAGCGACGAGGAGGTGGCCATGTGCACCGCCGAGGCCCGGCGTTTCGGCAAGCGCGTGGCCGCGCACGCGCGCTCGTGCGAATCGGTCAAGCAGTGCATCCGGCATGGCATTGAGATCATCTACCACGCCAGCTTCGTCGACGAGGAAGCACTGGACATGCTCGAGCAGCACCGCGACAGGGTGTTCGTTGCGCCCGGCCTGGCGTGGCTGGTCAACACGTCCTACCACGCGGCCGAATGGGGCATTACGCCCGAGGCGGCCAAGCAAATGGGCTACCACCGGGAGCTGGAAATCGCCGTCGAGTCGCTGCGCAAGATACACAAGCGCGGCGTGCGCATCCTGCCCGGCGGCGATTACGGCTTTGCGTGGACGCCGCACGGCACCAACGCCAAGGACCTGGAGTACTTCGTCAAATACCTTGGCATGACGCCGGCCGAGGCACTGCGTTCGGCCACCGAGTACGGCGGCCAAATCATGATGCGCGGCCACGAGCTCGGCCGCATCCAGGAAGGCTACCTGGCCGACTTGCTGCTGATCGACGGCGATCCGCTGGCCGACATCACCGTGCTGCAGGACCGCAGCCGCATCCTGGCGGTGATGAAGGACGGCGTCTTCCATCGCGAGCCGGAAATCCGCAGCGTGCGCACCACCCGATGGGCTGCCTGACATGGCCGCGATAAACGGAGCATGGCCCGCGGCGGGCAGGCAGGCCCGCGCGCGGACCGTCAACGGCAAAACGATCGCGGCGCGCCTGCTGCTGGCGGCGGTCGCGGCCGTCGTGCTCGTCGCGGCGGCCATCGCACTGGCCGACAATCCCCGCCTGTTCGGGCTAACGGTGCTCAATGGGTTGACGCTCGCCGCGTTGTACTTCCTGGTGGCCAGCGGCTTTACGCTGGTCTTCGGGCTGATGCGGGTGGTCAACCTGGCCCATGGATCGCTCTTTCTGTTGGGCGGATACGTCGGCTATGCGGTAGGCGATGCCAGCGGCTCGTGGTTCCTGGCGCTGGCCTGCGGCTTTGCCGCCGCCGCGCTGGCAGGGCTGGTGTTGCAGGCGGGCGTGTTCCGGTTCATGGAAGGCCAGGACCTGCGCCAGACGCTGGTCAGCATCGGCCTGTCCATCGTGCTGGCCGACATCTTCCTGTGGATTTGGGGCGGCGAGGCCTATCAGTTCGACCCGCCGCAATGGTTGTACGGCACGGTGCCCCTGCCGCTGGTGGGCAAATACTCCGGGTTTCGCCTGGTGGTGCTGGGCACGGCCATCGTCATCGGCGTGGGCCTGTGGCTGTTCTTGAACCGCACGCGCATCGGCATGATGATCCGTGCCGGCGTGGACGACAAGCGCATGCTGGCGGCCTCGGGCGTGGACGTGCAGCGCGTGTTCGCCGCCACCTTTGCCATCGGCGCAGGCCTGGCCGGCTTTGCGGGCGTGATGGGCGGCACGGCGTTGTCGATCGCGCCCGGCGAAGACGTGCGCTACCTGCTGGCATCGCTGGTCGTGGTCATCGTCGGCGGCATGGGCAGCATCACGGGCGCAGCCATCGGCGCGCTGCTCATCGGCCTGGCCGAAACCTTCGGGCTGGCCTATGTGCCGACCTACGGCGTGGTGTTCACATTCCTGATCATGGTGGCCGTGCTCGCCTTCCGTCCGCAAGGCTTGATGGGAGGCCGGACATGAGGCCGGGCGCGCACGCAAGGGGAGCGCAGCGATGAGCGCGGCGCGCTGGAGACGGGCGATGGCCACGCAGCCGGGCGCCGCGGCGGCTGCCGCCGGCGGCCACGCGGCGTGGCGAGCGGCAGGGCAGCAGGCCGCTGCGCGCACGGTGTCGCCGCGTGCGGCATCGGCATGGGCATGGCGGCTCGTGGTGCTGGCCGTGCTGTTGGTCTATCCGGCCGTGGCCTCGCCGTTTTTTACCTTCCAGATCGGCGGGCAGTCGCTGGTGCTGGGCATCATCGCCTTGTCGCTTGCCTTGCTGGGCGGCTACGGCGGCATGGTGACGCTGTCGCAGATGACGGTGGCGGGCGTGGCCGGGTACGCGCTGGCCATCTTCGGCGGCAATGCCAGCGCGGCCCATAGCCTGGGCTGGCCGTGGTGGCTGGCCATCGCCATGGCGCTGCTTCTAGCGGTTCTGGCGGCGGTCATCATCGGTGCGCTGGCCGTGCGCACCGAGGGCATCTACACCATCATGATCACGCTAGCCATAGGCGTGGCGTTCTTCTACCTGGTGCAGCAGAACCAGGAGGTATTCAACGGCTTCCAGGGCCTGCATCGCATCCTGCCGCCGCAGGTCTTCGGCGTCGATTGGCGGGCCCCCGTGCCGTTCTACTACCTGGCGCTGGCCTGCGCGGCCGCAGCCTATTGCGCCGTTGCCTACGTAGTGCGCACCCCCTTCGGCATGGCGCTGCAGGGCATACGCGAGAACCCGCGGCGCATGCGCGCGCTGGGGTTCAACGTCAATGCGCATCGCATCGCCGCGCACGCGCTCGCGGGGCTGCTGGCTGGCGTCGGGGGCATCTTGCTCGTCTGGTACAACGCGCAGATTTCCCCCGGCTCGGTGGGTACCACCTCGCTGATCAACATCCTCATCATCGCCGTCATCGGCGGCATGCGCCACCCGGCGGGCCCCTTCCTGGGCGCGCTGCTGTTCGTGCTGCTGCAGAACTTCGCGATCGACCTGGTCGACCGCGAGCGCTTCAACCTCGTGATCGGCGCAGTCTTTCTCTTGATTCTCGCGGTATCGCCCGACGGCCTGCTCGGCATCGGGCGGCGCCTGGCGCGGATGGCCCACCCGGCCGCGCGGCGCAGTTCGTAACGGGGGGCGGACACGCATGACGATATCCAGGAGACAGGCAATGACCCACTTCAACCCAGGCAGGATCCCGGCCTTGATGGCCGTGGTTGCGCTCTCAGCCGGCCTGGCCGGACAGGCGGCGGCCCAGCAAACCCTGCGCATCGGTGCGCTGGCCACGCTCGAAGGCCCCTTTGCCGTGCCCGGACAGGACGGCATGCGCGGCGTCGAGCTCGCGGTCAAGGAGCGCGGCGGAGAGATCGCCGGACGCAAGATCGAAATCATTAAGGCCTCTTCCAATGGCAACCCGGATACCGCGGTGGCGGCCGCGCGCAAGCTGGTCGAGCAGGACAAGGTGGAGCTGCTGATCGGCCCGCTGTCGGGTTCGGAAGGCATCGCGGTCAAGAACTACGCCAAGTCCCAGCCGCACGTGACTTTCGTCAACGGCTCGTCGGCCGCGCAGGAGACCACCATGGTCGATCCGGCGCCGAACTTCTTCCGCTTCTCGACTGACGGCGCCCAATGGCAGTATGGGCTGGGCGACTACGCCTACAACGTCAAGGGCTACAAGCGGGTGGTGTCGGTGGCCGAGGATTATTCCTTTCCGTACTCGCTGCTGCAGGGCTTCATGGTGGAGTTCTGCCGGGCCGGCGGCAAGGTCGTGGACAAGCACTGGGTGCCGCTGGGCACCAAGGACTATTCCTCGGTCATCGCGCGCCTGCCTGACGACATCGACGCCATCTACGTAGCGCTGGGTGGTTCGGACGCGGTGAACTTCTTTTCCCAGTACGAGCAGGCCGGCGGCGACAAGCCGCTGATCGCGGGATCGATCACCATCGACCAGTCGGTGCTCGGCTACAAGGGCAAGCGCCGCGACGCGTTGCTTGGCACGCCTTCGGCTGGCCCCATCGCCGACAACTATGACGACCCCGCGTGGAAGGCCTTCGTGCAGGCCTATCGCGACACGTTCAAGGACGGCCTGCCCAGCCCGTCGCTCTTTGCCCACGCCTACTACGTCAATACCAAGGCCCTGCTCGACGGCCTGGATGCGGTCGGCGGCGACCTGTCGGACAACCACGCCAAGCTGCGCCAGCAGCTGTCGACGATGACGGTCAAGACGCCGACCGGCGACGTGCGCCTGGACGAAAACCGCAACGCCATCGCCAACATCTTCCTGACCGAAGTGGCGCGCAACGACGACGGCAGCTTCTACAACAAGTTCGTCAAGGTCGTGCCCAACGTCAACCAGTACCTGGGCATGACGCGCGACGAGTTCATGAAGATGGGCGTGGGCACGCGCACCAACCCTGAGTGCAAGTAATGCTCGAGTCCGCGCAGCAAAGCGGCCAGGCCGCGCCGCGCCTGGCCACGGGATTCTCGTCCGGCAACGCGCTGGAGCTGCACGAGGTGTCGCGCAGCTTCGGCGCGCTGCGGGCGATCGATTCCGTGTCGTTTTCGGTGCCAGCCGGGCGCCGCCACGCGGTGCTGGGGTCCAACGGGGCGGGCAAGACGTCGCTGTTCAATGTCATTACCGGCGACTTCCTGCCCACCTCGGGCCGGGTGCTGCTTTTTGGCGAGGACGTCACGCAGCTGCCGCCCTGGGAGCGCATCCGCCGCGGGCTGCGCCGCACCTACCAGTCGTCGCTGCTGCTGCGCGACCTGACGGTGCGCGAGAATCTGTTCCTGGCCGTGCGCGGCGTGGCGCGCGGGCGGTTCAGCCTGCTGCGCCCTGGCACGGGCGATGCGTCGCTGCGCGCGGCCGACGAGCTGCTCGAGCATGCCCGGCTGTCGCACCTGGCCGACCGGCCGGTGGCGCTGCTCTCGCACGGGCAGCAGCGTCAGCTGGAAATCGGCATGGCATTGGCGGGCTCGCCCCGGCTCATCCTATTCGACGAGCCCGCCGCGGGCCTGTCGCCGGCCGAGCGGCGCGAACTCGTGGCCTTGCTGCGGGCGCTGCCGGCGCACATTGCCTACGTCATCATCGAACACGACCTGGAGATCGCGCTGTCGGTCGTCGAGCAGGTCACCGTCATGCACAACGGGCGCGTGCTCAAGCACGGCACGCCGTCGCAGATCGAATCCGACGCCGAAGTGCAGGCGATCTACATGGGAGGACACGGCCATGGCGGCTGAACCTTCCGGCCTGGCCATGCCGCGCGGGGCTGGCGCGGCCGCCGGCCAAACACCCCTGCTGTCGATAGAGAACCTGGACGTGTACTACGGCAGTGCGCACGCCTTGCAGGGCGTGTCGCTGTCGCTGGCCGGCGGGGTGCTTGCGGTGGTGGGCCGCAATGGCATGGGCAAGACCACGCTGTGCAATGCGCTGACCGGCCTGATTCCGGCGCGCGGGCGCATCGTTTTCGAGGGCCGCGACATCCTGGGCCTGCCGCCGCACCGCATCACCGAACTGGGCATCGCCTACGTGCCCCAGGGGCGCCGCGTCTGGCCGTCGCTGTCGGTCGACGAGCACCTGCGCCTGGCCAGCGTGACGGCGCGTCGCGGCGACTGGACGGTGGATCGTGTTTACCAGGTGTTTCCGCGCCTGGCCGAGCGCAAGCACAACGGCGGCGCCCAGCTGTCGGGCGGCGAGCAGCAAATGCTGGCGATCGCGCGGGCGCTGCTGTTCAATCCGCGCCTGCTGGTGATGGACGAGCCGACCGAAGGCCTGGCGCCGGTCATCGTCGGGCAGGTGGCAGCCATGCTCAAGACGCTGGCCGCCGAGGGCACGATCGCCGTGCTGCTGGTCGAGCAGAACCTGGGCGTAGCCATCGACGTCGCCGACACCGTGGCCGTCATGGTCAACGGCCGGGTGGCACACGTGCTGCCGGCATCGGGACTTGCCGCCGACGTGGCCTTGCAGCAGCGGCTGCTGGGCGTGCGCCAGTCGGGCGAGGCGGCACCAGCCCAGCCGCCGCAACCGGAGGCTGGCACGGCGCAGGCGACCGCAGCCGGGGCCGCGGTGCCGGAAGTGCGGGTCATGACCGTGCGGCGTGCCGGCGGCGGCCAACCGTTGGCCGACGTCGTGACGGACCAGCGTCCCACGCGCTGGGGGGCGGCGCCAGAGCCGGGCGATGCGTTCGCGCCGGCCGCCCGCGCGGCAGGCGACGGGAAAACGGCGGCAGGGCGCCCGGCGGCGACGGCCGATCCGGCTGCGGCCGCGGGCTTTGCGTATCCCGTATCGGCCAGCGCCGACCGGGCGGCCTACGTCGTTGGCACCTTCGATACCAAGGCGCGCGACCTGAACTATTTGCGCGACTGCCTGCAGCGCCTGGGCGTGCGCACGGTCACCGTCGATGTGTCGACCTCCGGTGCAGCCTCCAGCGCCATGGTCTCGCCGCGCGACGTGGCGCGGCATCACCCGGACGGCGAAGCGGCTGTTTTCACGGGCGACCGCGGCTCGGCGGTCATGGCCATGGCAATCGCCCTGGAACGCTTCGTGCTATCGCGCCGCGACCTGGGCGGCATCATCAGCGCGGGCGGCTCGGGCGGCACGGCGTTGGCCACGCGCGCCATGCGTGCGCTGCCCGTGGGCGTGCCAAAGATCATGGTTTCCACCGTCGCCTCGGGCAATATCAAGCCCTACGTGGGCCCGAGCGACGTATGCATGATGTACTCGGTGACCGACGTCTCGGGCATCAACCGCATCAGCGCGCGCGTGCTGGGCAATGCGGCGCACGCGCTGGCGGGCATGCTGATGCACGAGCCCGCGCCGCGCAGCGACAACAAGCCGGCCATCGGCATGACCATGTTCGGGGTGACCACGCCGTGCGTGCAGGCCGTGGCCCGGGCCCTGGAGTCGCAGTACGACTGCCTGATCTTCCACGCCACGGGCACGGGCGGGCAGTCGATGGAAAAGCTGGTCGAATCGGGGCTGTTGGCAGCGGTGGTCGACGTCTCGACCACCGAGATCGCCGACGAGGTCGTCGGGGGTGTGTTCTCGGCCGGACCGCAGCGCATGGATGCGGTGATCGCGTCGGGGCTGCCTTACGTGGGGTCGTGCGGCGCGCTCGACATGGTCAATTTCCATGCGATGGACACGGTTCCCGAAGCCTTCCGCTCGCGCAACCTGTACCGCCACAATGCCAACGTGACGCTGATGCGCACCACACCACAGGAATGCGCGCGCATCGGCGAGTTCATCGCCGGCAAGCTCAACCGTATGACCGGTCCGGTGCGCTTTTTGATTCCCGAAGGCGGCGTCTCGTTGCTGGACGCGCCGGGCCAGCCTTTCTGGGATCCCCAGGCCGACGCGGCGCTGTTCGACGCCATCGAGCGCCACTTCGTACCCACCGTGCAGCGCCGCCTGCAGCGGTTGCCTTTCAACATCAATGCGCCCGAGTTCGCCGACGCGCTGGTGGCCGCCTTGCACGAGGCGATGGCCGCAGCCGGCGGTGCTCGGATCAGAACCTAAGGGAAGGGGAACGCACATGCCTCGCATCGCCCGCAAGGACATATTGGAAAAATTCCGCGGCATGATCGCGCGCGGCGAGCCCATAATAGGGGGCGGCGCCGGCACCGGCCTGTCGGCCAAGTGCGAGGAAGCCGGCGGCATCGATTTGATCGTCATCTACAACTCGGGCCGCTACCGCATGGCCGGGCGTGGCTCGCTGGCCGGGTTGCTGGCCTACGGCAACGCCAACGAGATCGTCATGGACATGGCCCGCGAAGTGCTGCCTGTGGTGCGGCATACGCCCGTGCTGGCCGGCGTCAACGGCACCGATCCCTTCATTGAGCCGCGCCGCTTCCTGCAGCGGGTGGCCGACACAGGCTTTTCCGGCGTGCAGAACTTTCCCACGGTGGGGCTGATCGACGGCACTTTCCGCGCCAACCTGGAAGAGACCGGGATGGGCTACGGCCTGGAAGTCGAGATGATCCGCCAGGCCGCGGAACTGGACCTGCTGACCACGCCGTACGTGTTCAGCGAGGCCGATGCCATTGCGATGACGCGGGCGGGCGCCGACATCATCGTCTGCCACCTGGGCCTGACCACGGGCGGAACGATAGGGGCGGAAACGGCGCTGTCGTTGGACCAATGCGTGCAGGCGGTCAATGCCTGGTCGGCGGCGGCGCTCGCGGAGAACCCGGGCGTCATCGTGCTGTGCCACGGCGGACCGGTGGCCACGCCCGAAGACGCCGCCTACATCCTGCGCAACTGTCCGCAATGCCACGGTTTCTACGGCGCCTCCAGCATGGAGCGCCTGCCCACTGAAGTGGCGCTGACCGAGACCACGCGCCGCTTCAAGCAAATTACACGCTAAGGAGACCTGCCATGTCGGGTTCGCAATTCGGTATGTTCCTGCTGGGCTTGCTGGCGCTGGCCATCTTGGTCGCGCTGGGGGCTTGGCTGATGCATTGGCTATACCTGCGCGCGTCCAAGGAGCGGGCGTTCGTGCGCACCGGCCTGGGTGGACAGCGGGTCGTCCTGGACGGCGGCGCTTTCGTGCTGCCCATCGTCCACGACGTCATTCCCGTCAACATGAATACGCTGCGGCTGGAGGTGGCGCGCGGGCGCGACCGCGCCGTGATCACCCGCGACCGCATGCGCGTGGACGTCATGGCCGAGTTCTACGTGCGCGTACAGGCCTCGCCCGAGGCGGTGGCCGCGGCGGCCCAGACGTTGGGCCTGCGCACGCTCGAGCCGGAAAAGCTCAAGGAATTGGTCGAAGGTAAATTCGTCGACGCACTGCGCACCGTGGCGGCAGAGATGACCATGGTGGAGATGCACGAAAAGCGCGGCGAATACATCCGCCGCGTGCGTGCTGCCGTGGCCGAAGACCTGCTCAAGAACGGCTTGGAGCTGGAGTCGGCATCGCTGACCGGCCTGGACCAGACGGCGATGGAGTTCTTCAATCCCAGCAACGCCTTCGACGCCGAGGGCCTGACTCGCCTGACCGAACAGATCGAGCAGCGCAAGAAGCAGCGCAACGACATCGAGCAGGACACGCTGATTGCCATCCGCCACAAGAACCTCGAAGCCGAGAAGCTGTCGCTGTCGATCGACCGCGAGGCCGAGCACGCGCGGCTGGCCCAGCAACGGGAGCTGGAAATCGCGCGTGCCGAGCAGCGTGCGGCACTGGCCCGCGAACAGGCCGAGCGCGAGCGCGACGCCGAGCAGGCGCAGATCGCCGCGCGCCAGGCCATCGAACAGGCCCGCATCCGTGCCGAGCAGGCCCTGGAAACGGATCGCATCGCCAAGGAGCGCGAGCTGCAGGCGGCCGAGATCGAGCGCCGCAAGGAACTGGAGCTGGCCGAGCAGCAGCGGGCCATCGCTATCGCGCGGCAATCGCGCGAGCAATCCCGCGCCCAGGCCGAGGCCGATGCGGCGCGCGCCGAGGCCGTTGCCGCCGAGGAAAGCGTCTTTACCGCGCGCGAAGTCGAGGTCGCGCAGCGGCGCAAGCAGATCGAACTCATTGCCGCCGCCCAGGAGGCCGAGCGCGAGGGCCTGCGCCTGCGCCTGGCTGCCGAGGCGGAAAAGGCCGCCAGCGTCGACCGCGGCGAGGCGCTGCGCGCTCAGGCCCAGGCCGAGGCCGATGCGCAGCGCATCCGCGCCGAAGCCAGCCGCGTCCATTACGAGATCGAGGCCGAGGGCATGCGCCAGATGAACGAGGCGTCCAACGTGCTCACGCCCGATGCACGCCTGTCGGCCATGCGCATGAAGCTGCTGGACAAGATCGACGGCATCATCCGCGAGTCGGTGCGGCCGATGGAGCGCATCGAAGGCATACGCATCCTTCACGTCGACGGGCTGGGCGGGATGTCCGCAGGCGGCGGCGACGGTCCGGGCCAGCAGGGCCTGGCCGACTCGGTCGTCAATTCGGCGCTGCGCTACCGCGCCCAGGCGCCGCTGGTCGACCACCTGCTGCGTGAGGTGGGCCTCAATGGCGGGGACATCGGCAAGCTGGCCTCGGGCGTGCTCGGCGATGACGGGCGCGAGGCAGGCAAGGAACGGCCGGAGCAATAGGGCGATGGCACAGGTCTACGTATCCAGCGTCATCGACGCGCCGGCCGAGGCGGTCTGGCGGCGCATGCGTGATTTCAACGGCATGCCCGAGTGGCATCCGCTGATCGCCGACTCGCGCATCGAGCAGGACTTGCCCTCGGACCAAATCGGCTGCGTGCGCCACTTCCACACCCGCGACGGCGGCCTGATACGCGAGCGGTTGCTGGCGTTGTCGGACTACGACTACACCTGCACCTATTCGATACTGGAAAGCCCCATGGGCGTGAGCGGCTATGTGGCGACGTTTCGCCTCATCCCGGTGACCGACGGCAACCGGACCTTCGTCGAGTGGGAGGCCAGCTTCGAGTGCGCGCCTGAGCGCGAAGCCGAACTCAAGCAATTCATCGCCAACCAGGTATTCCAGGCGGCGTTCGATGCGCTCAAGCGCTACTTCGAGTCGCGCCGCTGACCGGCCGGCCAGCGCCCGCCTGGCTGCACCCGCAGGCGCTTGGCCGGGCACAGCCGCTTGACAGGCCAGGGCAGGGCGGCGGTGTGCCGCGCCCGCAGTCAGTCCAAGCGGCCCAGGAGCAGGAACTCCATCAGCGCCTTCTGCACGTGCAGCCGGTTTTCGGCCTCGTCCCAGACGACGCTTTGCGGGCCGTCGATGACGTCTCCCGTGACCTCTTCGCCTCGGTGCGCAGGCAGGCAATGCATGAAGATGGCGTCAGGATCGGCCTGGGCCATCATGTCCGCGTCGACGCACCAGTCGGCGAACGCGGCACGGCGCTGCTCGTTTTCGGCTTCGTAGCCCATGCTGGTCCACACGTCGGTAGTGACCAGGTGGGCGCCGCGGCAAGCCTGCATGGGATCGTCGAACTGGCGCAGCACGCCTTCGGGCAGGGTGCCGATGCGCGCCGGGTCCATGGTGTAGCCGGGCGGCGACGACACGTGCAGCGTGAAGCCCAGCATTTCCGCGGCTTGCAGCCAGGTGTAGGCCATGTTGTTGGAATCGCCTATCCAGGCCACCGTCTTGCCGCGCAGGTCACCCCGGTGTTCGATGAAGGTGAAGATGTCGGCCAGGATCTGGCAGGGGTGGAACTCATTGGTCAGGCCGTTGATCACCGGCACGCGCGAGTGCGCCGCGAACCGTTCGATGCGGGTCTGCTCGAAGGTGCGGATCATGACGATGTCGACCATGCGCGAGATCACTCGCGCGGTATCTTCGATCGGTTCAGCGCGCCCCAGTTGGGAGTCTCCGGTGGTCAGGTGGATGACCGACCCGCCCATCTGGTACATGCCCGCCTCGAACGAGACGCGCGTGCGGGTGCTGGCCTTTTCGAACACCATCGCCAGGGTGCGATCGTGCAAGGTCATGTGCGGCTCGTAGCGCTTGAACTTGTCCTTGATGATGCGCGCGCGGGCGAGCACGTACTGGATCTCTTCCGCGGAAAGATCGCGAAACTGCAGGAAGTGCCGCAACGGAGCGGTGGAATTCGTGGGTGGCGTCATGGTTGTTGTATGGGTTTTCAGGCTTCGGCCAGGAAACGCTTGACCAGGGGACAGAGTATCCCGATCAGGGTGTCGGCCTCGGCACGGGACAATATGAGCGGCGGCAGCAGGCGGATCACGCGCTCGCGGGTGACGTTGATCAGCAGGCCGGCCTCCAGGGCGCGCGAGGCGAGTACCCCGCACGGGCGCGCCAGTTCCACGCCGAGCATCAGGCCGCGGCCGCGCACCTCGACGACGCCGGGCAGGCTGCCCAGCTCGGCCTGCAGGCCGGCCTTCAGATACTCGCCGACATCGTGGGCGTTGGCAAGCAGCCCTTCGGACTCCAGCGCATCGAGCACAGCTAGCCCCGCTGCGCAGGCTAGCGGCCCGCCACCGAAGGTGGTGCCGTGGGTGCCCGGTGAAAACACGCCTGCCGCCGGCCCGCCTGCGGCCATGGCGCCGATGGGCACGCCGCCGGCCAGGCCCTTGGCCAGCGTCATCACGTCGGGCCGGATGTCAGCCCACTGGTGGGCGAACCACTTGCCGGTGCGGCCGATGCCCGATTGCACTTCGTCGATCATCAGCAGCCAGCCGCGCTCGTCGCACAGGCGCCGCAGCGCCTGCAGGTAGGCCTTGTCGCTAGGACGGATGCCGCCTTCGCCCTGCAGGACTTCGAGCAGCACGGCGACGATGCGCGGCTCGCGCGCGGCGGCCTGCTCGATCGCCGCCAGGTCGTTGTACGGCACCTGGATGAAGCCGCCGGGCAGCGGCTCGAATCCCTGGCGCGCCTTTTCGCTGCCGGTGGCGGCCAGCGCCGCCAGCGTCCGACCGTGCCAGGACGAATCCATGGTCACGATATGGGGAAAGTCATTGCCCTTCTTGTGGCCATACAGGCGCGCGAGCTTGATCGCGGTTTCGTTGGCCTCCGAGCCGCTGTTGACGAAGGCGACTTCTTGCAGGCCCGACAGCTGCGCGATGCGCGCCGCGAGCGCCGTCTGCTGGGGAACTTCGTAGAGGTTGGACGTGTGGATGACGCGCGTGGCCTGTTCGCAGATGGCCTTGGTCAGGCGGGGATGGGCATGCCCGAGGCAGGACACGCCAATGCCGGCCAGCGCGTCAAGGTATTTTTTGCCCTGGTCGTCCCATAGCCAGACCCCCTCGCCGTGGGTGAACGAAACGGGCAGACGGGCGTAAATATTGGCCAGGGGCGATGGCATGCGGGCTCCATGAAATGAATGGGCGCGTCCGGGGCGCGGGCCCCGGGCGCACGGCGGGGAAAGGATCAATCATATACAATCCGGGGCACGGGTAACGTGACGCCGCACCTGGTCGTGCGCGTGCCCCGGCAGGTGGTTCATGACGGAAAAGATCCGGCAATTCATCATTTACGGCGTCACCGAGGACGGCACGCGATTTCGCCCCAGCGACTGGGCCGAGCGCCTGGCCGGGGTCTTGGCGCCGTACCGGCCAGCTGGTTCGGCCGGCAGCCACCTTACCTATTCCCCCTACGCCTTGCCCACCGTCATCGACGGGATGCGTTGCGTGGTCGTCGACGAGCGGCTGCGCGGCCTGGAGCCCCTGGCGTGGAAATTCGCGGTGGATTTCGCCCGGGAAAACCGCCTGCGCACGAGCGAGCGGGAAATCGACTGAGCAGGCGGGCGGCAGCGTAAACCGCCCGATACGATGGCTGCGGTGCGGGCATGCCGGTGGTGGCGCCGCGCGTTGGCGCCGTGGCAAGGCGGCCTGCCACAGTGCCGTGGGCAAGGTCGTCGCCTGGCCTATTGCACCGGCGTACGCACCTTGCCGGTGGCGAAGAAGTCGGCCAGGTTGTCGAACATCAGGTCGGTCATCGCCTGGCGCGTTTCTTCCGATGCGCTGCCGATGTGGGGCAGCAGCACGACGTTGTCCATGGACTTGAGCGGTTCGGGCACGGTGGGTTCGCGCTCGAATACGTCCAGCCCGGCACCGCCGAGCCGGCCGTCGGCCAGCGCCTGCACCATGGCCTGTTCGTCGATGACCGATCCGCGCGCGATGTTGACGATGATGCCCCTGGGGCCCAACGCGTCCAGGACTTCGCGCGACACCAGGTGGCGCGTGCCGGCGCCGCCCACCGTGGCGACCACGAGAAAGTCGGCCCACTGGGCCAGCTCGGTCGGAGTCGCAGCGTACTCGTAGGGGCTGTCTTCGCGCCGGCGCCGGTTGTGGTAGCGCACCTGCATCCCGAAGCCCTTGCCGCGCTCGGCAATGGCCGCGCCGATGCGGCCCATGCCCAGGATGCCGAGCTTCTTGCCGCTGACGCGAATGCCCAGCGGAATATTGCCGGGCGCCACGCCCCATTGCCCGCCACGTACGAAGCGCTCGCCCTGGCCGACACGGCGCGCGCAGGCCAGCATCAGGGCCCAAGCCAGGTCGGCTACGCAGTCGGTCAGCACGTCCGGCGTATTGCTGACTTGCACGCCCCGCCGCGCGGCGGCGTCGACGTCTATGGTGTCATAGCCCACGCCCCAGCTGCAGATGGCCTGCAGGTCAGGCAGCGCCTCGATCACCTGCGCCGGGCATCCCTTGCTGGCGGTGGTGACGACGGCACGCACGCCTTTGCCGTGGGCAGCCAGGGCCGCCGCAGGATCAGGCTGCTTCCACAGTTCGAATACGTCGTACTTGGCCTTGAGCCGCTCGTCCGCATTGGGCGCCCCTGCGATCGGGCCCATCTGGATGACTCGGTGCTTGGTGGTCATGACATGCGCGGGTAGTGGTGGATAGGGCGGTCTACTTTACTCGAACTGTCCCGGCGCTTGAACTCATTCCAGTTCGATGCCTGCCTTGTCGATCACGTCCTTCCAGCGCCGCACTTCCTCTTGCTGAAAGCGTGTGAATGCTTGCGGATCACTGGCGACGACCTCGAAGCCCAGGCCGTTGAGGTTCCTTTGCACGTCCGGGTCGCGCAGCGTATCGCGCAGCGCCTGCGACAGCTTGGCCACGATCTCGGGCGGCGTGCCGCGCGGCGCGGCAAAGCCCTGCCACGAATAAACGACCACGCCGTCCACGCCAGTCTCGGCCATGGTGGGTACGTCGGGCAGGTCTGGCGTGCGCGCTTCACCCGTCGTGGCCAAGGCCTTGAGCTTGCCTGCCTTGATGTGTGTGAGCACCGCGCCCAGGTTCTGGAACGACACGTTGACCTGGCCGCCGAGCAGGTCGGCGATTGCCGCGCCGCCGCCCCGGTAAGGCACGTCCACCCCTTCGATGCCTGCCTTCTGGCGAAATAGCACCGCCGACAGATGGTCCGACGATCCCGTTCCGGACGAGGCGAAGGACACTTTGCCTGGGTGCTGCTTAGCGTAGGCGACCAACTCCTTCACCGACGAGGCAGGGAAGTTGGGCGCGGCCACCAGTACGTTGGGATTGCGCACGGCCTGCGTCAGGTAGACGAAATCCTTGGTCGGGGTGTAGGCAAGCTTGCGATACAGCGCCTCATTGATCGCGAACGTGCCAATGGATCCAACCATGATCGTGTACCCGTCAGGGTCGGTGCGCTTCAGTTCCTGGGCGGCGATGGCGCCGTTGGCGCCAGGCTTGTTTTCGACGACGAAGCTCACCCCCAGGCGCTTGGTCAGGCCGGGCGCGACCGAGCGCGCCGTAATGTCCGAAGACCCGCCAGGCACGAACGGCACGATGATGGTGACCGGCTTGTCAGGGTATCCGGCCGCGCCCGCGGCTTGGGCGCATGCCAGGGTAAGGCAGGCGATGGCGAAGGCAATGATCGGTTTGGTCATGGTGTCTCCTCGTGCGCATGGTTGTTGGAACGCGCCGCCGACCGCGCATGCCGGCGCGCTGCATGGCGTGGCCTAGTCGGCGCGCGCCCCGGACTGCTGCGCGGTCTTGGCCCACTTGGCGGATTCGTCGGCGATGAACCGGCGGAATTCCTCAGGCGCCATCGACCGGGGTTGCGCGCCGAGAATCGCAAAGCGTTCCTGCACCGTCGGGTCTCGCAAGGCGTTGGCGACGTCGCGTTGGATCTTGTGCGCGGCAGCGCCCCGGATCGCCAGTCCTCATCTTGTAAAACAAATATAGGTATAGACCGTATACTTGTCAACCAAGTATACTTGTTGGCGCACTTGTCTGACCTTTAGCAGGCCTTATCGCCCACGCCCAGGAGATTGCCGCCATGAAAATGACCCCGGTCGGTCCCGCCGACCTGCAGCGTTCCGTGATTGCCGTGCCGCCCTTGGCGCGCCACGCCGACTTGTCGCTGAATGAAGAGGCCAACCGGGCGCTGCTGCGACACCTCGAGCAAGGCGGCGTGCGCAGCGTGATGTACGGCGGCAATGCCAACTTCTATCACGTGCCGGTGGGCGAATACGCCCGCCTGGTCGATTTCCTTGCCGAGTCGGTGGGGGCGGATACGTGGCTGCTGCCGTCGGTGGGACCGGATTACGGCAAGATGATGGATCAGGCGCAAATCCTGAAATCGCGCGCGTTTCCCACGGCCATGCTGCTGCCCATGTCGTTTCCCTTCACAGACGAGGGCCTGGCCGAGGCGGTACGGCGGTTCACCGATGCGTTCGGTCGACCGGCGGTGCTTTACGTGAAATCGTCCGACTACATCGCCCCCACCACGCTGGCAAGGCTCATCGACGAAGGGCGCATCGTTGCGGTCAAGTACGCCGTGGTGCGCGAGGACCCGGCCGACGATCCCTACCTGCGCGCCATCCTGGCCGAAGTCGACGCCGGCCGCGTCGTCAGCGGCATCGGCGAACGCCCGGCCATCGTTCACTTCCGCCAATTTGGCTTGCGCAGCTTCACGTCCGGTTCGGTGTGCGTGGCGCCGCGCGGCTCGATGCGGCTGCTGGCGTTGCTGGCGCGTGGCGAATTCGAACAGGCCGAGCAGGTGCGCAGCCGCTACCTTCCCTTGGAGGACTGCCGTGACGCGATCAGCCCGATTCGCGTCCTGCACGATGCGGTGGCGCTGGCCGGCATCGCCGACACCGGGCCCATGCTGCCCATGCTGTCGGGGTTGTCGCCATCCGAGCGTGAACGCGTCGGCCCGGCTGCCCGGGAGCTGCGGGCTTGGGACGAACGGCTCGTCGCCGAGCCTGCCTAGCCAGCAATCCCGCCAGCCGGCGCGAGCGCGATACGGGCTAGCCGCCGGCATGGCAAACTGACGGCCTGCCACAGACGGAGCCGGACGTGCCCACCAGGAAAGCCCCGCCGACCATCGACGACCCGGATCGCGGTGACGTTGCCGCGCCGCCCGTATCGCTGCAACTCGAGCGCGGCCAGCGCATGCGCCTAAGCGACCAGCTCTACGGCCAGATCTTCGACCGGATCGCCTCGGGCCAGCTCAACGTGGGCGACAAGCTGCCTTCCGAAAACGAAATCTGCAGGCAGTTTGGCGTGTCGCGGCCGGTGGTGCGCGAGGCGCTGCTGCGCCTGCGCGCCGACGGGCTGGTCACCGCGCACCAGGGCCTGGGCACCTTCGTCAGCCATCAGCCCGCACCCCGCCTGCGCAACCTGGATGACGTACACAACGTCGGCGCCTACCTGCGCTGCCAGGAAGTGCGCATCGCGCTCGAAGGCGATGCCGCGCGCCTGGCCGCGCAGCGTCGCACTGACGCGCAGATGCGCCGCATCCGCGATGCGCACCGCGCGTTCGTCAGCGACATCGAGCAGGGCCGCATGTCCGCGCAAGCCGACCTGGCCTTTCACAAGGCCATTGCCGAGGCCACCGGCAACGATTTTTACCTTCAGGTGCTCGAGGCCATCCACGAGTCCATCGCCGGCTTCATGCGCCTGACGCTGAGCCTGACGCGTACCGGCTCGCGCCAGCGCGCCCAGCGCGTGGTCGACGAGCACGCCGCCATCCTGGATGCCTTGCAGGAGCAGGATGGCGAGCGCGCCCGGGTGGCCATGCAGTTCCACCTGGGGCGGGCGCGCCATCGCCTGGTCGACAGGGAACACGACTAGCGCCCGACCCGAAGTTTTTCGTCCAACCGCCAACCACGTCCATGAGCCAGAAACCCCGCAAGACCCCGGAGCAACTGCGTAGCCACCGCTGGTACGGCGCCAAGGATTTGCGTTCCTTCGGCCACCGCTCCCGCACCGCGCAGATGGGCTATCACCGATCGGACTACGCCGGCAAGCCGGTGATCGCCATTATCAACACTTGGAGCGACATCAATCCCTGCCACAGCCACTTCAAGCAGCGGGTCGAGGAGGTCAAGCGCGGGATCTGGCAGGCCGGCGGCTTTCCGGTCGAAATGCCCGCCATGAGCCTGTCCGAGCCATTCCAGAAGCCCACCACCATGCTCTATCGCAACCTGTTGGCGATGGAGACCGAAGAGCTGCTGCGTTCTTATCCAGCCGACGGCTGCGTACTGATGGGAGGGTGCGACAAGACTACGCCCGCGCTGATCATGGGCGCGCTATCCATGGACCTGCCGACGATCTTCGTGCCGGCCGGGCCCATGCTGCGCGGCAATTGGAATGGCGTGACACTGGGCTCAGGCTCCGACACGTGGAAGTATTGGGCCGAGCTGCGCGCGGGCAACATCACCGAAGCGGATTGGCAGGGGATAGAAGACGGCATCGCACGCTCTCCCGGCCACTGCATGACCATGGGCACGGCATCGACCATGACCGCAGCCGTCGAAGCGCTGGGGCTGTGCCTGTCCGGGGCCTCGTCCATCCCGGCGGCCGATTCGCGCCACGCCCAGATGGCGACGTTGTCGGGCAAGCGCATCGTCGACATGGTTTGGGAAGACCTCAAGCCGTCCGACCTGCTTTCGCCCGCATCGTTCGATAACGCGGTGCGCACGGTGCTGGCGCTGTCGGGATCGACCAACGCCGTGGTCCACCTGATCGCGATGGCGCGCCGGGCCGGTTTCCCGCTGACGCTTGACCGCTTCGACGAACTGGCGCGCACCACGCCGGTGCTTGCCAACATCCGGCCCGCGGGCAAGTACTTGATGGAAGACTTCTACTACGCGGGCGGGTTGCGCGCGCTGCTGGCGCAGCTTGGTGACCTGATCGACGGCAGCCGGCCGACGGTGGACGGACGCACGCTGGGCGAGAACATCGCCGGCGCGCGTGTCTTCAACGACGACGTCATCCGCAGCCGCGACCGGGCCTTGGTCGCGTGCGACGGCCTGGCGGTGCTGCGCGGCAACCTGGCGCCGGACGGCGCCGTGATCAAGCCGCCCGCGATGGAGGCGCGGCTGCAGATACACACGGGCCGGGCGGTGGTATTCCGCGACTACAACGACATGGCCGAGCGTATCGACGATCCCGACCTGGACATCGATGCCGACAGCGTCATCGTGCTGCAGAACGCCGGCCCGCAGGGAGCGCCGGGCATGCCCGAATGGGGCCAGCTGCCGATACCGAAAAAGCTGCTCAAGCAGGGCGTGCGCGACATGGTGCGCATCTCTGATGCACGCATGAGCGGTACGAGCTATGGTGCCTGCGTGCTGCACGTAGCGCCCGAGTCCTGGGTGGGCGGACCGCTGGCGCTGGTGCGCGACGGCGATCTGATCAGCCTGGACGTGCCGGCCAGGCGCCTGCAGTTGCTGGTCGACGATGACGAGCTTGCCCGCCGGCGTGCCGCCTGGACGCCGCCGGCGCCGCGCTTTACCCGCGGCTATGGCGCGCTTTATCTGAAGCACATCGGGCAGGCCAACACCGGCTGTGATTTCGATTTCCTGCAAACCGGGCCGCAGGGCGGCCAGGCCGAGCCGGAGATCCACTAGGCCTGGACCTGGCCGGAAAACCAAAGGAGGAGACCATCATGTGTAAATCCGCGATGCTTTCGCTGGCGCGCGCCGCAATGCTGGGCGCGTGCATGCTGGCGGCGCTGCCGGCAGCGGCCGCCCAGGGCTGGCCCACGCGTCCGATCACGCTGGTCGTGCCGTTTCCGCCCGGTGGCAGCACGGATGCCGTGGGTAGGCTCGTGGCGGCGGAGCTCGCCAAGCTGCTCGGCCAGAACGTCATCGTCGAGAACAAGGGCGGGGCAAACGGCAACATCGGTTCGGACCAGGTCGCCAAGGCCAAGCCTGACGGCCATACCCTGCTGCTGTCCGGCGTAGGGTCCAATGCCATCAATTACGCCATCTACCAGGAGATGCCCTACCAGGACAAGGACTTCCGCCACGTCGCCCTGATCGCCACGGGCCCGAACGTGCTGGTGGCTAGCCCCAATCTGCCGGTCAAGCGCTTCGTCGAATTCCTTGAGCTCGTGCGCAAGGAGCCGGGCAAGCACACGCACGCCAGCTCGGGCAACGGTTCGTCGGGCCACCTGTCGGCAGAAATGCTCAAGCAGGCAGCCAAGCTGGACATGGTGCACGTCCCGTACAAGGGCGGGGCGGCGGCGATCACCGACACCATCGCCGGTCGCGTCGATGTCCTGTTCCTGAACCAGGATAACGTCCTGCCGCACGTGCGGGCCGGCAAGCTGCGCGCCTTGGCGGTGACCAGCCCGCAGCGCAACCCGGCCTATCCTGACGTGCCCACCATCGCGGAATCGGGATTTCCGGGCTTCGCGGCCCAGTCGTGGTTCGGTGTCTCGGCTCCGGCCGGCACGCCCGACGAGGTGGTGCGTGTCCTGAACGAGGCGACGAACAAAGCCTTGCAGGACGCCGCCTTGCGCCAGCGGCTGGAGTCAGTCGGCTTCGTGGTCGCCAACGGCAGCCCGGACGATTTCGCGCGCTTCGTCCAGGACGAGATCGCCAGGTGGGCCAAGGCCGCCAAGGCATCTGGCGCGCGCGTGGACTAAGAAGACAGGAGCCTTGCTTTCATGAACTCACCGCTACCCAATGCCTTTCGGCAGAGCATCCTTGCCCGTCGCCGCCAGATCGGCTGCTGGCTGTCGCTGGCCAACCCCATCACAGCCGAGATCGCCGGCCAGGCCGGGTTCGACTGGCTGTTGGTCGACGGCGAACACGCGCCCAACGACATCGCCAGCTTCCTGCACCAACTGCATGCCTTGCAAGGCAGCGAAAGCGCGGCGGTCGTGCGCCCGGCCAGCAACGACCCCGTGCTCATCAAGCGGCTGCTCGACCTAGGCTTTTACAACCTGCTGATCCCGTTCGTGGAATCAGCCGAGCAGGCGCGGGCGGCGGTGGCTGCCACGCGCTACCCGCCGCAGGGCATGCGCGGCGTATCGGTGGCCCACCGCAGCAACCGCTACGGCGCCGTGCCGGATTACTTTCGCCTGATCAATGACAACATCTGCGTGCTCGTGCAGATCGAGAACCAGGCCGGCATCGACGCGGTTGACGAAATCGCGGCGGTCGATGGCGTCGACGGCCTGTTCATCGGCCCGTCCGACCTGGCGGCGGCCCTGGGCCACCTGGGCGACCCCGGCCATCCACAGGTACAGCAGGCCATTGCCCACCTCTGCGCGCGCGGGCAGGCTGCCGGCAAGGCGGTCGGTATCCTTGCGCCCGTGGCCGAGCACGCGCGGCGCTATCTGGACATAGGCATGAGCTTCGTGGCGGTCGGCAGCGACCTCGGCGTGTTCCGCCAAGCCATGCTGGCGTTGCGGCAGGCCTGGCGCTGAGGGTAATCGCCGGGCGTACCGCGCGTCGACACCCGGGGTAAACCCGAAGGCCGCCCGCACGGGGTTGCGCGTCGTGCCCGGCCGATGGCTGGGCGACAGGCGCGCGATGTTTCGCCCGAGTGACGCAAGGGCGTGTTCTTCCAAGGATTTTTTCGGCCGCGCGACCTAGGCCGCTGGGTGGTGCAGGAAGTGAAGAAAAAACAAAAAGGACGCAGGATTGCGTCCTTTTGGTGCGCAAGGCAGGACGCCCGCCGGGGCGGGCAGGGCTTCAGGCCATCGCCTTGATGGCGGCGGCCAGGCGGCTCTTGTGACGGGCGGCCTTGTTCTTGTGGATGATGTTCTTGTCGGCCACGCGATCGATCACGCTGGTGGCTTTCTTGAACACCTCGGCAGCCGCGGCCTTGTCACCAGCAGCCACTGCCGCGCGCACACGCTTGATCGCCGTGCGCAGCATCGAGCGCAGGCTGGAGTTGTGCTTGTTGCGCGCAACCGATTGGCGGGCGCGTTTGCGGGCTTGAGCGGTGTTTGCCATGTTGCGGATCTGGCTCCAGAACAACCCGGCAGGCAATCATCCTGCCAGGTTCAAAATTATTGGATTCGGAAAAGCTCTCTATTCTAGCCCTGTTTTTGGGCTATTGCAAGCCTTTGTGCTGCCAGGGCGCGTCTTCATAGCAGGATCGCGCCCAGCAGCCACACGCATGCCATGCCGACCACCCCTTGCACCAGTGTTGCCGCCGTCTGCGCCTGGTAGGCCGTGGACACCTTCATGCGGCTGAACTGCGACACGACCCAGAAGTAGCTGTCGTTGGCATGCGACACCGTCATGGCGCCGGCGCCGATGGCCATCACGGTCAGCACGCGGCCCATTTCGCTGTCCAGGCCCAGTTGTCCCAGCAGCGGCGCGACCATGGCCGACGTGGTGACCAGCGACACCGTCGACGAGCCCTGGGCCGTCTTGAGCGCGGCGGCGACGATGAACGGCATGAATAGGCCGATGCCCAGCGCCGACAGGTGCTCACCCAGGTAGGCGGTCAGCGGGGCCGCCTTGAGCACCGCACCGAACGCGCCGCCGGCGCCCGTGATCAGCAAAATGGGCGCGGCGGCCTTGATGCCTTCGGCCAGCTGGTCGTGGAACTGCTGGCGCTTGCCGTCGCCCTTGATCAGGGTGCACGCAAAGGCCAGGCCGACCAAAAGGGCCACCACCGGCATGCCCAGGAAGCCGAGCGCGGCATACAGCGCGCCCTCGCCCAGGGGGCGGCCAGGCAGGGCGGCGACCGAGCCCAGGCAGATCAGCACGATGGGCAGGAAAATCGGCGCGAACGCCTGCCACGCGCCCGGCAGGCGGCCGTAGCTGGCGCGCAACGCAGCGAAATCGACATCCTTGGCCAGCAGCTCGCTGGGCGCTTCTTCCAACAGCTGGCCGTCGTCACGCTTGAGGAAACGGTTGGCCCAGAGCAGCCCGGCCAGCGCCGTGACGGCCGCCACCAGTAGGCCCACGGCGATTACCAACCCGAGTGATTGTTCCAGGCCGAGGTTGCCGGCCGCGGCGATCGGCCCCGGGGTGGGCGGCACGAAAGTGTGGGTCGCGTACAGCCCCGTGGCCAGCGCCACGCTCATGGCCACCACGGACACCTTCATGCGCGCAGCCAGCGCATTTTTCAGCGAATTGAGGATGACATAGCCCGAATCGCAGAAGACCGGGATGGACACCAGGTAGCCGATGATGGACAGCGTCAGCGTCGGAAACCGCTCGCCCAACAGCTTGATGACCGTTTCGGCCATGGTGATCGCCGCCCCGGACCGTTCCAGGATGACACCTATCACCGTACCCAGGACGATGACGATGCCGATCGAACCCAGGATGCCGCCGAACCCGGCAGCGACCGCTTTCAGGGTCTCGCCCGAGGGCAGCCCATATGCAAACCCGGCTAGCAAGGCCGCGATGAGCAGCGCCAGGAACGGGTGCAGCTTCAGCCAGATGGTCGAACCGATGATGAAAAGGATCAGCAGGATCAGTATCAAAACTAGGCTCACGGCCTGGACTCCTCGTCAGCGGGCAATGCCCCACGGTTTGGCCGGGTCCGCCGGCCCGGAAAGGAACAAGCGTACGCCTTTGCGCGCGCGCCTGCATCCGACGCGCTCGCTGCGCCCTTAGCGTGCGCGCCGCCGGAAATCGGCCGGGCGGAAACCCAGCGCGTAGAGGGCGGCGAAGTAGGCGCCGGCTGCCGCAGCCACCACGGCGGCCAGCCAGAGGGCCCGCAATACGGGCGTCTGCTGCATCGCCAGCCAGTCCAGCCGCTGGCCGGCCAGCGCCAGCGGCACGGCCATCACCGCCAGGGCCACGGCCACGCGCAGGACAAAGGCGGGCCAACCGGGGCCAGGTCGATAGGCCCCGCGTCGGCGCAGGCCCGCGAGCAGCGCCAGCGTGTTCAAGCAGGCGCCCAGGCCGATGGCCAATGCCAGCCCGGCATGCGCCAGCTGCGGGACGAGCACCACGTTCAACAGCTGCGTGGCCACGAGCACGGCCACGGCAATTTTGACCGGCGTGCGGATGTCCTGCCGGGCGTAGAAGCCCGGCGCCAAGATCTTGATGCCCAGCAGTCCGACCAGCCCGACCGCGTAGGCCATGACGGCCAGCCGGGTCTGGGCGACGTCGGCCGCCTGGAACGCCCCGTAATGAAAGAGCGTGGCCACGAGCCCGTCGGCCAGCAGCATCATGCCCAGTGCGGCCGGCAGCCCAAGAAGCAAGACCAACCGCAGGCCCCAGTCCAGCAAGGCGCTGTATTCATCCGCCGATCCCTCGGCATGCGCCCGCGACAGGCTGGGCAGCAGCACCGTGCCGAGGGCCACGCCCAGCAAGGCGGTCGGAAACTCCATCAGCCGGTCGGCGAACGACAGCCAGGTCACGCTGCCGGGCGCCAGCCAAGACGCGATGTTGGTGTTGATCAGCAGCGACAGCTGGGCCACCGACACGCCGAGGGTGGCCGGCGCCATTTGCCGCAGCACGCGCTGGACGGTGGAATCGCGCCAGGCGGCGCGCACCCGCAGCGTCAGCCGCGGCGCCAGGCCCAGCCGCGCCAGGGCCGCCCACTGGACCGCGAGCTGCGCCACGCCGCCGGCCAGCACGCCCACGGCCAGGGCATGAATGGGCGGATCAAAGCGCGGCGCCAGCCACAGCGCCGCGCCGATCATCGCCAGATTGAGCAGCACGGGCGTGAATGCTGGCACCGCAAAGCGGCGCCAGGTGTTGAGCACGCCCGATGCAAACGCCACCAACGACATGCAGACGATGTAGGGAAACATCGTGCGCGTCATCCATACCGCCGACTGGAAATCCCCGGCGCGCTGCGCCTCGCGCAGCCCGCTGGCCATGGCGCTGACCACCCACGGCGCCGCGACCATGCCCAACGCCGTCACCGTCATCAGCGCCAGCGTCAGTACCAGCGCGACGCGATCGAGCAGCTGGCGGATTTCATCGTCGCTGCGCTCGGCGCGCGCCGCCCCCAGGATGGGGACGAAAGCCTGGGAAAACGCACCTTCGGCGAACAGCCGGCGCAGCAGGTTGGGGATGCGGAAGGCAACCCAAAAGGCGTCGGTCAGCGGGCCCGCGCCGAAGGCGCGGGCAATCAGCACGTCGCGCACCAGCCCCGTGATCCGTGAGGCCAGGGTCAGGCCGCTGACGGTGGCTGCCGAACGCAGCAAAGTCATTTCGGCGGCATGCGGATGGCGCCATCCAGGCGGATGGTCTCGCCGTTGAGCATCTCGTTGGTGATGATCTGGTGCACCAGCTTGGCGTAATCCTGCGGCGTGCCCAGGCGGGCCGGGAAGGGGATGCTGGCGGCCAGCGATTCCTGCACTTCCTTGGGCATGCCGAAAATCATGGGCGTGCCAAAGATGCCCGGGGCAATGGTCACGCAGCGGATGCCGACCTTGGCCAGGTCGCGCGCAATAGGCAGTGTCATGCCGGCCACGCCCGCCTTGGAGGCGGAATAGGCGGCCTGGCCGATCTGGCCGTCGAAGGCCGCCACCGACGCGGTGTTGACCAGCACGCCACGTTCGCCCGTGGGTTCGGGCGCGTTATCCGACATGGCGGCCGCCGCCAGCCGGACCATATTGAACGTGCCGACCAGGTTGACGGCAATCACCTTTTGGAACAACTCCAGCGGGTGGGGGCCGTTCTTGCCCACCGTCCGGGCCGCCGGCGCGATCCCTGCGCAATTGACCAAGCCCCGCAGGGGGCCCAGCTGCAACGCGGCGGCCACGGCGGCCTGGCCATCGGCCTCCTGCGTCACGTCACAATGCACATAGCGCTGGCCCAACTCGGCTGCCAGGCGTTCACCGGCCTCGTCCTGCACGTCGGCCAGCACCACCTTGGCGCCGTTTTCCACCAGCATGCGCGCCGTGCCGGCCCCCAGGCCGGAGGCGCCGCCCGTCACGATGAAAACCTTGTTTGCGATATCCATGGAAACAGGCCTCGCCGTGCTTGGGTTGCTACTTGAGTGCCTCGAACAGGCGCTGCTGGATTTCCTCGACGCTGCCTACGCCCGAGATCTTGCGATAGCGCGGCGCAGCCGGGTCGGATGCCGACCAGTCGGCGTAGTAATCCACCAGCGGCCGGGTCTGCTCCCGGTACACGGCTAGCCGCCGGCGCACGGTTTCCTCACGGTCGTCGTCGCGCTGCACCAGCGGTTCGCCAGTGACGTCGTCGATGCCTTCCTTCTTGGGCGGATTGAAGCGCACGTGGTAGGTGCGGCCACTGGCCGGATGCACGCGGCGGCCGCTCATGCGCTCGACGATGTCGGCTTCCGGCACGTCGATCTCCACGACGAAGTCCAGCTTGATGCCGGCGTCCTTCAGGGCATCGGCCTGAGGGATGGTGCGCGGAAAGCCGTCGAACAGGTAACCCTTTTCGCAATCGGGCTGTGTCAGGCGGTCGCGCACCAGCCCGATGATGATGTCGTCCGACACCAGGCCGCCCGCGTCCATGATCTTCTTGGCTTCCTGGCCCAACGGCGTCCCGGCCTTGACGGCGGCGCGCAGCATGTCTCCGGTGGAAATCTGCGGAATGCCGTAGTGCTTGGTGAGGAAGGCGGCCTGGGTGCCTTTACCGGCGCCGGGCGGGCCGAGCAGGATGAGACGCATGAGGGAGATTCCTGAGGTGTTAATTGTTGTGACCGGAAGGCGATTATGCCGCAACGCACCACAGGGCGCAGGCATGTCTTATAGAGGTTTTCCTTAGGGATGGGCAGTTATAACCGATTTGCGAAGACCGCCCGTACGCGCTCGAGGTCTTCCGGGGTGTCCACGCCTGCTGCCGGCCGGGCGTGCGTGCGATGTACCACGATGGTGTGGCCGTGTTCGAGCGCGCGCAGTTGCTCCAGCGCTTCGACCTGCTCCAGCCGGCCTTGCGGCAGCTTAGGGAATGCACGCAGGAAACCGGCGCGGTACGCGTAAAGGCCCACATGGTGCAAGCCAGGCAAACCCGGCGCCAGGCGCGGCGTGCCGTCGGCCAGCGCGTCGCGCGCCCAGGGTATCGGCGCGCGCGAAAAATACAGGGCACGATCGTCCGCCGCGCAAACCACTTTGACCACGTTCGGATTGAATAGCGCCTTCTCGTCGGCGAGCGGGCAGGCGCAGGTCGCGATCGCCGCATCGGGACGACGGGCGAGCAGGTCGGCCACTTCGCTGATCAGCTCGGGTTCGATCAGGGGCTCGTCGCCCTGGACATTGACCACGAGGGCGTCGTCGGCAAGCCCCAGCACGGCGACTGCCTCGGACAGGCGGTCGGTGCCGGTCGGATGGTCGGTGCGCGTCAGCAGCGCCTCGAAGCCGTGGGCCCGCACGGCTTCGGCGATGGCTGCCTCATCGGTGGCTACCAGCACGCGCTCGGCGCCGGAAAGCGCCGCGCGCTCGGCCACGCGCACGATCATGGGCTTGCCGGCGATGTCGGCCAGCGGTTTGCCAGGCAGTCGGGTGGAGGCCGCGCGGGCGGGAAGCAGGGCGATGAAGCGCATCGGCACTGCCCGCGGAGTCAGGATCGGGCTGTGCCGTCGGCAGGCGCCGGTTCGTCCAGGCTGCGTGCGGCAGATTCCAGCATGACGGGAATCCCGTCACGGATCGGATAAGCGAGCCGGTCGGCCCGGCATACCAGTTCGGCCGCCGCCTTGTCGTGGCGCAAAGGGCCTTTGCATACGGGGCAGACGAGTATGTCGAGCAGGCGGGCTTCCATGGCTGGGGATTGTAGACCAGTTTGGTCGTCGCGCCCCGGGGCAAGGCGTCGATCGCGAGCCCATGCGGCCGGGGCCGTATGCGACCGAATGAAGAAAGGCTGAAGAAAGGCGATCCGCCATCGAAGAAAGCGATTCGCTTTCGATTACCCTCGCGCCTGGCGCGCCTGCGCAAGCCGCTCGTGCAGCCAGTCGAAGAAGCCCGGATCGGAAAACGCCGGCTCGACCTCGGCCACCCAAAGGCGCGGGTCGTCCAGCGTCCGGCACTTTACGGCGTCCTTGGCGGTGATGACGATGACGTCTCCCGGCAGGCCGGCGAAGGGCGACGTCCGGAAATCGTGATGGTCGGGCAAGGGCAGGGTCGCCGCCAGGGCCAGCCCTTGGCTGCGCAGCGTATCGAAGAAATGCGCCGGCCGGCCGATGCCTGCCGCCGCAGAGACGGTTCGGTCTTCGCATTCCTTGCGGAAGGCCTCGGGCGCCAGTCGCCTGCCGTCGACCAGCCGCACATAGGCGCTGGGACGCAGCCGCATGGCGGTTGCGTGAACGCCTGGACACGCCGGCAGTCGGGCAGGGGGAGCATTCGGTTCTTCGCGTACCACGACGGCATCGGCCTCGGCCAAGCGGCTTGCCGGTTCGCGCAGCGGCCCGGCCGGCAGCAGCCGTCCATTGCCCAAGCCGCGGGCATCTTGCACGACGATTTCGACGTCGCGCGCCAGCGCCAGGTGCTGCAAGCCATCGTCGGCCACGATGACGTCGACTTGCGGCGCCGCGCGTAGCAGCGCTTGCGCGGCAAGCGGGCGGCGCGGGTGCACGGCGACCGGCGCGCCGGTGGCGCCGGCGATCAGCGCCGGCTCGTCGCCGATTTCATCGGCGCGGGCCGTGGCGCCGAGCGCGACCCTCGGTTGCGGTCCGACGGCCACGCCATAGCCGCGGCTGACCACGCCTGGATGCCAACCCCGCTCGCGCAGGGCCCGGATCACGGCCATCACGACCGGTGTCTTGCCGGTGCCGCCGACCATCAGGTTGCCGACGATCACCACGGGAACCGGCGCCCGCCAGGCGCGGCGCCAGCCGCGGCGGTAGGCGGTGCGCTTGGCCGCCACGGCCAGCCAGGTCAGGCCCGCCAACGGCAGCAGCAGGCCGGACAGCCAGCCGCCGTGCAGCCACTGGCGTTGCAGGAAGGAAGCGAGCGCAGTCCGGCTCACCGCGCGGTCTGGGCGGCAAAATCGACGCGCGCGATGCCCGCCAGCCGGGCGGCCTGCATCGCGGTGACCACGCTCTGGTGGGTGGCCTGCGCGTCGGCGTTGATCACCAGCACGGGCTCGCTGCGGCCGGCAGCGGCGGCCGACAGCGCGGCCGCCAGCCCTTCGGGTGTGGCATCGTCCAGCAGCTTGCCCGCCAAGGCATAGCGTCCTTCGCGGCTGATGGCCAACTCCAGCGAGGCGGGTGCCGCGGCCTGTGCGTCGGCCTGCGGCAAGGCGACCTCCAGCGCCGTCTGGCGCATGAACGAGGTCGTGGCCGCCAGGAAAATCAGGATGACCAGAAGGACGTCGATGAGCGGGATGAGGTTGATTTCCAGCTCATCGCCGGAATCGTCCGCGCCGAAGTTCACTGCTCGCTCCAACGGGGCTCGACGCGGGTCGCGCCTGGCGCCGGGTCGCGGCCGCCGGGTGCGGCCGCCAACACGCGCATCAGCCGCCCAGCCGCATGTTCCATTTCGTGCAGGTAGGACTGGACCTTGCTACGGAAGTGGCGGTGGAAGATCAGGGCAGGGATGGCGATCAGGATGCCGAAGGCGGTGTTGTAAAGGGCGATGGAAATCCCCCGCGCCAACTGGGCGGGGTCGCCTCCCGCCGGCGTGTACGAAGAGAAGATTTCTATCATCCCGATCACCGTGCCGAACAACCCCATTAGCGGGGCGACCACGGCCACGGTGCCGAGCGCGGGGATGTAGCGGTTGAGCTGGTGGGCGACCGAACGTCCGGTGTCTTCGACCATGGCACGCAGCTCCTCGCGAGGCAGGTGGCGCAGCCTGACCACGTCGGCCAGCACCTTGCCCAGGGGCGAGCCGGCTTCCAGGCGGGCCAGCGCCTCAGGCGCGTCTTGGCGGTTACGCAGCATTTCCAGCACTTGCTGCAGCAGGCCGCGGGGCATCACGCGCGAGCGGCGCAGGGCGAGCATGCGCTCGACGACCAAGGCCAGGCCAAGGACGGAAGTCGCCAGCAAAGGCCAGATGGGCCAGCCGGCTTGTTCAATGATGGCAAGCAAGAAAGACTCCGGCAAGATATGGCGTCGTCACGGGCACGCCAATCCGGCACTGTAACGGCCGGCGGCACCGCCAGGCAAGCCGTGGCCGGACGCGCTGTGGGTATCCACAGTTTTTGTGGATAATTCTGTGCGTAAGTCGCCCCAAATCCGCAGCATTGCGAGCTTTGCGCCGTCATGCGCCGGCGGGTGTGGTGGCTGCGAACCAAAATAGTTTTTAAATTTCAATGGCTTGCAAAGGCTTCTTTACGCCGCCTGGCATCTCTTGCCCAAAAAGGTGCTGCACTGCAAGCCAAACCCCGCTCCGCCTGTCCTGTGGACAGCTGCCTGCCCCGGAAGCCTTATGACGACTGCATTTGCGTTCACACACGACGATTTGACGGGGCATATCCTGTCGGTTGCCCAGCTCAACCAAGCAGTGGGGCAATTGTTGGAGTGCAACATCCCGTTGCTATGGGTGCGTGGGGAGGTTTCCAACTTCACCCAGGCCGCTTCCGGGCACTGGTACTTCACCCTCAAGGACGACCGCGCCGCGGTCAGGGCGGTCATGTTTCGCGGCCGGGCCTACGCCGTCGGCTTCGTGCCCCGGGCCGGCGACAGGGTGGAGGTGCGCGCCAGGGTGTCGCTCTACGAGCCCCGTGGCGACTACCAGCTGCAGGTCGAGGCGATGCGCCGCGCCGGCCTGGGCGACTTGTACGAGGCCTTCCTGCGCCTGAAGGAAAAGCTGGCGGCCGAAGGGTTGTTTGATCCCGCGCGCAAGCGCGCGCCCAGCCCCCTGCCGCGCAGGGTGGGGGTGGTCACCTCGCTGCAGGCCGCGGCCTTGCGCGACGTGCTCTCGGCGCTGGCCCGGCGCGCGCCGCACGTGGACGTGATCATCTACCCGGCGCCCGTGCAGGGCGCCGACGCCGCCGCGCGGCTGGCTGCCATGATCGAGACGGCCAACCGGCGCAGGGAGGTCGACACGTTGCTGTTGGTACGCGGCGGCGGCAGCATCGAGGACCTGTGGAGCTTCAACGACGAGGGGCTGGCCCGGGCAGTGGCCGCCAGCGACATTCCGGTCATTTCCGGGGTGGGGCACGAAACCGATTTCACGATCGCCGATTTCGTCGCCGATTTGCGCGCGCCCACGCCGACGGCCGCGGCAGAGCTGGCCTGCGCGCCGCGGGCCGACTGGGTCGCCCGGGTGCAGGCGGCGTGCACGGCGCTCGCCCGCGCGCAGCAGCGGCGCATCGAGCGGTGCGCGCAGCATGTCGACCGCCTGGGCGCGCGACTGGTCTCGCCGGCACAGCGCTTGGCGCACCGGCGCGAGCGCGTGTTGGCGCTGGCCCGCCGGCTGGCATCGGCCAGCGCGATGCCGTTGCAGCGGCGCCGGGCGCGCCTGGACCTGTTGCGCGCACGGCTGGAACATCGCACCCCGGACGTCGCCGGCGCGGCCGACGCGCTTGCCCGGCAGGCGCGGGCCTTGGCGACGGCGATGCAGCGCGCCATTGCTGCCAGTCAGGCGCGACTGCAAGCCGCGCAGGCGCGCCTGCGCGCGCTCGATCCCGGGCTGACGCTGGCGCGCGGCTATGCCATCGTGCGCGACGAGGCTGGCGCCATCGTACGCGAGGCCGACGCGCTGGCCCCCGGCCAGCCGCTGTCGCTGCAGCTGGCGCGCGGCCACGCGCGCGTCACGGTCCGGCCGCCTGCGGCCGATCCGGGCACGGACGCCGCTTGACCCTGCAAAGGCCCGGGTTTAGCGGGCCGGCGCTGCGGCTTGCCGATACAATCGAAGCTACTTGATCGTGCTTTCAACCAAGAAGGAACCATCCATGGCACACACTCTTCCTCCTCTTCCTTATCCGCTGGATGCGCTGGCGCCCCATATCTCCAAGGAGACGCTGGAGTTCCACTACGGCAAGCACCATCAGACCTATGTGACGAACCTGAACAACCTGATCCAGGGTACCGAGTTCGAAAACATGTCGCTGGAAGACACGGTCAAGAAGTCCTCCGGTGGCATCTTCAACAACGCCGCCCAGGTCTGGAACCACACCTTCTACTGGAACAGCCTGTCGCCCAATGGTGGCGGCGAACCCTCCGGCAAGCTGGCCGAAGCCATCAACGCCAAGTGGGGCAGCGTGGCCGCCTTCAAGGAAGCCTTCAACAAGTCGGCCGCCGGCAACTTCGGCTCGGGCTGGACCTGGCTGGTCAAGAAGCCCGACGGCTCGCTCGACATCGTCAACACCAGCAACGCGGCCACGCCGCTGACCACCAGCGATGTGCCGCTGCTGACCTGTGACGTGTGGGAGCACGCCTACTACATCGACTATCGCAACGCCCGTCCCAAGTACCTGGAAAACTTCTGGAACCTGGTCAACTGGGACTTCGCAGCCAAGAACCTGGGCTGATCGCCCGACGCAGGCCAAGGGGCCGGCACCTGCCGGCCCCTTGTTCATTGTTCCCCGGGATTTCGCGTACGCTGTCGCGCATGGACGAATCTGCACGCCCGGCGCGCCGCCTGTTGGATGCGGCGCGGCGCTACGCCGGCCGCAAGCGCCGCCAATTGCGCAGGCTCTCGCGCAAGAGCCTGCGCTTTGCGCTGTTGTTGGCCGGCGCCGCGCTGGTCGCGCTGGTTTCCATGGGCTTTGCCCAACTGGCCGACTTGGCGCTGCACTGGAACGGTCGAATGCTCGCCGATCGGGGGTGGCTGGCTTTTGTCGTGCTGCCGCTCGGCCTCGTGGTGGTGCGCTGGCTGACGCTGAAATTCGCCCCAAATGCGGTGGGCAGCGGCATCCCGCAGGTCATTGCCGCCTTGTCGCTGCGCGGCGGACCTGCCCAAACGCGGCTGGTGTCGCTGGCGCAGACGCTGTGGAAGATTCCCCTGACCTTCGCCACGCTGCTGATCGGCGGCTCGGCCGGGCGCGAAGGGCCGTCGGTGCAGATCGGCGCCGGCGTCATGCTTGCATGGGGCCGCTACTGCCAGCGCCGCGTGGCGGATTTGCGTGGTTTTCGGCCCAACGAGTTGATCGCCGCGGGCGCGGCGGGCGGGCTGGCTGCAGCATTCAACGCGCCGCTGGCCGGGGTGGTTTTCGCCATCGAAGAGCTGGGCCGGGGCACCGTGCTGCGCTGGGACCGGTTGGTCCTGTTGGGCGTGCTGGCCGCCGGTTTCATGGTCGTCGCCCTGTCAGGCAATAACCCGTATTTCGGCATGTTCGGCGTCGACGGCGGCCAAGGCGGCCTGTGGGCATGGGCGCTGGCCTGCGGCTTGGTCAACGGCGTGCTCGGCGGCGTGTTCGCCAGGCTATTGGGCAAGGGTGCGCCCGGCCTGGTGCCCCGGGCTTGGCGCGGCGTGGTGCGCCGCCGCCCGCTGGCCACCGCGTTCGTGCTGGGCTTGGCCATCGCGGCGCTGGGGGGCGTTACGGGAGGTGCGATATACGGCACCGGCTATGCCCAGGCGTCCACGCTATTGGCCGGTGGGCAGCTCGATGCCCAAGGGTTCGGGTTGGCCAAGTTGCTGGCCACCGTGCTGACCTATGCGGCCGGCGTGCCGGGCGGGATTTTCACTCCGGCGCTGACCACCGGCGCCGGCATCGGCGCGCATATCGGCGAGTTGGCCGGCGCGGCCGCCGACCAGCGCCTGCTGGTGCTGGTTTCCATGGCCGCCTTCCTGGCCGCGGCCACGCAATCGCCGCTTGCCGCCAGCGTGGTGGTCATGGAAATGACCGGCAGCCAGCCCATGCTGTTTTGGCTGTTGGCTGGTTCGTTGGTGGCCAGCGTGGTGTCACGCCAGTTTTGCCCCATGCCTTTCTATCATTTGGCCGCCCGGCGCTTCCGGCAGGCGGCGGCCGAACCGGCGCCGCAGGCGGGCCAGGCGAGCACGACGCAAGCGGGTGTCCGCTGACCGGACGTCGCGCGCGGCCGCGTGCGACGCCGGGACGGCCTTGGGCTAAGATCGGCCGCAGTCCATTCCAGTCCATTCATTTGTTGCCGCTGTTCCATGACAACCCAGCAAGCTTTCATCTGCGATGCGATTCGCACCCCTTTTGGCCGCTACGGCGGCGCGTTGTCGTCGGTGCGCGCCGATGACCTGGCCGCCATTCCCCTGAAGGCGCTGATGGCGCGCAATGCCGGCGTCGACTGGGAAGCCGTCGACGACGTGCTCATGGGCTGCGCCAACCAAGCCGGCGAGGACAACCGCAACGTGGCGCGCATGGCGGCGTTGCTTGCCGGCTTGCCGGTGGGTGTGCCCGGCTCAACCATCAACCGGCTGTGTGGCTCCGGCCTGGACGCCGTCGGGTCGGCGGCGCGCGCCATCCGCGCCGGCGAGGCGCATTTGCTGCTGGCCGGCGGCGTCGAAAGCATGAGCCGCGCGCCCTTCGTGATGGGCAAGTCCGATAGCGCATTTTCGCGGCAGGCCGCCATCTACGACACCACCATAGGGTGGCGCTTCATCAACCGGCTGATGAAAGTCCAATACGGCGTGGACTCCATGCCCGAGACGGCCGAAAACGTCGCCGAGGAGTTCTCCATCAGCCGCGAAGACCAGGACCGCTTCGCGCTGGCCAGCCAGGAAAAGGCGGCCGCCGCGCAGGCTGCCGGCCTATTCGCCCAGGAAATCACGCCGGTGCACGTGCCTCAGCGCAAGGGAGAGGACGTGGTCGTGGACAAGGACGAGCACCCGCGCCAGACCTCGCTGCAGGCGCTTGCCAGCCTCAAGCCCGTGGTCAAGGAAAACGGCACCGTGACCGCGGGCAACGCCTCGGGCGTCAACGATGGCTCATGCGCCTTGCTGATCGCCGACGAACAGGCGGCGGCCCGCTACGGACTGACCCCGCGCGCCAGGATCGTTGGCATGGCCACGGCGGGTGTGCCGCCGCGCATCATGGGGATGGGGCCGGTGCCGGCCACCCGCAAGGTCCTGGCCCTGACCGGCCTGACACTGGAGCAGATGGACGTCATCGAACTGAACGAGGCGTTTGCGGCTCAGGGGCTGGCCGTGCTGCGCCAGCTGGGGATCGCCGACGACGATGCCCGGGTCAACCCCAACGGTGGGGCGATCGCCCTGGGCCATCCGCTGGGGGCGAGCGGCGCGCGCCTGGCGACCACCGCCGCCTACCAGCTGCACCGCACGGGCGGGCGCTACGCGCTGTGCACCATGTGCATCGGCGTGGGGCAGGGCATCGCGGTGGTGCTCGAGCGGGTCTGACGGCCGCCGGTCAAGGCAGGCCGTCGATCACCTTGCCCGGCACGATGCCGCGCCGGGCAAACCATCCCTGGTTCATTTCGAGCGCATAGCGCACCGGCTCGGCCGAGCAGTGCGGCGTGTCGGTTTGCGGCGCCATGTCGGCGATATTGACCACCCGGCCGTCGTCGGCCAGGAACGCGATCGACAGCGGGATCAAGGTGTTGCGCATCCAGAAGCACTGGGTCTCGGCCTGCTCGAAGACGAACAGCATGCCTTCCGAGGGGCCGAGGCTTTCCCGGAACATCAGCCCGCGCGCGCGATCGGCGCCGGTTTGGGCGACTTCGGCCTGGATCAGGTGAATGCCGGCCGACAGGCGGCGCTGTGGTAGCCGCTGGCCGGCGGCCTGCTGGGCGGCTTGGACGGCGTAGGCGGCCAGCAGGCACCCGGTGGCCAATAAAGCGAGGGCGGGGCGCATGCGCCCCGCCCGGTACTGCACGGACATGAACGGCTCCTGTCTCGGACGAGGGGTCGTTCAGGATTGTAGGTGCATCCCTTAGCTCGTAGCCGTGATGTTCAACGCCTGCTTGCCTTTGGGACCCTGGATGACCTCGAACGAGACCTTCTGTCCCTCTTTGAGCGTCTTGAAACCGTTCATCTGGATGGACGAGAAGTGGGCGAACAGGTCTTCGCCGCCGTCGTCAGGGGTGATGAAGCCGAACCCTTTCGCGTCGTTGAACCATTTGACGGTTCCCGTCGATTTGGGATTGCCTCCTTGCACGGAGGCTACGGTCGAATCGGACATGCGGACTGCCTCTTGAAGCTAGAGCGGTTGTGACGAAGGGCTGTCCGGGCGTACCAGGCAACCTCCCCCGATATCCCGGGCGGTGTTGGAAAAATGTAACTTTCCCGGGAGGTGCTTGATAATGCGCAGGTTTCCATCCTGGCGTCAAGTATGGAAATTCCCCATGCCAGGGGTGGCGGGCGGCCTGGGAAATCCCTTTCCGGGTCGCGATTTCCTTAAAATAATGGGCATGAGCACCAGCCAGGAAACCCATACCGACCTCGTCGTAGACCGGGCGCCGGCGCGCGTGGCCCCGCCCCCGCTTTACCAAGTCGTCCTGCTCAATGACGACTACACCCCCATGGAGTTCGTCGTCAAGGTGCTGCAGAAGTTCTTCGGCAAGGGCCAGGAAGAGGCCACGCGCATCATGCTGAAGGTCCATCACGAAGGGCGTGGCGTCTGCGGCGTCTATCCGCGCGACATCGCCGCCACCCGCATTGCCCAGGTAGGCCAGTACGCCCGGGCGCGGCAACATCCGCTGCAATGCGTGATGGAGCCGGTCGAAGGCTGAACGCCGGCCGCCTCTGACATCTCGACGCGAAACCGTCGCGGGGACGGATCTCCCTTGTCGCGTCTGCTTCGGGCGACGACCGTGTCCATTGAACCGAACGGCCGGCGTCGCTGTCGTATGATGGTCGCAACGCGTTTCGCCTAGCGTGGCCCGCCAGCCGGCCGGCAAGACGCGCCGGAACCGGTGCCGTCGTTTGCCGGCGGGCTGGGCGATCTGGCCTCGCGCTGCTTGCTCTTTTTTGGCGGTTGCCGCGCCCCTCGCATTGCGTCCCCTTGTTGTTTTGTGCGCCTGCATGTCGCGCCACGGCCACTAATCGGCGGGTTGGCGCGCCGCTTGGCGAATGCGCCGGCAGCGGCCGGCGTGAATCGCTGGCGTTGTTCCCCGATGGGCATAGAATATGCCTTGTGTATGTCCGCCGCTTCGATGATTGACGGAGGAAGCGTGATTTCCCAAGAGCTTGAAGTCAGCCTGCATATGGCGTTCGTCGAGGCCCGCTCGGCCCGGCACGAATTCATCACCGTCGAGCATCTGCTGTTGTCGCTGCTGGACAATGCCTCGGCGGTCGAAGTGCTGCGCGCCTGCGGCGCCAACATGGACGAACTGCGCCGCAACCTGCGGCAGTTCATCGCGGAAAACACGCCGATCATCCCCAGCGGCGCCGACGTGGACACTCAGCCGACGCTGGGGTTCCAGCGGGTGATCCAGCGCGCCATCATGCACGTCTCGTCCGGCGGCGCGGCCAAGAAGCCCGTGACCGGTGCCAACGTGCTGGTGGCCATCTTCGGCGAAAAAGACTCGCACGCGGTGTACTACTTGCAGCAGCAGGGCATCACGAGGCTGGACGTCGTCAATTACCTGTCGCACGGCATCACCAAGCAGAATCAGGTCGAGGCCAGCGCCCCCATCAAGGACCAGTCCGGCACCGAAGAAGCCTCCGAGGGGCGCCAGTCGCCGCTGGACCAATACGCACAAGACCTGAACGCCGCTGCGCTGGCCGGGCGCATCGACCCGCTCATCGGCCGCGAGCAGGAAGTCGAGCGCGTCATCCAGGTACTGTGCCGCCGGCGCAAGAACAATCCGCTGCTGGTGGGCGAGGCCGGCGTGGGCAAGACAGCCATTGCCGAAGGCCTGGCTTGGCGCATCACGCGCGGCGAGGTGCCCGATGTACTCGCCGATGCGCAGGTCTACGCGCTGGACATTGGCGCGCTGCTTGCCGGAACCAAGTACCGCGGCGACTTCGAGCAGCGCCTGAAGGCCGTGCTCAAGCAGTTGCGGGCCAATCCGCAAGCCATCCTCTTCATCGACGAAATCCACACGCTGATCGGTGCCGGGTCGGCCTCGGGCGGCACGCTGGATGCGTCCAACCTGCTCAAGCCCGCGCTGTCGTCCGGGCAGCTCAAGTGCATCGGCGCGACCACCTACAATGAATTCCGCGGCGTGTTCGAGAAGGATACGGCGCTGTCGCGCCGCTTCCAGAAGATCGACGTGGCCGAGCCGAGCATCGAGCAAACCGTGCAGATCCTGCGCGGGCTGAAGGCGCGCTTCGAGGCGCACCATGGCGTGCGCTACTCGGCGGCGGCGCTGACTGCCGCGGCGGAGCTGTCGGCGCGCCACATCAATGACCGCCACCTGCCGGACAAGGCCATCGACGTCATCGACGAGGCGGGCGCCGCCCAGCGCCTGTTGCCGCGCTCGCGCCAAAAGAAGCTCATCGGCAAGTCCGAGATCGAAAGCATCGTTTCCAAGATCGCCCGCATCCCGCCGCAGTCGGTGTCCAGCGACGATCGCAGCCGCCTGGCCACGCTCGAGCGTGACCTCAAGACGGTGGTGTTCGGCCAGGATCCTGCCATCGAGGCGCTGGCTGCCGCGATCAAGATGTCCCGCTCCGGCCTGGGCAAGCCCGACAAGCCCATCGGCGCCTTCCTGTTCTCCGGGCCGACCGGTGTGGGCAAGACCGAGGTGGCCCGCCAGCTTGCCTTCACCTTGGGCATCGAGCTGGTGCGCTTCGACATGTCCGAATACATGGAGCGCCATGCCGTGTCGCGGCTCATCGGCGCGCCGCCGGGATACGTGGGTTTCGACCAGGGCGGCCTGCTGACCGAGGCCGTGACCAAGCAGCCGCACTGCGTGCTGCTGCTCGATGAAATCGAAAAGGCGCACCCCGACGTCTTCAACATCCTGCTGCAGGTGATGGATCACGGCACCCTGACCGACAACAACGGCAGGAAGGCCGACTTCCGCAACGTCATCCTGATCATGACCACCAACGCCGGCGCCGAGGCGCTGAGCAAGCCCACGATCGGGTTTGCCGCCACGCGCGCGGCCGGCGACGAGATGGCCGAGATCCGTCGGATGTTCTCGCCGGAGTTCCGCAACCGGCTCGACGCCATCATTCCGTTTGCGCCGCTGTCGCAGGAAATCATCATGCGCGTGGTGGACAAGTTCCTTATCCAGCTCGAGAACCAGCTCCACGACAAGCGCGTGGAAGCCACGTTCACCGACGCGCTGCGCGCGCACCTGGCCAAGGAAGGCTTCGATCCGGTCATGGGCGCGCGTCCCATGCAGCGCCTGATCCAGGACACTATCCGCCGCGCGCTGGCCGACGAGCTGCTCTTTGGCAGGCTGGCCGACGGCGGCACGGTCACGGTCGACCTGGACGAGAACGGCAAGGTGGTCCTGCTGTTCGACGAGAAGGGCAAATCCGCCAACCCGGACAAGCCCAAGGGGCAGGAAGTCGCCTTGGCGGACTGATGTCCCAGGCGCACACCGGCCTGATCGGCTGCGAGTACTGCGGCGCCGTCTACCGGCGCCGCGTGCTTGCCAAGGGGCAGATCGCGGTCTGCACCCGGTGCAAGGCCGTGCTCGCGCGCCATAGTGCATTGCGCCCGGCTGACTGGCTGGCGCTCGCCCTGGCCGCGCTGGCGGTGTTCGCCATTGCCAATGCCTATCCCGTGGCGTCGATGTCGGCGGGTGGCACGGTGCGCAGCGCCACCTTGCTGCAAGCCGTGGCCGTCACGGCGGGGCACGGCCACATGCTGGTGGCCGTGATGGTCGCATTGTCGGCGTTCGCCGTACCGTTGCTGCAATTGTGCTTGCTGGCCTGGGTGCTGTGGCCGCTGGCAGTGGGCCGGCGGCCGGCCGGATTCGAACCGGCACTGCGCCTGTTGGATGGACTGCGTCCCTGGTCCATGGTGCCGGTGTTCCTGCTCGGCGTGATCGTCGCCGTGGTCAAGGTTTCAGGCTCGGCGCGCGTGAGCGCCGGCGCCGGCCTGTGGGGGTTCGCGGCGTTGACGGTGCTGCTGACCGTGCTGGGCCGGCTGGACGCGGATACCCTGCGGGGATATGTGCAGCGGGAAGGGCTGCAGGCCGGCGACCCGTCGCCCGATCCGGCCCGCGCGGCCCGCAAGCCGGACCATCTGGCGCGCACCTGGGCGCTGCTGCTTGCGGCGGCCATCCTGTATGTCCCCGCCAACGTCTACCCGGTGATGCACGTCCAGGGCCTGACGGGAGCGAGCAGCCCCACCATCCTGGGTGGGGTCGTGCAGCTGTGGTCCTTGGGGTCCTGGGACTTGGCGGTGATCGTTTTCGTGGCCAGCGTCGTGGTGCCCTTGACCAAGCTGCTGGCGCTGGCGCTGCTGGCCTGGGCCACGACCCATGGCCGTCCCGCCTCGCTGGTGCCGCGCACCCGCATGTACCGTATGGTGGAGTTCATCGGCCAGTGGTCCATGCTGGATGTATACGTCGTGATCCTGCTTGCGGCGCTGGCAGATTTCCCCGGGCTGATGCAGATTTCCGCCGGCGTGGGGGCCGCAGCCTTCGGCGTGGTCGTGGTGCTGACCATGCTTGCCGCCATGAGCTTCGATCCCAGGGCGGCCTGGGATGCCGTCGCACCGGGTGCCGACGCGTTGCCGCCGCAACGCCCCCGCGGCCACGCCTATCGAACCTCGCGGGCGCCTTCGCCCGAACCAGCCAGGTGATTACCGCATGACGCAAGAGCAGGCCGACGAACCGCAACCGCCGACCATCGCGCACAAATCGCGCGCGGCGGTGTCCTGGATTTGGCTGGTGCCCCTGGTGGCGTTGATCGCGGGCCTGTCGCTGGTGGTGCGCACCTGGATGCACGCCGGTCCGCAGATCACCATCAGCTTCCAGACGGCCGAAGGGTTGGAGGTGGGCAAGACGCAGCTGCGCTACAAGGACGTGGTGGTCGGCACGGTGTCAGGCATCCGCTTGAGCGAAGACCGCTCCAAAGTCCTGGTCCAGGCCGATTTGATCGGCGATGCGGCCAGCCTGGCGCGCGCGGGCACGCGCTTCTGGGTGGTGCGCCCGCGCCTTGGCGTCAGCGGCGTGTCGGGCCTGGGCACCCTGCTATCGGGCGCCTATATCGCGGTGGACGCGCCGCCGGTCGACGAGCAGGCCGACTCGCAGACCGAGTTCGTCGGCTTGGAGTCGCCGCCGGAGGTCACCAGCGACCGCCCGGGGACGCGCTATACGCTCAAGACCAGCGACCTGGGGTCACTGGACGTCGGTTCTCCCGTGTATTACCGGCGCATTCCAGTCGGGCGCGTCATCGGCTATCAGCTCGACGACGACGGCCGGGCGGTGAGCGTGCAGATCTTCGTCGATGCGCCGGTCGATCGCTTCATCACCGAGAACACCCGCTTCTGGAACGCCAGCGGGTTGGACATGTCGGTCAACGCCCAGGGCGTGCAGCTGCGCACGCAATCGCTGGTGTCGGTGCTGGCCGGCGGGATCGCCTTCGATCCGCGGGGCGAGCCGGGCGCGGCGCCCCAGGCGCCCGCCCAGCATGTCTTTACGCTTTACGGGACCGAAAGCGCGGCGCTGGCCGAGTCCGAGGGCTTGGCCGTGTCCATACGCATGCGCTTTGACCAATCGGTGCGTGGCTTGGCCCCGGGGGCGGCCATCGATTTCCGCGGGCTGGCGCTGGGCACCGTCACCGGCATGGAGATGGGTTTTGACGAGCAGCGCAAGCGCTTCTATACCCTGGTCGACGCGCAGATCTTCCCCGAGCGGCTGGGGCCGGTCTACCACAAGATGCTGGCGATGCGCCCCGAAGGCCAGGGCTTGACCCTGCTGCGCCCGATGGTGAGCAACGGCCTGCGCGCGCAGCTTCGCACCGGCAATCTGCTGACCGGGCAGCTGTACGTCGCGCTGGACTTCTTCCCGGACGCGCCGCCCGTTGCGGACTTCCAGCTCGAATCCGATCCCGTGGTGATCCCCACCATACCGGGCGACTTCGACCAACTGCAGCAGCAAGTGTCGGCGATCGTGGCCAAGCTCGAAAAAGTGCCCTTCGACGAGATCGGCATGCAGATGCGCGATACCCTGGCCAACGTGTCGCGGGTGCTGGCGCGCATCGATCGCGAAGTGACGCCACAGGCCGCGGCCACGTTGCGGCAGGCGCGCCAATCGCTGGCCGCAGTCGACGGCATGTTGGGCTCGGGCTCGTCGCTGCCGGCCAACCTCGAGCAGGCGCTCAAGGAGCTGGAGCGCGCGGCGCGCTCGCTGCGCGTGCTGGCTGACAGCTTGCAGACCAATCCCGAATCGCTTTTGCGCGGCCGCTCTCGCGACGCCGTGCCTTATGGAGGTCCTTGATGTCGCGCACTGCCTGGCTAGCCATGGCCGCGTCGGCGCTTTTGGCGGCTTGCGCCTCGCCGCCCGTCAATTTCTATACGCTGCTCGCCCCGGGCGCAGGGCACGCCGCGCAGCCGGCGCCGGCGCCTGCCGGTGTGAGCGCCGTGCAAGTCCTGCCGGTGTCCATCCCGGCCGAACTCGATTTGCCGCAGATCGTGGTGCGCAGTGGCCAAGGGGAGGTGGTGCCGCTCAACGGCGAGCGCTGGGCCGGGCCGCTGGCCGACCAGATCCGCGCTTCGCTGGCGGCGGGGTTGGCCGCGCGGCTGCCGGTGCCGGTGGTGCAGTCTGCGATGCCCGCGGGTGACCCCCAGGGGCTGTGGCGGGTGCAGGTGGAGGTCCAGCGCTTCGAATCCACGCCCAACGAGGCGGCCGCGCTCGAAGCGGTTTGGTGGGCGGCGCCGGCGCGATCGCCGGGCCAGCCGCCGTTGTGCCGGACCTATTTCCGCAGCCCGGTGCAGGCGGGCATACCGGCGCTGGTGGCCGGACACCAGCGCAATTTGTCGCAACTGTCTGACGCGATCGCCGCGGCCATCGAAAGGGCTGGAAAAACTGGGTTGCGCTGCCCGTAAATGATAGGTGCAACCATTCGGGTTTTCCCTGGCTGATAGGGTTGCACCGATCTGTATAATCGCCGCCATTTCCGGTTTTACTCGTGTTTTGGCGGTAGATTATGGCGAGCACCACCCTGGGCCTGAAGGTCGACGAGACGTTGCGCGCGCGGCTGCGCGCGGCGGCGGACAAGTTGGGGCGCACGCCGCACTGGTTCATCAAGCAAGCGGTCTTGTCCTACCTGGACCAGGTCGAGCAGGGACGCCTGCCGGCCGAGCTGGCTCACCTGGCCGGCGAAGAGGTGCAACCCGAGGACGCTCCGGCGCGTGACGGCGCGCCCCAGCCATTCCTGGAATTCGCCCAGTCGGTGGCGCCACAGTCGGTGCTGCGTGCGGCGATCACCGCCGCCTACCGCCGGCCGGAGCCCGAATGCGTGCCGCTGCTGATCGGCCAGGCGCGCACCCAGCACGGCGAAAAAATCCAGGCGCTGGCGGCCAAGCTGGTGCGGACCCTGCGCGAAAAGCGCCGCGCCGGCGGGGTGGAAGGCCTGATCCAGGAATTTTCGTTGTCCAGCCAGGAAGGCGTCGCGCTGATGTGCCTGGCCGAGGCGTTGCTGCGTATCCCGGACCGGGCCACGCGCGACGCGCTCATCCGCGACAAGATCAGCCGCGGCGACTGGCAGTCGCACGTGGGCCAATCGCCGTCGCTGTTCGTCAATGCCGCTGCCTGGGGGCTGGTGCTGACCGGCAAGCTGGTGGCCACCAACAGCGAGCAGTCGCTGTCGCGTGCGCTCACGCGCTTGATCGGCAAGGGTGGCGAGCCGCTCATCCGCAAGGGCGTGGACATTGCCATGCGCATGATGGGCGAGCAGTTCGTCACCGGCGAGACCATTTCCGAGGCGCTGGCCAACAGCCGACGCTACGAGGCAAAAGGGTTTCGCTATTCCTACGACATGCTCGGCGAAGCGGCCACGACCGAGGAAGACGCCCGCCGCTATTTCGATTCCTATGTGCAGGCCATCCATGCCATCGGCAAGGCGTCCAACGGGCGGGGCATCTACGAGGGACCGGGCATATCGATCAAGCTTTCGGCCCTGCATCCGCGCTATTCGCGCGCCCAATACGAGCGCGTCATGGGCGAACTGCTGCCGCGGCTGCGCGAGCTGGCACACTTGGCGCGCAGCTATGACATTGGCCTGAACATCGACGCCGAGGAGGCCGACCGGCTGGAGATCTCGCTGGACCTGCTGGAAGCGCTGTGCCTGGATCCGGCGCTCGAAGGCTGGAACGGCATCGGTTTCGTCGTACAGGCCTACCAAAAGCGCGCGCCGTACGTCATCGACTTCATCATCGACCTGGCCCGGCGCAGCCGCCACCGCATCATGGTGCGCCTGGTCAAGGGGGCGTACTGGGACAGCGAAATCAAGCGTGCCCAGGTCGACGGCCTGGAGGGCTATCCCGTCTACACGCGCAAGGTCTACACCGACGTCTCGTACCTGGCCTGCGCGCGCAAGCTACTGGCCGCGCCCGAGGCGGTGTTCCCGCAGTTCGCCACGCACAACGCCCACACGCTGGCGTCCATCTATTACATGGCCGGGCAGAACTACTATCCCGGCCAGTACGAATTCCAATGCCTGCACGGCATGGGCGAGTCTTTGTACGAGGAGGTCACCGGGCCGGTGTCGCAAGGCAAGCTGAACCGTCCTTGCCGCATCTACGCCCCGGTCGGCACCCATGAGACGCTGCTCGCCTACCTGGTACGCCGCCTGCTCGAAAACGGCGCCAACACCTCCTTCGTCAACCTGATCGGCGACCCGGACGTCAAGGTCGAGGACTTGGTCGCCGATCCGGTCGAACGCGCCTCGCGCATCGTGCCCCTGGGCGCGCCGCACGAGCGCATCCCGCTGCCGCGCGAGCTCTACCAGGCAGCGGGTGAGCCGCGCGCCAACTCGATCGGCCTGGACCTGTCCAACGAGCACCGCCTGGCCTCGTTGTCCTCGGCGCTGCTGGCCGGCACCGCCACGCCATGGCGCGCCGAACCGATGCTGGACGAGCCCGATGTCCAGCGCGACGCCGCGCGCGCTCGGCCGGTTTGCAATCCGGCCGATCACCGCGACGTGGTCGGCTATGTGATCGAAGCCGACGAGCGCGACGTGGAAACCGCCCTGGCCGCCGCCGTGCGCGCCGCGCCGATCTGGCAGGCCACGCCCGTGTCCGAGCGCGCGCAGTGCCTGCAGCGCGCCGCGCGCCTGCTCGAAGAACAGATGCAGCCGCTGCTGGGCCTGATCGTGCGCGAGGCCGGCAAATCACTGCCCAACGCCGTGGCCGAGGTGCGCGAGGCGGTCGACTTCCTGCGCTATTACGCCATGCAGATCGAGCGGGATTTCTCCAACGATACGCACCGTCCGCTCGGGCCAGTGGTGTGCATCAGCCCGTGGAATTTCCCGCTGGCCATCTTCACCGGCCAGGTCGCTGCCGCGTTGGCTGCCGGCAATACGGTCCTGGCCAAGCCCGCCGAGCAGACCAGCCTGGTCGCCGCGCAGGCCGTGGCCATCCTGCATGCGGCCGGCGTGCCGCGCGGCGCGGTGCAGCTGTTGCCCGGCAGTGGCGAGACCGTGGGCGCGGCGCTGGTGGCCGACGCCCGCGTGCGCGGCGTCATGTTCACCGGCTCGACCGAGGTCGCGCGCCTGATTGCGCGCCAGCTTGCCGAGCGGCTGGACGAGAATGGCCACACGATCCCGTTGATCGCCGAAACGGGCGGGCAGAACGCGATGGTGGTCGATTCCTCGGCGCTGCCCGAGCAGGTGGTGGCCGACGTGCTCGCGTCGGCCTTCGATTCGGCCGGCCAGCGCTGCTCGGCGCTGCGCGTGCTGTGCCTGCAGGAGGAAATCGCCGACCGCATGCTGCACATGCTGCGCGGCGCGATGCGCGAGCTTGCCGTGGGCAATCCCGACAAGCTGTCGACTGACGTCGGCCCGGTCATCGATGCGCAGGCCCGCGCCGGCATCGAGCGGCACATCGCTGCGATGCGCGCGGCCGGGCATCGCGTGGAGCAGCTGCCGCTGCCGCCGGAGTGCCGGCACGGCACCTTCGTGCCGCCCACCTTGATCGAGATCGACGACATCGCCGAGCTCGAGCGCGAAGTTTTCGGGCCGGTGCTGCACGTGGTGCGCTACCGCCGCGACGAACTGGACAAGCTGATCGACGCCGTCAACGCCACGGGCTATGGACTGACCTTCGGCGTGCATACGCGCATCGACGAGACCATCAACCGCGTCGTCGAGCGCGTGCGGGCCGGCAACGTGTACGTCAACCGCAACATCATCGGTGCGGTGGTTGGCGTGCAGCCCTTCGGCGGCGAAGGCCTGTCGGGCACCGGCCCCAAGGCCGGCGGTCCGCTCTACCTGCTGCGGCTGCTGGCCAAGCGTCCGGACGGCCTGCCGGCCGTTGCCGGCGCGTCGGGCCAGCTGCCCTGGACCGTGACGCTGCCGGGGCCGACCGGCGAATCCAACACCTGGCGCCTGGTGCCGCGCGGGACCGTGCTGTGCGTGGCGGCCACTGTCGCCGGCGCCCAGGCGCAATGGGCTGCCGTGCAGGCCAGCGGCAACCGGGCCATCTTCATCGACGGCCAGGCCGCGCGGGACTTCGTCGCCAGCCTGCCCGAGGCGCAGCGCGCGCAGGCGCGCCTGGCCGGCGAGGCCGTCGTCGACGAGCCAGCCTATGAGGCGGTACTGTTCGAGGGTGACGGCGACGCGCTGCTGGCGCTGAACCGCCGGGTGGCGGCGCGGCCGGGCCCGCTGGTCAGCGTTCAGGGCTTGAGCAGCCATGCGCTGGCCGCCGGCGAGCAATACGTCATCGAGCGGCTGTTGGCCGAGCGGTCCGTCAGCATCAATACCGCGGCAGCCGGCGGTAACGCCAGCCTGATGACCATAGGCTAGGGCGCGCACCGCGGCGCGCTTCGAGGGATGAATCTGGCCGACGTGAGAAAGGGGGAATTCGACCGCAGGTGACGAACAAAGGAGGGGGCAGCCTGGGCAGGGCTGCATGAAAATGGTTGCAGTATGGGCGCCGCGACCGCCCGACCCGGCTGGCGCGGCGCAGAAGGTGGTACAAGCCTGGACGCGCCACAAGCGCATTTTCGCGAAGGCCTATGGGCTTTCGAAAAACACAAAGGAGCAACAGCCATGAAATCCGACAAGAAATTCCACTGCCTGGCTGCCGCATGCGTGGCGGCCGCAGGCCTGGCCATGACGCCCGCGCATGCGGCGGAAATCCGGTTCGGCTTTGCCGCGCCGCTGACCGGCCCGCAATCGCACTACGGCGAGGACATGCAAAACGGCCTGCTGCTGGCGCTGGAGGAGGCCAACAAGCAGGGCATCAAGATCGGCGGTGAAGTCGCCAAGTTCGTCCTGGTGTCCAAGGACGACCAGGCCGACCCGCGGGTCGCGGTGCAGGTGGCGCAACAGCTGGTCGACGAAGGCGTCGACGGTATCCTCGGCCACTTCAACTCGGGCACGACCATCCCGGCCTCGCGCGTGTACCACGACGCCGGCCTGCCACAGATCGCCATGGCGACCTCGCCCGAATACACCGCCCAGGGCTACGAGACGACCTTCCGCATGATGACCAGCGACACCCAGCAAGGCGCGGCGGTCGGTAAGTTCATGGTCGAAGACCTGGGTGCCAAGCGGATCGCGCTCATCGATGACCGCACGGCCTACGGCCAAGGCCTGGCCGACGAAGTCGAGAAGGCGGTCAAGGCCGCGGGCGGCGAGATCGTGCGCCGTGAGTACACCACCGACAAGGCCAACGACTTCACCTCCATCCTGACCAACATCCGCGGCGTGTCGCCCGATGCAGTGTTCTTCGGCGGCGTCGATGCCCAGTCCGGCCCCATGAAGCGCCAGCTGGCCACGCTGGGCATCAAGGCGCCGCTGGTCTCGGGCGAGATGACCCGCAGCGATACCTTCATCAAGCTGGCCGGCGACGCGGCCGAAGGCACCTATGCGTCGCTTGCCGGCGTGCCGCTGGCCCAAATGGCTGCGGGCAAGCAGTTCGAGGCAGCCTACAAGGCGCGCTTTAACAAGGAGCCCGGCGTGTACGCACCGTACGCCTACGACGGTGCCTGGAACATGATCACCGCCATCCAGAAAGCCGATTCGGCCGATCCCGAGAAGTACCTTCCCGAGCTGGCCAAGCTGCAGCGCAAGGGCGCGACCAGCGAACATATCGCCTACGACGAAAAGGGCGACCTGAAGGAAATCGCCGTCACGATCTACCAGGTCAAGGGCGGCAAGTGGGAAATGGTCAAGACCATGGTGGGCCAGGCCAACTAATGGCCGCAGCCGGGCCGCATCGCGCGGCCCGCCCCGAGTCCGGCGCGGCTGGGCGAGCCGCCGCGCCGGCGGCGCCGATCCCGGATCGCGCGCCGCAATTCCAAGGGCCGGAGCATGGAACTTTTCACACAACAACTGATAAACGGCATCACGTTGGGCAGCGTGTACGCCCTGGTGGCGCTGGGCTACACCATGGTTTACGGCATCATCGGCCTGATCAATTTCGCCCACGGCGACGTGGTGATGATCGGCGCGATGGCGGCCACCATGGTCGCGGCGTCGCTGGCCGGGGCGGATCCCGCCGGCGCCAGTGCATGGATCGTGCTGGCCGGCGCACTGGCGGTGGCCGTGCCGCTGTGCATGGCCGTGGGCTGGAGCGCCGAACGCATCGCCTACCGGCCACTGCGCCGCGCGCCGCGCTTGGCGGCGCTGATCACGGCCATCGGCGTATCCATCATCCTGCAGAACATCGCGATGATGGTCTGGGGCCGCAATTACTTGAACTTCCCGCAGGTGCTGTCTCCCGAAGTCTATGACTTGGGCGGGGCGCGCATCAGCAGCCTGCAGGTGGCCATCGTCCTGATCGCCGCGGCGATCATGGCCGGGCTGCTGTTTATCGTCCATCGTACGCGGCTGGGCACGGCCATGCGTGCCACCGCGCAGAACCGCGAAGTGGCAGGGCTGATGGGCGTGGACATCAATACGGTGATTTCGGCGGCATTCCTGATCGGTTCGGCGCTCGCCGCCGTGGCCGGCATCATGGTCACCGCTTATTACGGGGTGGCGCAGTACACGATGGGATTCATTCTGGGCCTGAAGGCCTTCACCGCCGCGGTGCTCGGCGGCATCGGCAACCTGGGCGGCGCCATGCTGGGCGGCCTGCTGCTGGGCGTGATCGAGGCGTTGGGCTCGGGCTACATCGGCGACTTGACCGGGGGCTTCCTGGGCAGCCACTACCAGGACGTCTTTGCCTTCATCGTGCTGGTCGTCGTGCTGATATTCCGTCCCTCCGGCTTGCTGGGCGAACGGGTGGGGGATCGCGCATGACCACCTATCGCAACCAACTTCCGCACGCCGGCGCAGCGCGCTGGCGCGCCTGGCTGGGCGTGGCGCTCATCGGCGCCGCGCTGGCCGTGCTGCCTTTCGTGATCGGCATGGCCGGGCAGGGCTGGGTGCGCATCCTCAATTACGCGCTGCTGTACGTGATGCTGTCGCTGGGCTTGAACATCGTCGTCGGCTTCGCGGGGCTGCTGGACCTGGGCTATATCGCCTTTTACGCGGTGGGGGCCTATACCTGGGCGCTGCTGGCATCGCCGCACTTCGGCGTGCACCTGCCGTTCTGGGCGATCCTGCCGGTGGGCATCGCGCTCGCTTGCCTGTTCGGCGTGCTGCTGGGCGCGCCCACGCTGAAGCTGCGCGGCGATTACCTGGCCATCGTCACGCTGGGCTTCGGGGAGATCATCCGCATCTTCCTGAACAACCTGAACGCGCCGGTCAACATCACCAACGGCCCGCAGGGCATCAACCGGATCGACCCATTTCGCATCGGCGACTTCACCTTCGCCCGTGCCGAGACGCTTTTCGGCATCCGCGTCACTGGGCCGGAAAAGTACTACTACCTGTTGCTGGTGCTGACGCTGCTGGTGGTGGCCGTGTGCGTGCGGCTGCAGGATTCGCGCATCGGCCGGGCCTGGGAGGCCATACGGGAAGACGAGATCGCCGCCAAGGCCATGGGCATCAACACCCGCAACATCAAGCTGCTCGCCTTTGCCATGGGCGCGTCCTTCGGCGGGATCGCCGGCGCCCTGTTCGCTGCGATGCAGGGCTTCGTCAGCCCGGAAAGCTTCAGCCTGATGGAGTCGATCTCCGTGCTTTGCATGGTGGTGCTGGGCGGCATGGGGCACATTCCGGGCGTGATCCTCGGCGCGCTGCTGCTGGCGGTGCTGCCCGAGTTCCTGCGTGCGGTCGTCGTGCCGCTGCAGCAAATGCTCTTTGGCGCAGTCGTGCTCGACCCGGAAGGCATACGCATGCTGCTCTTCGGGCTGGCCATGGTGCTGGTCATGCTGTTCCGTCCGGCCGGGCTGTGGCCGTCGGCCGTGCGCAAGCGCGAACTGGCCCGTACGGGAGGTGCGGCATGAACGCGGCCCTCGAACCCTTGCGCGCCGCCCCGGGCGAGGTGCTGCTCGAGGCGCAGGGCTTGAGCAAGCGCTTTGGCGGCCTGCAGGCGCTCTCGGACGTCAGCTTCGATATCCGGCGCGGCGAAATTTACGGCCTGATCGGCCCCAACGGCGCCGGCAAGACGACGCTGTTCAACGTGTTGACCGGCCTGTACGTGCCCGAGGCCGGCTCCTGCCGCTTCGACGGCCGGGAGCTGACCGGGGCCAAGCCCCATGAGGTGGCCGCGGCCGGCCTGGCGCGCACGTTCCAGAACATCCGCCTGTTTGCCAACCTGAGCGCGCTCGAAAACGTGATGATCGGCCGGCACGTGCGCACCCGCGCAGGCGTGTGGGGGGCGGTGCTGCGCACGGCCGCCACGCGCCGCGAGGAGGCCGCCATCGAGGCACGCGCCCGTGAACTGCTGGACTACGTAGGCATCGGTGCGCGCGCCAACGACCTGGCCAAGTCGCTGCCCTACGGTGACCAGCGGCGCCTGGAAATCGCGCGCGCGCTGGCCACCGAGCCGCGACTGCTGGCGCTCGATGAGCCGGCCGCCGGCATGAATGCTTCCGAAACCCTGGTGCTGCGCCGGCTCATCGAAAAGATCCGCGACGACGGCATCACTGTGCTGCTGATCGAACACGACATGAAACTGGTGATGGGCCTTTGCGACCGCGTGCTGGTGCTGGAATACGGCAAGGTGCTGGCCTGCGGCAGGCCTGCCGAAGTGCAGCGCGATCCCAAGGTGATCGAAGCTTATCTCGGCGCGGGTGCCGCCCAGCACGCCGAAACGGTGCCGGCGGGAGGCCAGCCGTGAGCGCCGCCCCCACGACGACCCCACTGCTGCAGCTGTCCGGCTTGCAGGTGGCCTACGGCGGCATCCGGGCGGTGCGCGGTATTGACCTGACCGTCGGCCAGGGCGAGCTGGTTTGCCTGATCGGCGCCAACGGCGCCGGCAAGAGCACGACGCTGCGGGCCATCTGCGGGCTGGTCCCGGTGGCCGGCGGCACAGTGCGCTACGACGGGCAGGACATCACCGGCATGCCGTCCTTCCAACTGGTGCGGCGCGGCCTGGTCATGGTGCCGGAAGGCCGTGGCATCTTCGGCCAGCTGACCATAGAAGAAAACCTTTCCATGGGCGGCTACGCCAGCCGCGACCCGGCCCAGGTGCGCCGGGACATCGAGCGCGTGTTCACACTGTTTCCCCGCTTGGCCGAGCGGCGCAAGCAGTCGGCGGGCACGCTATCGGGGGGCGAGCAGCAAATGCTGGCCATGGGGCGGGCCATGGTGGCTCGTCCGCGCCTGCTGTTGCTGGACGAGCCCTCCATGGGCTTGGCACCGCTCATGGTGGAAAAGGTCTTCGAGGTCGTGCGCACCATCGCGTCCGAAGGCGTGACCATCCTGCTCATCGAGCAGAATGCCAAGCTGGCGCTGGAGACCAGCCACCGTGGCTACGTCATGGAGTCGGGCGAGCTGACGCTGCACGGGCCGGCCGCCCAGCTCCTGGATGATCCCAAGGTCAGGGCGGCCTACCTGGGCGAAGCTTGAGCGTGGCCGCCGGCGGCGGCGAGCCCGCCGCCCACCCCAGGGGCGGCACAATCCGGCCGGGTGTGTCGCGACGCCTCACGCCAGCTGCGCGTCCATGGTGATCTCGGCGTTCAGGACCTTCGACACCGGGCAGCCCTGCTTGGCTTCGTCGGCCGCGGCCTGGAAGGCCGCGGCGTCGGCGCCGGGGATGCTTGCGCGCACCGTCAAGTGCACGGCGGTGATCGCAAAGCCGCCGTCGGCCTTGTCCAACGTGACGTCTGCGCGGGTTTCGATGCGTTCGGCCACCAGGCCTTTCTGGCCAAGGATGTTCGACAACGCCATCGAGAAGCAGCCCGCGTGGGCTGCGCCGATCAACTCTTCCGGGTTGCTGCCCGGCTGGTCGGCAAAGCGCGTGTTGAACCCGTAAGGGACGTCCTTGAGGGCGCCGCTCTGCGTGCTGATGGCGCCTTTGCCGGTCTTGAGGTCGCCTTGCCAAACGGCCGTCGCGTGCTTTTTCATGTCTGTCTCCAGTCGGTTCACACGACCCGGGGGCGAGTGTGCCCCGGGCTTGCCGGACCATTAGGCCGCAATGTGGCCGGCGGATGGGATAATTTTGTTGACACAATGCAAGCGCGGGGTCGCCGGGACGCCGCGCCGCGGCAACCGGGCCCCGCCCGCGGCCGCTTTGACGAGGAAGATCGATGGCAAGCAAACGGATAGCGACGATATTGGCCGCCTTGGGGTTGGCGACCGCCACGGGCGCAAGCGCGCAGATCACCATAGGTGTGGACCTGTCCACCACGGGTCCGGCCGCAGCCATAGGCATACAGTCGAATAACGCCATCCGCCTGTGGCCGGACACCCTGGGCGGCCAGCCGGCCCGTTATGTCGTGCTCGATGACGGGTCGGACGTGACGCGGGCGGTGCGCAACATGCGCAAGCTCACCAGCGAGGACCGCGTCGACGCCATCGTCGGGCCAAACCTGACGGCGTCGGCGCTGGCCGCGCTGGACGTGCTGCAGGAAAGCGGCACGCCCATGGTGGCGCTGGCCGCCTCGGCCGTCATCGTCGAGCCGCAGTCGGATCCCAAGAAACGCTGGGCCTTCAAGATGCCCCAGAATGACAGCCTGATGGCGAGCATCCTGGTCGAGCACATGCGCAAGCATGGGGTCAAGACCGTTGGCTTCATCGGCTTTGCCGATTCCTACGGCGAGAGCTGGTGGAAAGAGTTCAACGAGGCTGCCCAGGGCAACCCCAAGGTGGTCGCGCAGGAGCGCTTCCAGCGCACCGACCCCTCGGTCATGGCGCAGGTGCTCAAAATCATCGCCGCCAAGCCCGACGCGGTGCTGGTCGCGGGCTCCGGCACGCCCGCGGCCTTGCCGCAGCAGACACTGGTCGAGCGCGGCTACGACAAGCCCATTTACCAGACGCACGGCATCGGTACCCTGGAATTCCTGCAGCTGGGCGGCAAGAGCGTCGAGGGCACGCTGTTTCCGACCGGTCCGGCCGTGGTCGCGCGCGAGCTGCCAGACAGCAACCCGGTCAAGAAGGTGGCGGTCGAGTTCGCCGACCGCTACGAGGCCGAGTACGGTGCGGGCACGCTGACACAGTTCGCCGGCGACGCTTGGGGCGCGTGGATGCTGCTCGATTCGGCCGTGGCGCGCGCGCTCAAGACGGGGGCCCAGCCGGGCACGCCCCAATTCCGCTCGGCGCTGCGCGATGCGCTGGAATCCACCCGCGACCTGGCCGTGCCCAACGGGGTGCTGAACCTGTCGCCGGACAACCACCAGGGCTTTGACGAGCGCGCCCGCGTCATGGGCACGATCCGCGACGGGCGCTTTGCCTACGCGGGCGACTGATCGTCCGGCTCCCTTTTCATCGCCTGGCGGTGCACCGCGCACCGCCAGACAGGCGCGGCGCCGTCCGCGCCTTTTTCTTTTGCAACACCCCCGTGCGTCCGGATTGCGGGGGGTTGCCTAAATTTGCCTGCAAATCGGTGCCGGTTAGGCGCACTTTTCTTATTCATTTGTGACCGATTGATTTGAACGAGAATGGTTTTATGACGTACCATTTCTTGCGGTAGAAATCGATGAGGGAGGTTGCCATGACCAACTATCTGCGCTGGGCCGTGCTTGTTTTCAGCCTCGGCCTGCTGGCTGGGTGTGATTCGGGTTCCGATAGCGCGACCAGCCAGTCTGGCGGGCAGGTGGCCCAAGGGCAGGCCTCGTCGCCGAACCAGCCCGGCGCCGGCCAGGCGCCCGCGCCGGTATCGACCCAAGGCGCGGTCACGGGCAAATCCACGCTCGAAGCGGTCAAGCAAGCCGGCCGGGCGCGTATCGGCTATGCCAACGAAGCGCCTTTCGCCTACATGGATCCGGCCACCGGCCAGGTCACTGGCGAAGCGGTGGAAATCGCCCGCGCCGTGCTCAAGAAAATGGGCGTGGAGCAGGTCGAGGGCGTGCTGACGGAATTCGGGTCGCTCATCCCGGGCCTGCAGGCCGGCCGGTTCGACATCATCGCCGCGGGCATGTACATCACGCCCGAGCGCTGCAAGCAGGTGACGTTCTCCAACCCGACGTACGGCGTCGGCCAGGCCTTCATCGTCCAGAAGGGCAATCCCAAAGACCTGCACAGCTACGAGGACGTGGCCAAGCACGAGGATGCGCGACTGGGCGTGGTCGTCGGCGCCATCGAGGCCAGCTACGCCGAGCAAACGGGCATCCCGTCGGACCGGGTGGTGGTGTTTCCCGACGCCGCCAGCGCCATGGCTGGCGTAGCCGGTGGCCGGGCCGATGCCTATGCGGCCACGGCCTTGACCGTCAATGACCTGCTGAAACGCTCGGGCGGCGACAAGCTGGAGCGCGCCGATCCCTTTACGGACCCGAGCATCGACGGTGAAAGCGTGCGCGGCTACGGCGCTTTCGCGTTCCGCACCACCGACCAAGATTTTGCCGATGCCTTCAATGGGGAACTGGCCAACCTGATCGGCAGCCCGGCCCACCGCGAGTTGGTCGAACCCTTTGGCTTTACCGAGGCGGAGCTACCCGGGGAGGTGACCGCGGCTCAGTTGTGCGGCCAATGACGACCGGGGTGACGCGACGGCGCGATGTGCAAGCCGGGGCGCGGCCATGAACGGCGGCACGCTGGATTTGCTTGGGCCGCTGCTGCAGGGCCTGGTCGTGACGCTGCAGGTTACGGGCGGCGCCGCACTGTTGGCCGCGCCGCTTGCCATTGCCGCGGGCCTGGCGCGGCTTGCGCCATCGCCCTTGCTGCGCTGGCCGGCGTCGATTTACGTCGAGGTGTTCCGGGGCACCTCGGCGCTGGTGCAGCTATTCTGGTTTTATTTCGTGCTGCCTTTGTTCGGCCTGAAGCTGCCGGCCATGACGGTGGGCATCATCGTGTTGGCGCTGAACACTGGCGCCTACGGTGCCGAAGTCGTGCGCGGCGCGGTGCTGGCCGTGCCGCAAGGCCAGCGCGAAGCGGCGCTGGCGCTGAACATGACGCGCCTGCACACGATGCGGCGCATCATCCTGCCGCAAGCCATACCGGCCATGCTGCCGCCGGCGGGCAACCTGCTGATCGAATTGCTGAAGAACACCGCGCTGGTCTCGCTCATCACCATCGGCGACATGACCTTCCGCGGCCAGCTGCTGCGCAGCGCCACGCTGCGCACCACGGAAATCTTCGGGCTGATGCTGCTGCTTTACTTTGCCGTGGCGCTGCTGATCACCGGCGCGGTGCGCCTGCTCGAACGCAAGGTGCGGCGACGATGAATCCCATCTTTGATTGGTCGTTCGCCCTGCAGATCCTGCCGCTGCTGGCCCGGGCGCTCATCATCACCGTGCAGGCGACCGCAGCAGGCATGCTGATCGCCGTGACGCTGGGGCTGCTGCTGGCGCTGGCGCGCCGGGCGCGCTGGCCGGTCCTGTCGTACCCGGCGGCCTTCTTCGTCGAGTTCGTGCGCAGCACGCCGCTACTGGTGCAGATGTACTTCCTGTTCTACGTGCTGCCGGCCAGCGGCGTGCAGCTGACGCCGCTGGCCACGGGCATCCTGGCATTGGGCGTGCACTATGCGGCCTACTGCGCCGAGGTCTACCGCGCCGGCATCGAAGCCGTGCCACGCGGCCAGATCGAAGCGGCCACGGCGCTTAACTTGTCGGCGTGGCGCACCGCCACGGGCGTGGTCCTGCCGCAGGCCATCCCGCCGGTCGTGCCGGCGCTGGGCAATTACCTGGTGGCCATGTTCAAGGACACGCCGCTGCTATCGGCCATTACCGTGGTCGAACTGCTGCAGCAAAGCAAGATCATCGGGTCGACGACTTTCCGCTACACCGAGCCGCTGACCCTGGTCGGGGCGATGTTCCTGGTGCTCAGCCTGGTCGCGGCCTGGGGCGTGCGGCGCCTGGAGCGTCGCCTGCAACGATTTGGAGGACGCGCATGAGCGCAAGCATCCGCTTGATCGACGTGCACAAGCGCTATGGGGACCTCGAGGTGCTGCGGGGCATCAACCTGGAAATCCCCGCCGGCCAGACGGTGTCGGTCATCGGCCCATCCGGTTCGGGCAAGTCCACGCTGCTGCGCCTGCTGATGACGCTGGACAAGCCGACTTCAGGCACCATCGAGATCGACGGCGAATCGATGTGGACCACGCCCGACGGCAAGCCCGCCGGCGCCGCACACGTGCGCCGCTTGCGCGGCAAGATCGGCATGGTGTTCCAGCACTTCAACCTGTTCCCGCACATGACCGCGCTGGGCAATGTGATCGAAGCACCCATGCACGTGGCCGGCTTATCGCGCCAGGAGGCGATCGTGCGCGGCCGGGAGTACTTGGACATGGTGGGCCTGGGCGACAAGTACGACGCCTATCCGAGCCAGCTGTCCGGCGGGCAGAAGCAGCGCGTGGGCATCGCCCGGGCATTGGCCATGCGGCCGGAGATCATGTTGTTCGACGAGGTGACGTCGGCGCTGGATCCGGAACTCGTGGGAGGCATCCTGCAGATCATGCAGGACCTGGCCAGCCAGCGCACCATGACCATGATCATCGTCACCCACCAGATGAAGTTCGCCGAGCGCGCCTCGGACCGCACGCTGTTCTTCGACCAGGGCAACATCGTCGAGGACGCGAAGTCTTCGGAGCTGTTTTCCTGCCCGCAGCATGAGCGCACGCGGCAGTTCCTGGACGCGGTGATCGAGGCAAACTAAGGCGCGCGGCCCTGGCCGGCGGCCTTGCCGCCATGCCGCGCCGATGGGTGTGGCGGCGCCAGGGCCTAGACCCGTCCGGTACTGCCGAAGCCGCCCGCGCCACGATCCGAGGCGCCGAATTCGTCGACGATGTCGAACTGCACTTGCTGGACGGGCACGACCACCAGCTGCGCCAGCCTTTCCATGGGTTGCAGCACGAAGGGCGCGTTGCCGCGATTCCAGGTCGAGACCATGATCTGGCCTTGGTAGTCCGAGTCGATCAGCCCGACCAGGTTGCCGAGCACGATGCCATGCTTGTGGCCAAGCCCGGAGCGGGGCAGGATGAGCGCGGCGTAGCGGGGGTCGGCCAGGTGGATGGCCAAGCCCGTGGGCACCAGTTCGGTTGCGCCGGGCGCGAGCTCCAGCGGTTCGTCCAGGCAGGCGCGCAGGTCCAGGCCGGCCGAGCCCGGCGTGGCGTAGGACGGCAGGTAGTCGCGCATGCGCGCGTCCAGGATTTTCAGGGCGACGGATTTCATGGGTTGGGATGGCATGCCCGTCCTTAGCCGACGGGCGGTTTGCGATGCGCACGCGAGCGCGCCGTGGTGGGCAAAGGCGGCAAAGGCTGCGGCGCCTGGCCGCGGCGGCGCAGGGCCAGCCCGCCGCGCAGGAAGATGAAGGCAAAGACCAGGAGAAAGGCTGCGGCCACCAGGTCGTCGAAATCTTCGAAGGCCGTGAAGTCTTGCAGGCGGCCGAAGCCGACCATGGCCAGCACGGCGGCCACGGCCATCATGACCAGCCCCTGCTTGCGATGCGAAGCGGCCTGGGCCAGCGTGCGCGGCGCGCCGTCGCGCACCGGATCGGCGGCCGGCTCGGCCTGGCCGGTGCGGGCCGCCTCGGCAAGCGGGGCGGGGGCTGGGGCGGGCGCAGTGCCAGACCCCGCATCCAGGCCGCCGCGGTCCGGCCAGGAAACGCCGGCTTCGGGCTGCTGTGTGGACCCGGCCGGGCGGAAGGCGTCGGCCCAGCGGCTGCGCCGGGTCGCTATCGCGCCAGGCGAGCGTGCGCCGCGGTTGACCAGCTTTTCGATGTATGCGACGTAATCGCCGTTCTTGGGTTCTGCGTCCAGGGACATGGCCTCGGATACGGTTGGGATCGTTACGGCCGCGACTGCGGCGGCGTGGCCGGCTTGCGCTTGCGCATCAACGCCGCCAGCAGCCACACGCCTGCGCCGACCGATATTACCGTGCCGACGACGATGCTGATGCGGTCGCCGCTGCCGAAGGCGCCGATGCTGCGCGCGGTCAGGTAGCCGGGCGCCAGCATCAGTGGCACCCATGCGAGCGCCGACAGGGCGTTGGCCAGCTGGAAGCGCCAAACGCCCATGCGCATCATACCGGCCACGGTGGGTATCGTGCTGCGTATCGGCCCGAGGAAGCGGCCGACCAGCACCGACGCGAAGCCGTAGCGGTGAAAGAACAGCCGCGCGCGCGCCACGGCCGTGCGCTGCTTGTTGAACGGCCAGCGCCGCATCAAGCCAGGCCCGATCAGCCGGCCCAGCCAGTACGACAGCGCATCGCCGACGACGGCGCCGGCCAGTCCCCACAGCACGATGGGCAAGGGGGAAACCACGCCGCTGCCGACCAGGCCGCCGGTGGCGATCATCAGCGCCGTCGCGGGGATGAACAGGCCGATGACGATCATGGATTCGCCCATGGTGATCAGGGCGAGCACGGGTCCGGCCCATGCCTCGTTGGCTTGGATGAAGGCGATCAGCTGGTCGATGTATGCGTCCACGCGATGGAACTCTCGAAACGATCCGGTATCTTAACGCGTGCCCCCGGGCAGCGAGCGCGGGGACCCGTGGCGCGGGCGGGGATGGCGCGCGCCACCTTCGACAACGACACCGACAGGCCCATACATGGATTCCGTGACACAGGCGGTGCTGGGCGCCGGCATACAAGGGGCCTTGCTTGGCCGCCACCAGGGCCGCAAGGCGTTGCTCTACGGCGCGCTGCTGGGCACGCTGCCCGATCTGGACGTCATCGTTTCCTATGCCGACCCGGTGTCGGCCATGACCCACCATCGGGGCTTTTCCCATTCGGTTTTCGTGCTGACCGCCTTGGCTGCGGCCGCCACGGCATTGATCCGATGGCGCTGGCCGCATGCGCCATACAGCGCGCGGCGGCTGTTCATCACGTTGTGGCTGGCCTTGGTCACGCATCCCTTGCTCGATGCCTTTACCAGCTACGGCACCCAGCTGATGTGGCCGTGGGAGCCCGTTCCGCAAAGCTGGTCCAGCCTGTTCATCATCGATCCAGCCTTTACCTTGCCGCTGTTGGCGGCGGTGTTGGCCGGGGCGGTGCGCGGCATGGGAGAGCGGGCACGCAAGGCGATGGCCTGGACGCTGGCGTATTGCTGCGCCTACATCGGCTTTTCCCTGGCCGGCAAAGCGCTGGCCGAGCATCGCGTCGTCGCGGCGCTGGCCGCGCAGGGCGTGCGGGCCGAGGCGGTGTTCTCTTCGCCCATGCCCTTCAATACGCTGCTCTGGCGGGTGGTGGTGCGCGAAGGCGACGCCTATTACGAAGGCGTCAGCGGCTGGTTCGACCGGGACGAACCGGAGACCCTGCGCCAGCCGCTGAACGTGGCGCTGGCCGGCGCGCTCGCCGAATCACCCCAATTTGCGCGGCTGGCTTGGTTCACCGGCGGGTGGCTGCGCCTGGACGACATCGATGGCCGGCTCGTGGTCAGCGACCTGCGCATGGGCATGGCCGGCCACTACACCTTTCGCTTCGTCATGGCCGAGCGTGGCGCCGACGGCCGTTGGCAGGCCGTCACCCCGTATCGCTGGCAGAGCTACCGAGGTGGCTGGGCGGAACTGCAGCGCGTGCTGGCGCGCATCGGCGGCGCAGCGCCGCTGCCACTGGCGCAATGGGCCGCGCAGGTGCTGCGCTGACGGCCGCGTCAGGCCCGTTCCATCCGGTCGGCGATTTCAGCGATCAGCCGTCGTGCGGCGTCGAGCTTGGCCATGGCCGGCAAGGCGTGACGCCCGGCGTCGTCGTAGAGCACGAGCTCGGTCGCGTCCGCCTCCATTGCCGCCTGGGCGAGGTTGCCGACCAGCAGTGGCAGGCGCTTGCGCCGGCGCTTGGCCTCTGCGTATGCGTCGAGGTTTTCGGTTTCGGCGGCAAAGCCCACGCACCAGGGGCCGTCGGGCAGGGCGGCGACCTCGGCCAGGATGTCGGGATTGGCTTCGAACTCCAGCACCGGCGGGCCGCTGTCGGCCGTCTTCTTGAGCTTTTGCGTGCTGGCATTGCGCACGCGCCAGTCGGCCACCGCGGCCACGGCGATGAACAGGTCGGCGTCGCGCACGTTGGCCATGACTGCGTCGCGCATTTGATGCGCCGTGCCGACCGGCAGCACCGCCACGCCGCGCGGGGCGGGCAGGGCCGTGGGGCCGCTGACCAAGGTCACCTCGGCGCCCGCTTCGCGGGCCGCGCGCGCCAGCGCATAGCCCATCTTGCCCGAGGAACGGTTGCTGAGCACGCGCACCGGGTCGATCGGCTCGGCGGTGGGGCCGGCGGTCAGCAGCACGCGCCGTCCTGCCAGGACCTTGGGCTGGAAAAAGGCGACCAGGTCTTCGAGCAACTCGTGCGGCTCGAGCATGCGGCCGTCGCCCGTCTCGCCGCAGGCCTGGCTGCCCGTGCCCGGGCCGAGCACGGCCACGCCGTCTGCGCGCAACTGCGCCACATTGCGTTGGACCGCCGGGTTGGCCCACATCTCGCGGTTCATGGCCGGCGCCACCAACAATGGGCAGGCGCGGGCCAGGCATAGGGTGGAGAGCAGGTCGTCGGCCATGCCGTGGGCGAGCTTGGCCAGGAAGTCGGCCGAGGCCGGCGCCACCAGCACCGCGGCCGCCCCGCGCGTCAGCTCGATATGCGCCATGTTGTTCGGCACCCGCGCGTCCCAGGCATCGGCATAGACCGGCCGCCCCGACAAGGCCTGCATCGTGACGGGCGTGATGAATTGGCGGGCGGCATCGGTCATGACCACGTCGACCGTCGCACCTTGGTCTTGCATGCGCCGCAGCAGCTCCGCGCTCTTGTAGCAGGCGATGCCGCCGGTCAGGCCGAGGACGATGCGTTTGCTGGCGAGATCTTGCATGGGACGGGCAGGAAAGTCTGCAATCCCGACATTATGCGGCAAAGAGGACTGCCGCTTCGCGTTGCCGATGATCCCGCAGCGCAATCGGCTGCTAGACGTAGCAGGGGCCGTCGATCAGCGGATGGCTTGCCAGGAAGTCTGGATCGGGCCGGATGCCGATGCCCGGGCCGTCGAGTGGCTGCACACAGCCGTTTTCGTCCAAGCGATACGGCAACGTGCCGGCCAGCTGGTCGCGGAAAGGGTTGAGCAAGGTCACGTCGGCCTCGAAATACCCAGGGTTATCGACCGCGCACAAGTAGTGGATGGACGTGGCCATGTTGATGGCGGTGGCCGAGGTGTGCGGATTGACTGTGATTTTCAGCGCCGAGGCCATGGCCGCGATGCGCATCGCTTCGGTGACGCCGCCCGCCTTGGACAGGTCGGGCTGCACGAATTGTACGCAGCCGTCTTCGAGCAGCGGCCCGAATTCGTAGCGCGTGTAGTGGTTTTCTCCAGCTGCAAGCGGCACGCGTCCAAGTTGCGCGGCCTTCCTGTAGGCAGCGTGGTCCCAAGCGGGGAAGGGTTCTTCCAGCCAGCCGACGCCGAGTTCCTCGTACGCCGGCATGACCCGACGTACATTGTCCAAGCTGTAGCCGGTGTTGGCATCGACTAGCAGCTCGATGTCGTCGCCCAAGCGGGCGCGCACCGCACGCACGCGTTCAATGTCGCGGCCGGGCGTGTCGCCCACGCGCAGCTTCAGCGCGCGAAAGCCTTGTTCGACCAGGCGTTGTGCCTCGTCGGCCAACTGTTCGGGGGGCTGCCAACCCAATGCGATGCCACCCGCATAGGCCTTGATCGGTTTAGCCGATCCACCCAGCAGCCGATACAGCGGCCACTGCGTGACCTGGCAACGTATATCCCACAGCGCCAAGTCCAGGCCGCTGAGCGCCAGGCTGGCGGCTGCGCCCATGCCGTGGCTGGCCAGCTGCATGCGGTAGACGCGCTGCCAGACGCCGGCTACGTCGCAGGCATCCATGCCCAGGACAAGGTCGCGCAGCGTCGTATCTACCAGGCGCGCGATCGCGCCCGGGCAGCGGCCGTGGTGGGATTCGCCCCATCCGACCATGCCGCTTTCGGTCTCGACGCGCACCAGCACCGCATCACGCTTGACGCTGCGGCCGATGCCTAGACGTACGGACTTGTCCTGGGGCACAGGAAAGGAAATGGGGAAGGCGCGTACATCGACAATTTTCATGGCGCAATCACTTGGCGGGAATGTATTGGGGGTTGACCAGGGTGACCGGGCGCTCGCCGCGCAGTAGCGCCAGCATGTGCTCGACCGAGGAGAGGCTCATGCGCCGCATGCTCGTGTCAGTGATACCGGCCACGTGCGGGGTGAGCAGCAGCCTGGGTGTCGACAGGGCGGGGTGGTCGGGCGGCAGCGGCTGCACGTCGTGTACATCCAGCGCGGCCCCGGCAAGCCGTCCTTGCTCGAGCGCGCGCAGCAGCGCGGCGGTGTCCACGACCGGGCCGCGCGAGACGTTGACGAGGATGGCTCCGGGCTTCATGCGCGAGAGCGCATCCTCATCGACCATGCCGCGCGTTTGTTCGGTGAGCGGGCAGCAAAGCACTACCACGTCGGCCATGGCAAAAAGCGTTTGCTTGTCGACGGCGCGCACGCCCACCGGTAGGGTTTGTGGTCGACGGGTCAGGCCGATGACCGTCATGCCCAGGCCCGCCGCAACCGTCGCCAGGCGCGTGCCGATCGCACCAACGCCGACGATGCCGCAGACTGATCCTTCGAGCTCTTGGGTGCCGTCAGCCAGGCCGCGCGCGTCGTGCCAGCCGCCGCTGCGCAGCCGCCCGTCCATAGCGGCGATGGGCCGGCGCAGGTGGAGCATGGCCGCGATGCAATACTCGACCACGGCCGACGTGTTGGCGCCGGGCACATTGGCCACCGGGATGCCGCGCTTGTTCGCTTCGTCCATGGGGATCATGTCCAGGCCCACGCCGTGGCGGACCACGGCGCGCAGTGACGGTGCATGATCGAAGATGTCCGCCGGCAGTTGCGCGCGAACGATCAGGCCGTCGGCGCGCGCGGCCAAGCGGCGCAACGTGTCGGGGCCCGTATCAGGCGCGACGACGACCTCGGCCTCGGCCTGCAGCCTGGGCATGGCTTCGGGATGGATGGGGTTGGTCAGTAGTACGCGTGGCTTCATGACCGTTGATTTCCTGCTGCAACGGGGTTGGTCAATTGTCCCAGTCCGTCGATGGTAATGCTTACCGTATCGCCGGGCTTGAGCCACGCGGGAGGGGTGTGCATGCCGGCCACGCCTGCCGGGGTGCCGGTGGCAATTACATCCCCAGGATCCAACGGCATGCGCGCTGACGCGTATTCGATCAGTGCGGCGATGTCGAACACCATGCCGCCGGTGGTCGATTGCTGCAGCACGCGCGTGCCGATTTCCAGGCGGATGTCCAGGGCGTAAGGGTCGTCGACGTCCTCGGCCATCACCATCCAAGGTCCGAACGGGCCGGAGGCAGGCTGGTTCTTGCCACGCACGAATCCACCGTCGGCCTTGACGAGCGTCGTCGCGCTGACATCGTTGAAGATGGCGTAGGCTGCTACGTGGTCCATGGCGCGCTCGCGCGGCACGTGCAGCGCGGCAGTACCGATGATCACCGCGAGCTCCGCCTCGTAGGTGACATCGCCGCTTGCTGGGCTGACCAGGATGGGTTGGTTGGGCCCGATCACCGTTCTGCCGGATTTGACAAAGATGACAGGTTCAGGCGGCGCGGTCATGTTCCGTTCAGCCAGCGCGTCGTGGTAGTTGAATGCTGCGCCGATGATCTTGCCCGGGCGAGGCAGCGGCGCAGCCAGCCGCAGGCTGGTAAGCGCCAGCCTGGCGTCTTCGTCGACGTTGATCGCATCCACGCGCCGGGCGATGTCGGCCAAGCCATGTTCGACCCAGCCAGCCAGGTTGTCCGGCAGATCCGAAAAGCGCGCAGCCAGCGACGGATGCGACAAATCTACCGCCCAGGCGTCTGGGGCTTGCGGGTCCCCAGGGATGGCCGCCGGGCGGATGCATCCTTGCGCGTCGTAGTAAGAAATGAAGCGCATGGCGTTAGGCGACCCGATAGCGGTCTAGCACCTCGCGCCGCACCTCGATGCCTAGGCCTGCCGCGGTGGGAACCTGTACCACGCCCTGGCGCTGGACGATGGGCTCGGTCGACAGTTCATCGCGGAAGGGGTTTTCGCATTGCTCGAATTCGAGCATGGGCGGGATGGGCCGCAAGCTTGGCGGTTGGTCGGGCAAGGCGGCCAAAAAGTGCAGCGTGGCGGCCAGGCCGATGACCGAACCCCAAGCATGGGGTACGCACTCGACGCCATGGGTGATGGCCAGCGCCGCGATTTTTCGGCATTCGCTCAACCCGCCGGCTGCGCAGACGTCTGGCTGCACGATGTCCATGGCCTTGCGTGCGACCAGGTCGCGGAATCCCCAGCGCGTGAATTCGTTCTCGCCGCCGGCCACGGCGATGTCCAGCGCCCGGGTGACTTCGACGTAGCCGTCGACGTCTTCAGGCGAAATCGGTTCTTCGAACCATTCCACGCCCAGCTGCTCAAGCTCGCGGCCCAGGCGGATGGCGGTTGGTACGCTAAAGCAATGGTTGGCATCGACCATCAGGCGCGCGCCATCGCCAATCGCCTTGCGCACCGCCTCGACCCGCGCGATGTCCAGCCGGGGTGAACCTAGGCCGATCTTCATCTTGACGGCGGTAAAACCTTCCTCGACATAGCCCTGGGCTTCTTCGACCGCCTCTTCGATCAGGCGGTCCATGTCGATGAAGTACAGCCCAGTGGCATAGGCGGTCACCTCTGTGCGGTGCGCGCCGCCCAGCAACTTGTGCACCGGCTTGCCGCAGGTCTTGCCGATAATGTCCCACAGCGCGATGTCGATACCGCTAAGCGCCGATATCGCCATGCCGGAGCCGCCGTAGTCCTTGATGCGGTTGTATAGATCCTCCCAGATCACTTCCACGTCGAACGGGTCGCGGCCCAGGATGCGCGGCGCATATTGCGACTCGATGTAGGCGCGTGCCACCTGGGCCGGCCCGTAGCATTCGCCCCAGCCGACGATGCCGTCGGCTGTTTCGATTTCCACGATGCAGGAGCCGCGCGTTTTGTATAGCCATCCGCGCGAGGACGTGAAGGGACGCTCGATCGGGGCGCTGACGACGTGGCAGGAAATTTTACGGATGGTACTCACGTGGGCCTCATTGCTTCTTGAAAACTTTGGTGCCGACGTCGTCGAGCGTTTTTTGCACGGCCAGTACTTCCCGTTCCAGTGCCGCCCCGGTCAGGTCGTCGACTTCGAAACCGTTGTCCTGGGCGAAACGCTTGAAGGTGTCGCTTTGGATGGCTTTGCGAAAGATGGCGATCAGCCGCTCGCGCACCGGCTCGGGGATGCCTGCCGGGCCGACGATGTAGGCCATCTGCACCAGCGGTCCGTAGGGGAACACGTCATAGCCCTTTTCCTTGAACGTCGGCACGTCCGGCCAGACGCCCAGCCGCTCGTTGGCAAACACCGCCAGCGGCCGGACGTTGCCTGCCTCGACCTGGCCACGGCTTTCCGAAGGCTTGAGCACGGCGGCGTTGATTTGCTTGCCTGCCAAGTCGGCGACCACTTTAGACCCACCCGGGTAAGGCACGTTGATGTATGGCGCACCCGCCGCGCGGGCGGTCATCTCGGCAAAGATGTGGTTCAGATTGTTGGTGCCCGGCGTGCCGATGGAAACCTTGCCCGGCTGGCGCTTCATTTCGTCCAAGAATGCTTCCAGCGTCTTCGGTCCAGACGTCGGCACCAGCAGGACGAGCGGATCAGTAGACACGCGCGCAATATGGGTGAACTGGTCGTTGCGCAGTGTGGTCATCTTCTGCGCGATCTGCGCCAGTGTGGAGCTTGTGCCCATGCCCACCGTATAGCCGTCGGGCGGGGAGTTCAGGACCTTGGTCAGGCCGATCGCGCCCGTGGCACCGGGGGCGTTTTCGACGATGATGTTGATGCCGTCCTTGGCCAGGATTTGCTGCAGCGCACGGGCGGCGATGTCGTTGGATCCCCCAGCGTTCCAGGGGACGATGAAGCGAATTTCACGCGAAGGGAAGTCTTGCTGGGCATGGGCATAAGCCGCCGGCAGCGCACATGCGGCAAAGGCAACGAGCCATGCACGCAAAAGCGTCGCCGGGCCACGGCTCCGGACAGAAAAGACGTGCGTCATGAGTGTGTCTCCTCCCGCCTTCGGGCGGTATGTATGGTGTTGCGGGTACTATCCTACCATTCGTTATAACAAACAACAATAGTCGGAAGTTGATAAGAGGGATGTATAGGTGAGACCATAGGGTTTTCAGTATTTGTTGTAATAATGAAATTGCAAGGATTGACCGGCGGCCTACGGCAGCTCGAAAAACACACGTTGTGGGATAGGGCTTACGCTGAGTTGCGCGGCGCGCTGCTCGCGGGCCGCTTTGCTCCGGGGCAACGCATTTTGCTGCGCGAGGCCGCCGCGCAGTTGGGAATCAGCCTGACGCCGGTGCGCGATGCCGTCAACCATCTGATCGCCGAGCGGGTGCTCGAGCGTGGCTCAGGCGGCCAAGGGGGCGGGGCCATCGTGCCGCATGTCGATCCGGAGTATTTCCGGCAGCTGACCATCATGCGCGCGGAGCTGGAATCGCGGGCTGCGCTTGAAGCCACCGCCCACGTCAGCGAGGAAGACTTGGCCGTGCTGCGGGCCCACGTGGCGCTGATGGCCGAGCACATCGACCACGAGCGCCGGGACGGCTATCTGGAGGTGCACCGGCGCTTTCACTTCGGCATCTATGCACTGGCGCGCATGCCGGTGATCCTGGACGCGATCGAAACCCTGTGGTTGCGCTGTGGGCCGGTTCTGACCATCGTCTTGCCCGAGTACGTGCCCTATATCAAGAAAACGGACTATCACGCCGCGGCCTTGCAGGCCTTGGCCGAGCGCGACGGCCGGGCGGTGGCCGAGGCGATACGCCGAGACATCACCGAAGCGGGGCACTACATCTACCAACTGCTGCGAGAAGATCGTGGCAGCGCCACAGCGTAAGCCGGTGTGCGGTGTCAGCGTCGGCGCGCCGCGCGCACGCGCAAAACCTCGTCGGCCACCAACAGGATCGCGCCGCAGGTGATTCCGATGTCGGCCACGTTGAACGCCGGGTAGTACCAGTCGCGCCAATAAAAAAGCAGGAAATCGATGACGTGGCCGTGCAGCGTCCGGTCGATCACGTTGCCCAGCGCGCCGCCCAGGATCATGGCCAGCGACAGGCTAAAGCGCCGTTCGCCGCGGTGACGGTGCAGCATCCATAGGATGAAGCAGGCGGCTGCCGTGCCCAGCCCGGTGAAAAGCCAGCGTTGCCAGCCCGATTGCTGCGCAAGGAAGCTGAAGGCCGCGCCGCGGTTGTAGAGCAGGGTGAAGTCGAAGACGGGCAGGACGGCGATGCGCTCGCCGTACTCCAGCGCGGCATCGAAGTAGGCTTTGGTCAACTGGTCGACGGCGATGATGGCGGCGGCCAGCAGCAGCCAGGGCCAGACCGCGGCCCGTGGCCGCAGGGCTGCCGGGGATGGCGCCGCCGCATTCATCGCGTTCGCATCCTTACGCCGCCGTGCGCGGCTCGCCGGCGCCGAATAGGTTGCTGACGCATCGCCCGCAGATGTCGGGATGGCTGGCGTCGGCACCCACGTCGGCCCGCCAGTGCCAGCAGCGCTCGCACTTGGCGTGGGCAGAGGGCGTGACGCGGATGTCCAGGGCGCCGTCACCGCGGTGCAGCGTCGCGCGCGAGACGATCAGCACGAAGCGCAGGTCGTCGCCCAGGGTGGCCAGCAGATCGTAATCCGCGCCGCTGGCGGTCAGGTCGACCTCGGCCTGCAATGAAGAGCCGATGGCGCCCGTGCTGCGCACGGCTTCGAGCGCGCGCTGCACGTCGGCGCGGATGGCGCGCAGGCGGTCCCACTTGGCCAGCAGCGCCTCGGCGCCATCCGGCGCCGGGATGTCGTGGTAGAGCTCGCTGAAGATGGTGACCGTCTCGGCCGCGGGCAGCTTGGCCAGGGTCTTGCCTTTCAGGATTTCCCAGGCTTCCTCGGCGGTGAACGACAGGATGGGCGCCATCACCTTGAGCAGCGCCTGGGTGATGTGCGCCAGCGCCGTCTGCGCCGAGCGGCGCGCCACGCTGTCGGCGGCGGTGGTGTATAGCCTGTCCTTCAGGACGTCCAGGTAGAACGCGCCCAGGTCCTCCGAGCAGAAAGTCTGCAGCCGCGCCACCGCCGGATGGAAGTCATAGCGCTCGTAATGGGCCAGGATCTCGCCCTGCATGCGCGCGGTCATGGCCAGCGCATAGCGGTCGATCTCCACCAGCCCGGCCAGCGGCACGCTTTGCGTGGCGGCGTCGAAGTCGTCCAAATTGGCCAGCAAAAAGCGCAGCGTATTGCGGATGCGCCGGTAGCTTTCCACCACGCGCTTGAGGATCTCATCCGAGATCGACAGCTCGCCGGAGTAGTCGGTCGACGCCACCCACAGGCGCAGGATTTCGGCGCCCAGCGTATCGGACACCTTCTGCGGGGCGATTACGTTGCCGACCGACTTGCTCATCTTGCGGCCCTGGCCGTCGACGACGAAGCCGTGGGTGAGCAGGGCCTTGTAAGGGGGCCGCCCGTACAGCATGCAGCCGGTCAGCAGCGACGAATGGAACCAGCCGCGGTGCTGGTCCGAACCTTCCAGGTAAAGATCGGCGGGCCAGGCCAGCGCCTCGCCGTGCGAGCCGCGGCGATCGCCGTCCTTGCCGCCCAGCACCGTGGCGTGCGTGGTGCCGGAATCGAACCACACATCCAGCGTGTCACGGTTCTTTTCGTAGAACTCGGCGTCATCGCCGATCAGCTCACGCGGATCCAATGCCTGCCAGGCCTCGATGCCGTCGCGCTCGACGCGTTGGGCCACCTGCTCGAGCAGCTCCAGCGTGCGCGGGTGCAGCTCGCCGGTTTCCTTGTGCACGAAGAACGCCATGGGCACGCCCCACTGGCGCTGGCGCGATAGCGTCCAGTCCGGCCGGTGGGCGATCATGGCGTGCAGCCGCGCGCGGCCCCAGGATGGGTAGAAGGCGGTGGCATCGACGCCGGCCAGCGCCGATTCGCGCAAGGTGGGTCCGCCGTCGGCGGGCTTGACGTCCATGCCGGCGAACCACTGGCTGGTGGCCCGGTAAATGATCGGCGTCTTGTGGCGCCAGCAGTGCATGTAGCTGTGCGCATACTTTTCGACGTGCAACAGCGAGCCCGCTTCGCGCAGCGCGTCCACGATGCGTGGGTTGGCGTCCCAGATCGACAGGCCGCCGAACAGCGGCAGGCTCGACGCATAGCGACCGTCGCCCATCACCGGATTGATGATATCGGCGTCGGCCAGCCCATGGGCCTTGCAGGATTCGAAGTCTTCCACGCCGTAGGCGGGCGACGAGTGCACGACGCCGGTGCCCGCGTCCAGTGTGACGTACTCGCCCAGGTAGACGGGAGACAGCCTGTCATAGCCGGGATCGGCCGCGGCCAGCGGGTGGCGGAAGGCCAGCCCGGCCAAGTCCTGCCCGCGGGCCGTGGCGATCACTTCGCCTTGCAGCTTCCAGCGCTGCAGGCAGGCGGCGACCCGTTCCTTGGCCACCAGCAGCAGCGGACCGTGCGCCGGGGCAGGGCTGACCCGCACCAGCGCGTATTCGAGCTCGGGATGGACGTTGAGCGCCTGGTTGGCGGGGATGGTCCACGGCGTGGTCGTCCAGATGACGACGGCGCCGTCATCGACCGCAGGCAGGCCAAAGGCGCGCGCCAAGCCTTCCTTGTCGGCGAACGGGAACGCCACGTCGATGGCCGGGTCGGTGCGCTCGGCGTATTCGACCTCGGCCTCGGCCAGCGCCGAGCCGCAATCGAAGCACCAGTTCACCGGCTTCAGGCCCCGGTAGACGTAGCCTTTTTCCATGATGCGGGCGAGCGCCCGGATTTCATCGGCCTCGTTGCCCGGGTTCATGGTCAGGTAGGGCCGGTCCCAATCGGCCAGCACGCCCAGGCGCTTGAAGTCTTTTTTCTGGCGCTCGATCTGCTCCAGTGCATAAGCGCGCGCCCGCGACTGCACTTCGGCCACGGGCAGGTTCTTGCCGTACTTTTTCTCGATCTGGATCTCGATCGGCATGCCGTGGCAGTCCCAGCCCGGCACGTAATGCGCGTCATAGCCGGCCATGTTCCGGCTCTTGACGATGATGTCCTTCAGGATCTTGTTGACCGCATGCCCGATGTGGATGTCGCCGTTGGCGTAAGGCGGGCCGTCATGCAGGACGAAGCGCGGGCGTCCGGCGCTGGCCTTGCGAATGGCCTGGTAGATGCGCTTTTCCTCCCATTGGGCGACCCAGGCGGGCTCGCGTCGAGCCAGGTCCCCACGCATGGGAAAGGCGGTGTCGGGCAGGTTGAGGGTTTTTTTATAGTCCATGAACGGCGAAGTAGGCGCGCGCATTGCGCTCGTCGCGAGCGATGGCGGCGGTAAGCGAGGCAAGGTCTGGGAACTTTTCTTCGTCCCGCAGTTTGTGCAGGAATTCGACGCGCACGAGTTTACCGTATGCGTCCACGGTGGCATCGAGCACGTGCGCTTCGAGCAGGACCCGGCCGCCGTCCTCGACCGTCGGGCGCACCCCCAGGCTGGCCACTGCCGGCTGCGGGTGGTCGGCCAGGCCGTGCACCGCGACCACGTAGATGCCCGAGCGGATCGCGCAGCGCGGCACCACGCGCAGGTTCAGGGTAGGAAAGCCCAGCGTGCGGCCAAGCTTGCGTCCATGGATGACGTGGCCGCTGATGCTGTACGGATGGCCCAGCAGCTGCGCGGCGCGCTGTATGTCGCCCACGGCCAGCGCGGTGCGTATCTCCGAGCTCGATACCCGATGCCCGTGCGTGTCGGTGACGTCGGGCAGCGTGTGCACCTCGAACCCGTATCGCTTGCCGGCCTCGCGCAGCAGGGCGACGTCGCCGCTGCGCCGGTGGCCGTAGCGGAAGTCTTCGCCCACCATCAGCCAGCGGGTCTGCAGCCCGGCGGAAAGCAGCTGCTGCACGAAGGCATCGGCGGACATCTCGGCCAGGCGTCGGTCGAATTTTTCCACCACCACGTGGGCGATGCCGTGGCGCGCCAGCGCGGCGATCTTGTCGCGCAGGCTGGTGATGCGCGTCGGCGCAAGCTCGGGCCGGCACGCCTGCAGCGCGAAGTATTCCCGCGGGTGTGGCTCGAAGGTCATGACCGTGGGAACCAGGCCCTGCGCCTGTGCCGCCTGCCGGACCTCGGCCAGGATGGCCTGGTGGCCGCGATGCACGCCGTCGAAATTGCCGATGGTCAGGGCGCAAGGCGCGCGCAAGTCGGCCGGGGGCAGGGAGCGGAAGATGCGCAACATAGGGTTCACGGCCGACAGTTTACAATTTCGGGTTGCCCTTCATTGGAATCATGATCTTGTCCGCACGCCGCCCGACCCGTTTCGTCATCCTTATTTCCGGACGCGGCAGCAACATGCAGGCGATCGTGCAGGCGTGCGCCAGCCAGCGTTGGCCCGCCGAGATCGCGGCGGTGATCGCGAGCTCGCCGCAGGCCGCCGGCCTGGCCTGGGCCGCCAGCCAGGGCATCCCGACCGAGGCGGTGGCGCATCGGGACTATCCCAGCCGCGAGGCATTCGATGCCGCGCTGGCCGAACGCATCGACGCCCATGCGCCCGACGTGGTGCTGCTGGCCGGCTTCATGCGGGTGCTGACCCCCGGCTTCGTCAACCGCTATGCCGGCCGCCTGGTCAACATCCACCCGTCGCTGCTGCCAGCTTTCCCCGGCTTGCATACGCACGCGCAGGCCCTGGCCGTGGGCGTGCAGGCGCACGGCTGCACGGTGCATTACGTCACGCCCGTGCTGGACCACGGCCCCATCATCGCGCAAGGAGTGGTGCCCGTGCTGGCCGGCGACACGCCCGACACCCTGGCCGAGCGACTGCTTGCGCTCGAGCATGAGGTCTATCCCCGTGTGGCGCGCTGGCTGGCCGAAGGCCGTGTGCGCCTGCTGCCGGACCAGCGCGTGGAGGTCGATGGCGTATCCCAGCGGCTTTTCGTCAAGATGCAGGAGGACGGCGATGCCCGCTCCTGACCGAGGCCGCAAGGGCGCCGGCCGCGTCCAGCGTGCGGCTGGCAAGGGCGGCGCGCGACCCGGCCGGCAAGGCGCCGTTGCGCCGGCTGGCGTCCCGGCACGCATCGCCGTGCGCGTCGAGCAAGTCCAGCGGGTGCTGGGCGAAGTGCTGCAATGGCAGTATCCGGCCGATGCGGTGCTGTCTCATTGGTTACGCGCCCATCCTGGATTGGGCGCGCGCGACCGCAGCGAGCTGGCCGAAGCGGTCTACGACGTACTGCGCCACTTGCGCCGCTATCGCCAGTACGCGGAAAGCGGCGTCGGGCCGGCCAGCCGCCGCCTGGCGCTGCTCGGCCTGGCGGCCACCCTGGGCGCGGACGCGCTCGGCCCCGCGTTGGCCGACGAGGAGCGGCAATGGCTGGACCGCGTGCTGCGCATCGCGCCGGAGACGCTGCCGCGGGCCGTGCGGTACAGCCTGCCCGATTGGCTGGACGAACGGTTGGGCCGGCTGCCGGATGCGCCGGCGCTGGCCGAAGCGTTGAACCGTCCCGCCGGGCTGGACATCCGCGTCAATCCCATGCGCGCGCGCCGGGAAGACGTCTTGGCGGCGTTGCGCGACGGGCCGGCGGCGCGCCATGATCCGCAGCCCACGCCGTATTCGCCCTGGGGGATCCGCCTGTCCGGCCGTCCGGCACTGAACCGCTGGCCGCTTTACGAAGACGGGACCATAGAAGTCCAGGACGAGGGCAGCCAGCTGCTTGCCTTGCTGGTCGCACCGCGCCGCGGCGAGATGATCATCGATTTCTGCGCCGGCGCCGGCGGCAAGACGCTGCTGTTGGGGGCGCTGATGCGTTCGACCGGGCGGCTGTACGCCATGGACGTGTCTGCCGCACGGTTGGCGCGCGCCAAGCCCCGGCTGGCGCGCAGCGGCCTGTCCAACGTCGTGACCGTGGCCATAGATGGAGAAAACGATGTGCGGGTCAAGCGCCTGGCCGGCAAGGCGCACCGGGTGCTGGTCGACGCGCCATGCAGCGGCACGGGCACCTTGCGTCGCAATCCCGACTTGAAATGGCGCCAGCATCCGCAAGCGCTGGCCGAGCTGTGCGCGCTGCAGCGGCGCATCCTGGACAGCGCCGCGCGCTGCGTGGCGCCCGGCGGCAGGCTCGTGTATGCCACCTGCAGCCTGCTTGCCGAGGAAAACGAAGACCGCGCGCGCGACTTCCTGGCGCGCCATCCGCAATTCCGCCAGCTGGACGCGCACGCGATCCTGGACGGGCGGGTCCAGGGGTTGTCGCCGGAGGGCCCATTTTTGCAGCTGCGACCCGACCGCCACGGCACCGACGGGTTCTTTGCCGCGGTCTTCGAGCGCGCCAAGGACGGGCCCGGTGCGTAGCCCAGGCACGCTGGTTGCTGGTAGCTTGCTGATAGGTAGCTTGCTGCTGTGTGGCGGGCGGTATGCGGCGGGCATGGCCGGCAAGCAGGCCATACGCGGGCGCATCAGGGCCTCGCCAGGGGCGGCTGCGCGGCCTGGTCAAGGGCAGGTAATGCCAGGTCAGCGGCCGATGATCACCTTGCCGCGGAAGATGCGTGAACCCAGCCGGGCCGACTGGTAGGTCACGCGCCAGGCGATGTCTTCCTGGCTGCCGCCGGCATCGGTGGCCGCGCGGTAGACGAGCACGGCGGCCGGCGCGCGCAGGTGCGGGCAGTGCGGCACGTCAGTAATGGGGGCACTGGCCGGGCGCCGGACCGTCAGCGTTCCGCGGCGGGCGTTTTGCAGGATTTCGACCGACGGGGCGCGCAGGGCGGTGCAGCCCGGCTGTCGAGGATCGTGGCGGGCTTCGTAGTACGTACCCAACACGATTTCGCCGCCGGGCGGGACGTGCCAGGCGCGGACCGCTTGCCCGGCCCAGGCTGCGCAGGCGGCGCCGGCCGTGGCACAGGCCGCGATTAGGGTAAACCAGGGACGCATGTCGTTGATCTTACTCAAAAACTATTTTGCGATTCCGCTGTCCTAAGGGGGGCCGGGTAGGCTAAACTGCCACTCTGATCTTCTTTTTTGAGAGACTAAAAAAACTTCATGGATGCTTTGCTTTCCTTCGCCACGGGCGGCCTGCTGCAAGCCGAATGGTGGCAGATCGTGGTCTACACGCTGGTGATGACCCATATCACCATCGTTTCCGTCACGATATTCCTGCACCGCAGCCAGGCGCACCGGGGGTTGGACCTGCACCCGGCCGTCGCGCATTTCTTCCGGTTTTGGCTTTGGCTGACGACCGGCATGGTCACCAAGGAGTGGGTGGCTATCCACCGTAAGCACCACGCCAAGTGCGAGCGCGAAGGCGATCCGCATTCGCCCATGCTGTATGGCATTTCGCGCGTGCTGTTCCGCGGCGCCGAGCTCTACCGTGACGAAGCCGCCAACCGGGAAACCCTGGCCCGTTTTGGGCACGGTACGCCTGACGACTGGATCGAGCGCAAACTGTATGCGCGCCACACCACGCTGGGCATTTTCATCATGCTGGCCATCGACCTGGCGCTGTTCGGCGCCATCGGCCTGACCGTCTGGGCCGTGCAGATGGCCTGGATCCCGTTCTGGGCCGCCGGCGTGGTCAACGGCATCGGCCACTATTGGGGCTACCGCAATTTCGCCAGCCCCGACACCAGCACCAACGTGTTTCCCATCGGCGTGCTGATCGGCGGCGAAGAACTGCACAACAACCACCACGCCTACGGCACCTCGGCCAAGTTCTCCAGCAAGTGGTTCGAGTTCGACATCGGCTGGCTCTACATCCGGATCTTGCAGGCGCTGGGCCTGGCGCAAGTCAAGAAGGTCGCGCCCAAGATCAAGCTGCAGTCGGACAAGCCGGTGGTCGACCTGTCCACGCTGCAGGGCGTGATCACGCATCGCTACGAGATCATGGCCCGCTACACCGCGATGCTGCGCCGCGCCTGCCGCGAGGAAATGTCCCGCCTGAAGCACTTGCGCAAGCGCGGTGACGAGCAATGCAACTGGCAATTGCTCAAGCGCGTGCGCGCCTGGCTGCATCTGTCGGACGAAACCCTGCAGCCCGAGCAGCGCGCCCAAATCGACCAGGCGCTGTCTCAGCACCAGTCGCTGTCCACGCTGCTGCAAATGCGTCGTGAGCTCGGCCGCCTCTGGGAAAGCTCCACGGCCAGCAGCGAGCAATTGCTGCACGACCTGCAGGCCTGGTGCCAGCGTGCGCAGCAAAGCGGCATCGAAAGCCTCGAGCAATTCGCCAACAGGCTGCGCCGCTACGCGGCATGATCGAGCAGCTCAATCCGGAACAACGCGCCGCCGTCACCCTGCAACCCCAGCATGCCCTGGTCCTGGCCGGGGCAGGCAGCGGCAAGACGCGGGTGCTCACCACCCGCATGGCCTGGCTGATCCAGACCGGCCAGGCCAGCCCGTATGCGCTGCTGGCCGTTACCTTCACCAACAAGGCCGCCCGCGAGATGCTGGCGCGGGTCTCGGCCATGCTGCCCATCGATACGCGCGGGCTGTGGATAGGCACTTTCCATGGCCTGTGCAACCGGCTGCTGCGTGCGCATCACCGTGATGCCGGCCTGCCGCGGGGCTTCCAAATCCTCGATACGGCCGACCAGTTGGCCGCGATCAAGCGCCTGCTCAAGGCTGCCGGGATCGATGACGAGAAGTATCCCCCGCGCGATGTCCAGCGCTTCATCAACGGCGCCAAGGAGGAGGGCCTGCGGCCCAGCGAGGTCGAGGCCTGGGACAGTTATCGCCGGCGGCTGGTCGAAATCTACGAGCTCTACCAGGCGCAATGCGAGCGCGAAGGGGTGGTGGATTTTCCCGAGCTGCTGCTGCGCGCCTACGAGCTGCTGTCGCGCAACGCGCCGATACGCGAGCACTACCAGCGGCGCTTCCGGCACATCCTGGTCGATGAGTTCCAAGACACCAACACCCTGCAATACCGGTGGCTGAAGCTGCTGGCCGGTGGCGGCGCCTGCATCTTCGCCGTGGGCGACGACGACCAGTCCATCTATGCATTTCGCGGCGCCAATGTCGGCAACATGGCCGATTTCGAGCGCGAATTCGCGCGCGGCACGGTCATCCGCCTGGAGCAGAACTACCGCTCTTACGGCCATATTTTGGATGCGGCAAACGCCCTGATCGGCCACAACAGCAACCGCCTGGGCAAGAACCTGTGGACCGAGCAGGGCAAGGGCGAGCCCATCCGCGTCGTGGAACAGCCCACCGACGACATGGAAGCGCAATGGGTCGTCGACGAGATCCGCGCGCTGGTCGGCGAAGGCCGGCCGCGCCACGAGATCGCCGTGCTCTATCGCAGCAACGCGCAGTCGCGGGTGATCGAGCACGCGCTTTTTTCCGCAGGCATCCCCTACAAGGTCTACGGCGGGCTGCGGTTTTTCGAGCGCCAGGAGATCAAGCACGCGCTGGCCTATCTACGGCTGATCGCCAACCCGGATGATGACACCTCCTGGCTGCGGGTAGTCAATTTCCCGGCGCGCGGCATCGGCGCGCGCACGCTCGAACAATTGACCGACAACGCGCGCAACCTGGGCAGCAGCCTGTACGGCGCCGTGGCCATGGTCGGCGGCAAGGGTGGATCCAACTTGGCGCAGTTTGCGGCGCTGATCCGGCGCATGGCCGAGGAAACGCGAAGCCTGCCGCTGCCCGAGATGGTCGCCCACGTGCTCGAAGAAAGCGGCCTGATGGCGCATTACCGCCAGGAAAAGGAAGGCGCCGAGCGTATCGAGAACCTGAACGAACTGGTCAACGCGGCAGCCGTCTTCGCCACCGAGGAAAACTACCAGGGCCTGCCCGCCGGCGAGCCGGCGCCTACAGGCGGCTTGTTACCCGAGCCGGGCGAGGACGGCCCGGCCCAGGCCGAAGCGCTCACGCCGCTGGCGGCCTTTTTGTCGCACGCGGCGTTGGAGGCGGGCGACAACCAGGCACAGGCCGGCCAGGATGCGGTGCAGCTGATGACCGTGCACGCCGCCAAGGGCCTGGAGTTCGATGCGGTCTTCATCACTGGCCTGGAAGAAGGCTTGTTCCCGCACGAAAACAGCCTGCTCGAGCAGGCCGGGCTCGAAGAAGAGCGTCGGCTCATGTACGTGGCCATTACGCGGGCACGCGAGCGGCTGTACCTGAGCCTGGCGCAAAGCCGCATGCTGCACGGCCAGACGCGCTATGCGATGCGCTCGCGCTTCTTGCAGGAGATCCCCGATGCGCACCTGAAGTGGCTGTCGCCCCGGGCCGAGGCAGGTGGCTGGCGTGACGCGGGCCGCGGCTTCATGGATGCCTTCGGCCGCCAGCCCACGGGCCGCATCGCGCCGCGGGCGCCGCGCACGGTCAGCTCCGGCGTGACCGTGGGCAACCAGCATTTCCGAATCGGCCAGGGCGTGCGCCACGCGCGCTTCGGCGAAGGCACCATCATTGGTTTGTCGGGCAGCGGCCAGGATGCGCAGGCGCAGATCCAGTTCCGCGACGTCGGCGCCAAGACGCTGGCGCTGGGCATCGCCAAGCTCGACATCATCCAGGGTTGACCCCGCGGCGGGCCTGCGTTGCGCCCTGCGCGCGGGCAGGCGCGGGTCGCGGCGGGCGGCCCGCCGCAACCCGGTGGCACGGCGGCTAGCCGATGTTTTCCAGCGCTTCCTGAAGGGCCAGCCAGCGGTCTTCCAGCGCCTGCTGTTGCTTGGTCAGCTCGCCGTGCTCGGCCAGCACGCGCAGCCGTTCGTCGCGCCTGGCGTCCTCGTACAAGTCGGGGTCTGCGATCAGCGCGTCGAGTGCCTGCAGCCGCTCGCGCTGGGCTTGCATCTGCGCTTCCACCTCGGCCAGCTCGCGCTCCAGGGGCTTGCGCAGGGCCGACAGGCGCTGGCGCGCTTCGGCTTCGCGCCGGCGCTGCGCCTTGCGCTCGGCCGCCGATAGGGACTCTCCGCCGGCTTCGGCCGACGCCTCGCGCCTGGCCGCGTTGTCCTCGCGCCGCGCCTGGGCGGTGCGCGCGGCCAGCCATTCCCGGTAGTCCTCCAGGTCGCCCGGGAATTCCTGCACCGTGCCGTCTGCCACGATCCAGAAGTCGTCGACCGTGGTGCGCAGCAGGTGCCGGTCGTGCGAGACCAGCAGCATGCTGCCGGAAAATTCTGCCAGCGCTGCGGCAAGCGCCTCGCGCGTTTCCACGTCCAGGTGGTTGCTGGGCTCGTCCAGCAGCAGCAGGTTGGGCTTTTGCCAGACGATGAGCGCCAGGGCAAGCCGTGCCTTTTCGCCGCCGGACATCGGGCCGACCTTGGAGGTGACCGCGTCGCCGCTAAACCCGAACCCGCCCAGGTAATTGCGCAGATCCTGCTCGCGCGCGTCCGGGGCGATGCGCGCCAAGTGCGCCAGGGGCGTGGACTCGACGTCCAGGACATCGAGCTGGTGTTGCGCAAAATACCCCACGTTCAGGCCCCGCGAGGCTTCGCGCCGCCCGCCCAGCGGCGCCAGTTCGCCTGCAATCGTCTTGACCAGCGTGCTCTTGCCGGCGCCGTTGGCGCCCAGGATACCGATGCGGCTACCGCCGCGCACCATCAGGCGGATGCCGCGCAAGACGGGCAAGGCCTCGCCGTCGCGCACGTAGCCCGCCTGCAAGTCTTCCAACACCAGCAACGGGTCAGGCATGCCCTCGGGCGAGGGGATGCGTATGTCTATCCCGGACTCGACGCGCACCGGCGCCACGGCCTGCATGCGCGCCAGCGCCTTGACGCGGCTTTGCGCCTGCCTGGCCTTGGTCGCCTTGGCCTTGAACCGGTCGATGAAGCCTTGCAGGCGCGCGGCCTCGCGCGTTTGCCTTTCCCAGGCGATGCGGCTCTGGCGCAGGCGTTCGGCGCGCTGGGACACGAAGTCCTCGTAGCCGCCGCGGTAGCGTACGAGCTTGCCGTGGTCGAAGTGCAGGATGGCCCGGGCAGTGGCATCCAGGAATTCGGTGTCGTGGGAAATCATCAGGACCGTGCCCGGATACGCGGCCAACCAGCGCTCCAGCCACAGCATCGCGTCCAGGTCCAGGTGGTTGGTCGGCTCATCCAGCAGCAGCAGGTCGGACGGCGCCATCAGCGCGCGCGCTAGCGCCAGCCGCATGCGCCACCCTCCGGAAAAAGACGCCACCGGCTGCATCCATTCGTGCGGGGCGAACCCCAGCCCAGCCAGCAACTGTTCGGCGCGCGCGGCCGCGTCCCAAGCGCCGGCCTCGGTCAGTGCCGCTTCCAGCTCGGCGATGCGCGTGCCGTCGGTGGGCGCGACCTGCTCGCGCTCGCGTTGCAGCTGCCGCAGCCGGGCATCGCCGTCGATCACGAATTCGCGCGCCGGCCGGTCGTCGGCGGCGATCTCTTGCTGCACGCCGGCGATGCGCCAGGTCGCCGGTACTTCCAGCGTGCCGCCGTCGGGATCGATCTCGCCCCGCAGCAAGGCAAACAGCGTGGACTTGCCCGCGCCGTTCTTGCCGACGATGCCCACGCGCTCGCCCGGATGGACGACGAAGTCGGCCCCGTCGAGCAGCACCTTGGCGCCGCGGCGCAGGACCAGGCTGCTGGCCCGTATCATGGCGCCAGCTGCCGGCGCTCCAGCAGCAGGATCTGGTCGTTGCCGGCCTCGGTTTCCAGCCACACCGGCTCGAGCTGCGGGAACGCGGCTTCGAAATGGCTGCGCTCGTGGCCGATTTCCAGCACCAGCAGGCCGTGCCCAGCCAGGTAGCGCGGTGCGGCGCGCAGGATGCGCGCCACCAGCGCCATGCCGTCGGCCCCGCCGGCCAGCGCCATTTCTGGTTCATGCCGATATTCGCCCGGCAGCGCGGCCATGGACTCGGCGTTGACGTAGGGCGGGTTGCATACGATGAGGTCGTAAGGGCGCTCGGGCAGGGCGTCAAAAAGGTCGCTGCGGTGCAGGGCGAGCCGATCCTGCAGCCCGTAGTCGGCGACGTTGCGCGCGGCGACCTCGAGCGCGCCGGCGGACAGGTCCACGGCATCGACCTGCGCGTGGGGGAAAGCCAGCGCCGCCAGGATGGCCAGGCAGCCTGAGCCGGTGCACATGTCCAGCACCGATTCGACGGCCTCGGGGTCGGCGATCCACGGCGCCAGCCCCTGCTCGAGCAGTTCGGCAATCGGCGAACGCGGCACGATGACCCGTTCATCGACGTAAAAGCGATGTCCGCGCAGCCAGGCTTCGCCAGTCAGGTACGCGGCGGGGATGCGCTCGTTGACGCGCCGCTCGATCACGGCCAGCACCCGTTCGCGCTCGCTCGCGAGCAGCCGCGCATCCAGGAAGGGCTCCAGCGTGTCGGGCGGCAAGTGCAAGGTGTGCAGCACCAGGTAGACGGCCTCGTCCCAGGCATTGTCCGTACCGTGCCCGTAGTGCAGGCCGGCTTGGCGAAAGCGCGATACCGCAAGGCGCAGCATGTCGCGCACGGTCGACAGCTCGTGCACGGGCGCTTGGTCTTTGGTCATAGGAGCAAGTTTTCCAGCGTGCGCCGGTAAATGTTCTTCAGCGGCTCCAGGTCGGCGAGCGCGATGTTTTCGTTGACTTTGTGGATGCTGTCGTTGCAGGCGCCGAACTCGATGACCTGAGGGCAGATGCGGGCGATGAAGCGCCCGTCGGACGTGCCGCCCGTGGTCGACAGTTCGGGCCGGTAACCTAGCTCGGCCTCGATGGCCTGCTCGAGCGCCTGGCTGAGCGTGCCGCGCGGCGTCAGGAACGGCTCGCCGCCCAGCGTCCACTGCACGTCATAGTCCAGGCCGTGCCGCGCGAGCACCTCGGTGATCTTGTCCTGGATGCCTTGCGGCGTGCTGGCGGTGGAAAAGCGCAGGTTGAAGTCCACCACGACTTCGCCGGGGATGACGTTGGTCGCGCCGGTGCCGGCGTGGATGTTGGAAATCTGGAAGGTAGTGGGGGGGAAGTATTCATTGCCCTGGTCCCACTCGATGCCGGCGAGCTCGGCCAGCGCCGGGGCGGCCAGGTGCACCGGGTTACGCGCCAGATGCGGGTACGCCACGTGGCCCTGTATGCCGCGCACCGTCAGGCGGCCCGACAGCGACCCGCGCCGCCCATTCTTGGCCATGTCGCCCAGGCGCTTGGCGGAGGTCGGCTCGCCGACGATGCAGTAATCCAGCGTTTCACCGCGCGCCTGCAGCATCTCGCACACGCGCACCGTGCCGTGCACCGCAGGGCCTTCTTCATCGGAGGTGATCAGCAGCGCGATCGAGCCGCGATGGTCCGGGTGGCGGGCGACGAATTCCTCGACGGCCACGACGAAGGCGGCGATCGAGCTTTTCATGTCGGCCGTGCCGCGCCCGTACAGGCGCCCATCGCGCTCGGTCGGCGTAAACGGGTCGCTGTGCCATTGTTCCAGTGGCCCGGGCGGGACCACGTCGGTGTGGCCGGCAAACACGACCACCGGCGCCTGCGCACCGCGCCGCGTCCACAGGTTGACCACGCCGCCTTCGGCAAGCGTTTCGCTGGCAAAGCCGCAGGCGGCCAGGCGGCTTGCGATCAGCGCCTGGCAACCTGCGTCCTGCGGGGTGACCGAGGGGCGGGAAACCAGTTCCTTGACCAGCTCCAGTACCGGCGAGCGGTCCATCAGGCCCTCAGCAGCTCGTTGATGCTGGTCTTGGCCCGCGTCTGCGCGTCCACGCGCTTGACGATGACCGCGCAATACAGGCTGTGCGAACCGTCTGCCGAGGGCAGCGAACCCGGCACGACGACCGAACCGGCCGGCACGCGGCCATAGGTGATCTTGCCGGTTTCGCGGTCATAGATCTTGGTGCTTTGCGACAGGAACACGCCCATGGCCAGCACCGAGTTTTCCTCGACGACCACGCCTTCGACGATTTCCGAGCGCGCGCCGATGAAGCAGTTGTCCTCGATGATGGTGGGGTTGGCCTGCAGCGGCTCGAGCACGCCGCCGATGCCCACGCCGCCGGACAAGTGCACGTTCTTGCCGATCTGGGCGCAGGAACCGACGGTGGCCCAGGTATCGACCATGGTGCCTTCGTCGACGTATGCGCCGATGTTGACGTAGGACGGCATCAGCACCACGTTGCGACCGATGTACGCGCCCCGGCGCACGACCGCCGGAGGCACCACGCGATAGCCGCCGGTGCGGAAGGCGTTCTCGCCGTAGCCGTCGAACTTCAGCGGCACCTTGTCATAGAACTGCATCGGCGACTGGCCCATGACCGCGTTGTCCTGCAGGCGGAACGAAAGCAGCACGGCCTTTTTGACCCACTGGTGCACCACCCACTCGTGGTCGATTTTTTCCGCCACGCGCAGCCGGCCGGTATCCAGCGCGTCCAAGGTGTGCTCGACCGCTTCGCGCACCGCGGGGTCGGCATCGGTCGGCGAGAGGCTGCTGCGGTTTTCCCAGGCTTGTTCTATGGTGGTCTGCAGGTCTAGGGTCATGTCGGCCTTCTGTAATCAGTAAGAGGTTTTCACGAAATCGGCGATGCGGTGCGCGGCGTCGACGCATTGTTCGACCGGGGCGACCAGCGCCACGCGCACCCGGCCGGCGCCGGGGTTGCGCCCATGGGCGTCGCGGGCCAGGAAGCTGCCCGGCAGCACGGTCACGCCGGTGCGGCCGTACAGGTCGCGGGCAAAGTCGGTGTCCGCCACGGGGGTCGGTATCCAAAGGTAGAAAGACGCCTGGGGGCGCGCCACGTCGAGCACCGGCTGCAGGATGGGCAGCACGGCATCGAACTTGGCGCGGTATTGGCGCCGGTTCTCGGCCACGTGCTGCTCGTCGCCCCAGGCGGCGATGCTGGCTGCCGAAACCAGCGGGCTCATGGCGCTGCCGTGGTAGGTACGGTAGCGCAGGAATCCCGACAGGATGGCGGCGTCGCCGGCGACGAAGCCCGAGCGCATGCCGGGGACGTTCGAGCGCTTGGACAGGCTGGAAAACACCACCAGCCGCCGGTAGTCATCGCGGCCCAGGCGTCGCGCCGCCTGCAAGGCGCCCAGCGGCGGATCGGATTCGTCCAGATAAATTTCGGAATAGCATTCGTCCGAGGCGATCACGAAGCCGTGGCGGTCGGACAGCTCGAAGAGCTGCCGCCAATCGTCCAGGCCCATGACGTTGCCCGCCGGGTTGCCCGGCGAGCACACGAATACCATCTGCGTGCGCCGCCATGCGTCCTCGGGTACCGACTGCCAGTCGGCATTGAAGCCGCGGGCCGGATCGGCATTGACGTAGTAGGGCTGCGCGCCGGCCAGCAGCGCCGCCCCCTCGTAGATCTGGTAGAACGGGTTGGGACAGATCACGAGCGCATCGCCGGTCGGGTCGATGACCGCTTGGGCAAAGGCAAACAGCGCTTCGCGCGAGCCCAGCGCGGGCAGCACTTGCGTATCGGGGTCGGGCGCGGGGATGGCGTAGCGGCGCGAGAGCCATTGCGAGATCGCCTGGCGCAGTGCCGGATCGCCCTTGGTGGGCGGGTACACGGACAGTCCGCCCATGGCCTCGGCCAGGGCCTGGGAGACCAGGGCGGGAGCGGCATGCTTGGGTTCGCCGATGGACAGGTTGACGGGCGCGAGGCCCGCGGGCGGCTCGCCCGCTTGCGCCAGCAGCGCCCGCAGTTTTTCGAAGGGATAGGGATGCAGGGCATCTAGGCGCGGATTCATGGCGCAGGATTTTATCAAGCAAGCTACAATTACAGGTTTCCGCGCCGGGTTGCCGGTGCGGCGTGCGAAGGTGGCGAAATTGGTAGACGCACCAGGTTTAGGTCCTGACGCCGTAACAGGTGTGCGGGTTCGAGTCCCGCCCTTCGCACCAACCGGATTTGCCGCGCTGCCCTAAGGCGCACGCGCACGGCCGCATGCAGGGGCAGCGATCCACATCGCCCTGCGTAAAAAAGGCCGCGCCGGCTGGCGCGGCCTTTTCTTTTGTACGTTCGGCGCCGAGGGGGGCGCGTTCCTGCTGTCGCAGGCAAGCAACGTCCAGGCGCATGACAATGCCAATGTTCCCGTTTGTAATTGCCAAGACATAATGTTGCCGGCTAAAACGCCCTAGCACGCTTCGCGTGCGCGAAGGGCGCCCGTCACGGCAACCCGCCGTCGGGGCAAATGGGGATACAAAAAGATGGAAATGGCACCTGGCGCCGGTCCCTCGTGGTGGGACGTGCGCGGGGAATGGGCTGAGCCGCCCAACGAGCGCCGCAATGGCACGAGCGGCGTGCAGCGCGTGGTCGACCCGCAATCCGGCGCGACCTACTTCGTCAAGCGCCAGGTCAACCACCTGTACCGCAGCCTGCGCCACCCCAGCGGGCGTCGACCCTGTTGCGCGAATGGCGCAACCTGCAACGTTGCGCCAAGCTCGGCGTGCCGACGGCCGTGCCGTTGTTTTTCGACATGCGTGTGGGTGCCGCAGGCTGGGAAGCGGTCCTGGTCACGCAGGCGCTGGAAGGCTACGCCAGCCTGGAACAAGGCCTGCGTGAGGGGCGCTGGAGCGCGCCGCGACGCCAGCAGATCCTGCTCAAGGTGGCCGAGGCGATCGCCCCGTTGCACCTGGCCGGGCGCAAGCACGGCCATTTGTACCCCAAGGAGATCTTCGTGCGCGACGGCGCGTCGGTTGCCGTCGCCTTCCTGGATTGGGAGGTGGCGCGTTGGGTTGGGTTGCCGCGCTGGGCCGCCCAGTCCGACCTGGCGCGCCTATGGCGCTCGCTGGCCGAACTGGGCGTAGGCGACGACGACCGGCGCGCGTTTTTCTCGCACTACCGGTCGTTGACGGGGTTGTCCAATCTGCGCTTGCGCGGAGTCGCCGCCGAACCCGCGGCCGCCTGATCGCGCGAAGCTCGATGGGCGAAGCGGCTTACCGCCCTGCCATGCGCGGCAGGACGTCCTCGCCTATGCGCCGGTGCACCAGCACCATGGCAATGTGGCCGGCGATGACGGCCAGCAGCACCCATCCCAATTCGCCGTGCAAGGCGGCGCCAAGGTCGACGAGCGCGGGGATTTCCTGGCCCGTCGGCTGCATGATCGTCACGCCGAACGGGCTGAAGCCCCGGCCCCGGCCATAGGTGCGCAGCACGGCGATGACCGGCACGGCGATCATCAGCGCATAGAGCAGCAGGTGTCCGGCAGCGGCGGCGCGGCCCGCCCAGCCGGCGGCATGCCCGGGCCGGCGCCGCAAATTGACCAGCCCCCAGGCGGCGCGGATCACTGCCAGGACCAGCAGGGCAAAGCCCAGCGAAGGGTGCGTCGACCAAAAGAATTTCTCGATGGCGGAATCTTTCGCCAGCCAATGCAGCGTCGCGCTCGTGAACTGCCAGGCGAAACCCGCGGCCATCAGCCAGTGTAGGCAGCGGCTGACGATGCCGTAGCGTTGCGCGTTGTCCAGCCATGTCGAAGAGGGTGACGTCATTGCGAGATCTCCGGGTGTGAACTTTCAAGGCGTCGGATGCGACAAAATCGCAGGGCGAGAGAACGCCACAAGGTAAAAAAGTTCCATTGCGCAAAGCTTAAAGTGCAGAGGGCCGCGCGATCCGCTTGCGTCGCGGCTTCCCGGCAGTGCGGCCTGGCGAACGTGCCGACGCCGTCCGAGGGCCACTGGCGCGACCGATATGCTGCGCATGTATCCATTTGGCTTACGCCATCGGCTCACAGTCGCGGGCGTGCCTTTGCGGCGGGCCAAAGGATTGAAACACGCGCGCAGAGATAAGGATTCGCCATCTGTAGCATTGTGTCATCCCGGCCGCCTCGCATAATCGGCTCACGTGCATCCAGTGCGCGATTCGCGTTCATCCAGGGCAATCAGACAAGAGGTGAGGTATGGCAACCGGTGTCGTGAAATGGTTTAACAGCGAAAAGGGCTACGGGTTCATTACGCCGGAAGACGGGGGCAAGGACGTGTTTGCCCACTACTCGGAAATCCAGGCCCAGGGCTACAAGACGCTCGAAGAAAACCAGCGCGTGTCTTACGACCTGGGGCAAGGGCCCAAAGGCGTGGCGGCCAAGAACATCCGCGTCGTGTAGGGCTGGGCCGCTTTGGCGCGGCCACCGCCAAGGGCCCGCGGATCGCCGCGGGCCCTTGGCTTTTTGGGACCGAGCCGTGACGCCCGGCCCGGCGCTGCACCGGCAGCGGCGAAAATGCTAGAATGATTCGTTGCATTTTTGTGCCCCAATTTCGACGAGGTTGCCCGATGGTGAAGACTGCGCGAACTACGACAGGGTCCCTGCGCCCCTAGTCGCGTTGCGCCAGCCTTGCCCCGGCCTTGCCCGGATGTCGTGCCCAAAGGTCAACTAGCAAAACGCGGCTTGCTGCCGCGTTTTTCGTTTTCGGATCCCAGGAAAGACTGAATGGTACAGATCACTTTGCCCGACGGTTCGCAACGCCAGTTTCCCGGCCCGGTCACCGTGGCCGAAGTGGCGCAATCGATCGGCGCCGGGCTGGCGCGCGCCGCGCTTGCCGGCCGCGTGACCTACCCGGGTAGCGAGCCCAAGCTGGTCGACACCAGTCACCGCATCGAAAGCGACGCGGCGCTGGCCATCGTCACCGCCAAGGATCCGGACGGCCTGGAAATCTTGCGCCATTCGACGGCCCACTTGCTGGCCTACGCAGTCAAGTCGCTGTATCCGGAAGCGCAGGTCACCATCGGGCCGGTCATCGAAAACGGTTTCTACTACGACTTTTCGTATAAGCGCCCCTTCACGCCGGAAGACCTGGCCGCCATCGAGGCCAAGATGGCCGAACTCGCCAAGAAGGACGAACCGGTGGTGCGTGAAGAATGGAAGCGCGACGACGCGGTCGAGTTCTTCAAGCGTATCGGCGAGCACTACAAGGCCGAGATCATCGCGTCCATCCCGCAAGACGAGACCATCAGCCTGTACCGCGAGGGCGATTTCGTCGACCTGTGCCGCGGCCCGCACGTGCCGTCCACCGGCAAGCTCAAGGTCTTCAAGCTCATGAAGGTCGCCGGCGCGTATTGGCGCGGCGACAGCAACAACGAGATGCTCCAGCGCATCTACGGCACGGCCTGGGCGTCAAAGGAAGACCAGGATGCCTACCTGCGCATGCTCGAGGAGGCCGAAAAGCGCGATCACCGGCGCATCGGCCGCGAGCTGGACCTGTTCCATTTCCAGGACGAGGCGCCAGGGCTGATCTTCTGGCATCCCAAGGGCTGGACGCTGTGGCAGCAGGTCGAGCAATACATGCGGGCGGTCTATCGCGACAACGGCTACCAGGAGGTCAAGGCTCCGCAGATCCTCGACCTGTCGCTCTGGAAAAAAACCGGGCACTGGGACAACTACCGCGAGAACATGTTCACGACCGAGTCGGAGAACCGGGTCTACGGTCTGAAGCCCATGAACTGCCCGGGCCACGTGCAGATTTTCAAGGCGGGCCTGCGCTCGTACCGCGACCTGCCGCTGCGCTACGGCGAGTTCGGGCAGTGCCACCGCAACGAGCCCTCCGGGTCGCTGCACGGCATGATGCGCGTGCGCGGCTTTACGCAGGACGATGGCCACATCTTCTGCACCGAAGACCAGCTGCAGGACGAGTGCGCGGCGTTCACTGCGCTGCTGCAAAAGGTGTACGCGGATTTCGGCTTCCACGAAGTGCTGTACAAGGTGGCCACGCGCCCGGAAAAGCGCATCGGCGACGACGCGATCTGGGACAAGGCCGAGGCCGCGCTCATGGAAAGCCTGCGGCGCACCGGCTGCGAGTTCGAGGTGTCCCCGGGCGAGGGCGCCTTCTATGGCCCCAAGATCGAATACACGCTCAAGGATGCGATCGGGCGGCATTGGCAGTGCGGCACCATCCAGGTGGACTTCTCCATGCCGGCGCGCCTGGGCGCGGAATACATCGACGCCAACGACCAGCGGCGCACGCCGGTCATGCTGCACCGGGCCATCCTGGGGTCGCTCGAGCGCTTCATCGGCATGCTGATCGAAAACCACGCCGGTGCCATGCCGGCCTGGCTCGCCCCGGTCCAGGCGGTGGTGTGCTGTATTTCCGAACCCTCCGCGCAATATGCGTCGGAAGTCGCACAAACCTTGAAAAAACAAGGATTTAGGGTCGACTGCGATTTGCGCGGCGAAAAAATCACTTATAAAATCCGCGAGCACAGCCTGCAGAAAGTCCCTTATATACTGGTGGTCGGCGACAAAGAACGCCAAGCCGGCGCCGTGGCCGTTCGCGGCCGCGGTGGCGTCGATCTCGGCGTCATGCCGCTGGCAGACTTCGCCGCCCGCCTGGCCGGGGACGTGGCCAACCGGACCTAGTTTCCCTGGCGGCAGGCGCCCATCCGGGCAACCCCGAAAACTTTGAAGGAGTCGTCAACATCGCAACCGACAAGCCCACTCGCATCAACGGTGAAATCCGCGTCCCCGAGGTGCGTCTGATAGGTCTGGACGGGGAGCAGCTAGGCATCGTCAAAATTGCCGAAGCGTTCCGTCTTTCCGAGCTGCATGACGTGGATCTGGTAGAGATCGCGCCCAATGCCGATCCGCCGGTCTGCCGGCTAATGGACTACGGCAAGTTCAAGTACCAGGAACAGAAGCGCCAGGCCGAGGCCCGCGCCAAGCAGAAGATCATCCAGGTCAAGGAAGTGAAATTCCGGCCCGGCACCGACGAGGGCGACTACCAGGTCAAGCTGCGCAACCTGCGCCGGTTCCTGGAAGAGGGCGACAAGGCCAAGGTGACGCTGCGTTTTCGCGGCCGCGAAATGGCCCACCAGGAACTGGGCATGAGGGTGTTGGAGCGCGTGCGCGACGACCTCATGGAAATCGGACAAGTCGAGTCCATGCCCAAGCTCGAGGGCCGGCAGATGGTGATGGTGCTGGCCCCGCGCAAGAAGGCGGCGAGCAAGTCCGAGACGGCTTCCTAATATCCAGTCAACCGCAATCCACTCAGGCGGCCGTCCCTCGTTTCGGACGAGGGGCGGCCCATCGGTCGCCGCCATGCACGTGCTGTTCATCGTCGATCCCCTGCCGAAGCTGAAGGCCTACAAGGACAGCTCGGTTGCCATGATGCGGGCCCTGGCCACGCGCGGACACACCCTGTCGGTGGCCTTGCAGGAGGATCTGTTCGCCCGCGACGGCCGCGTGCTCGTCTCGGCCACCGGCATCGAGTTGGTCGACGGGGCCGACCTGCACGGCCACGATTGGTGGACGCAAACGGGTTCGGCGGCCGAGGTCGAACTGTCGGCCTTCGACGCCGTGCTCATGCGCAAGGACCCGCCCTTCGACATGGAGTACGTGTACGCCACGCACCTGCTGGAGTACGCGCAAGACCAGGGTGCCCGAGTGTTCAATGCCGGCGCGGCGATCCGCAATCACCCGGAAAAGCTTTCCATCCTGCCGTTTTCGCGCTATGCGGCGCCGACGTTGGTGACGCGCAGCATGGCGCGCATCAAGGCGTTTCACGCCGAGCACGGCGACGTCATCGTCAAGCCGCTCGACGGCATGGGCGGCACGGGCATTTTCCGCCTGCAGCGCCAAGAGCCCAACTTGAATGCCATCCTGGAGACGCTGACCGCCGACGGCACGCGCAGCATCATGGCGCAGCGCTACATCCCGGAAATTTCCGAGGGCGACAAGCGCATCCTGCTCATCGCGGGTGAGCCCGTGCCCTATGCGCTGGCGCGCATCCCGCTGGCCGGGGAAACCCGGGGCAACCTGGCCGCCGGCGGGCGCGGCGTGGCCCGGCCGCTGACCGGGCGCGACCGGGACATTGCCCTGGCGATCGGCCCCGAGCTGTATCGGCGTGGCCTGTTGCTGGTCGGCCTGGACGTCATCGGCGACTACGTCACCGAAATCAACGTCACCAGCCCGACCTGCTTCGTGGAAATTGCCGAGCAGACCGGCTTCGATGTCGCCGGCCGGTTCGCGCAGGCGCTGGAGCAGGCGGTCGCCGCGCCGCAAAAGGTGTCGCCGTGATCGGGATCGTCGTCGTGGCGCATACGCCGCTGGCCTCCGCCGTGGTCAACTGCGCCTGCCACGTCCTGGGAGACGTCCCAGCGCTGGCCGTGCTCGACGTCGACGCCGACGTGCAGCCCGAACCCGCCGCCAAGGCCTTGGCCGCGCGTATCGCCGAGGTCGACTCGGGCAATGGGGTCCTGGTCCTGACCGACATCAAGGGCGCGACGCCTTCGAACATCGCGCACAAGGCCTGCGAGCAGGCGCGCCAGGCGGGCGTGGCCTGCGAGCTGCTGGCGGGGCTGAACGCGCCCATGTTGCTGCGTGCGCTGAACTACCGCCAGCGCACGCTGGCAGAGGTGCGCGAGTGCGCCCTGGTCGGCGGCGCGCAAGGTGTGATCCGTGTAGACTGAGCGCGCTTTTTCGGTTGCCGGGGCGTTTGCCAGCTTGCACAGACCATGCCTACACTAGATATCACGATCAGCAACAAACTGGGCCTGCATGCCCGCGCGGCCGCCAAGCTGACCCAGCTGGCCGGCAAGTTCAGCAGTGAAATATTCATTTCCCGGGGCACGCAACGGGTCAACGCCAAGAGCATCATGGGCGTCATGATGCTGGCCGCAGGGCAGGGCACCACGGTGCGGCTCGAGGCCGAAGGCAGCGACGCCGACCGTGCGCTGAGCGAGATCCAGGCTTTGTTCGATGGCAAATTCGGTGAAGAGCAATAAGCCCGAGCTGTGGGCGAACGCCGGGGATGCCGCAGCGTACGGCGCATGCGATGGGGCTGGCTCGACCAGCCCCATTGTTTGCTTGTACGGCCAGGGCGTGGCGCGCGGCTACGCCATCGGCCGCGCCGTGCTGCTGGGCGCGGCGGCGCTGGAAGTCCCGCACTACCGCATCGCGCCGGAAGACGTCGCGGCCGAGACCGCGCGGTTAAAGCGCGCCCTGGAGCAGGCCGGCCAGGAACTCGAAATGCTGGCCCAAACCCTGCCGGAGGACGCGCCCAAGGAGCTGGCGGCGCTGCTGAACGTGCATCGCCTGTTGCTGGCCGACCCGTTGCTGACCGACCAGGCCTTTGCCCTGATCGCCGAGCGCCACTACAACGCCGAGTGGGCGCTGACCGCGCAAGGGCAGATCCTGTCCGAGCAATTTGCCGCAATCGAGGACGAATACCTGCGCGAGCGCAGCGCCGACGTGCGCCAGGTCATCGAAAGGGTGCTCGGCGTGCTATCCGGTTCGCCGCCTATGTTGCCGATGCCCGAATCGGGGTGTGGTGACGAGCCGCTGGTGGTCGTCGCGCACGACATTTCGCCGGCCGACATGATCCGCTTGCGCGGCGCGCGCTTTGCCGCCTTCTGCACCGACCTCGGCGGAGCCACCTCGCATACGGCCATCGTCGCGCGCAGCATGGGCGTGCCCGCGGTGGTGGCGCTGGGCACGGCCTGCGCGCTGATCAACGATGGCGACACCGTCATCGTCGACGGCCAGCACGGGGCGGTGATGGTCAATCCGCCGCCGGCGGTGCTCGACGAATACCGTCGCCGCCAACAGGCTTTCCTGGACGAGCGCGCGGAGCTCGCCCTATTGCGCGACGAGCCCGCGGTGACGCTCGACGGCATCTCGGTCACCCTGAACGCCAACATCGAGCTGCCCGAAGAAGCCGAACAGGCGCTGGCCGCCGGTGCGCAAGGGATAGGGCTGTTTCGCAGCGAATTCCTGTTCATGGGTCGTTCGGACCTGCCGGGCGAAGAAGAGCAATACCAGGCCTACGCATCGGTCATCAAGACCATGGCCGGCCGGCCGGTCACGATACGGACCCTGGACATCGGCGCAGACAAAACCCTGGACGGGGAGGCGTCGGTGGCGACCAACCCCGCGTTGGGCCAGCGGGCCATCCGCTACTGCCTGGCTCGTCCGGAGATGTTCGCCACCCAGTTGCGGGCGATCCTGCGGGCGTCCGCGCACGGGCCGGTCAAGCTGTTGCTGCCCATGGTGGCGCACATGCACGAGATCGAGGCTACGCGCGCGGCGCTGGAATCGGCCAAGCGCGAGCTGGAGGCGCGCGGCCAGCCCTATGCGGCGTCCATTCCGCTGGGCGCGATGGTCGAGGTGCCTGCCATTGCCATTGCCATCGAGCCCTTCGCCGAGCAGCTGGACTTCTTGTCCATCGGCACCAACGACTTGATCCAGTACACGCTGGCGATCGACCGCGGCGACCATGACGTCGCGAATCTGTACGACCCGCTGCACCCGGCGGTGCTGCGGTTGATCGCCCACACCATCAACGCCGGCGAGCGCGCCGGCATACCGGTGGCGGTGTGCGGCGAAATGGCCGGCGAGTCGCGCCTGACGCGCCTGTTGCTGGGGCTGGGGTTGACGGAATTTTCCATGCACCCCCAGCAGCTGCTGGACGTCAAGCGCGAGATCCGCCGCGCCCATTCCAATGCCTTGCGGGTCAAGGTGGCGGCCTCGCTGAACCGGGCCCTGCCCATCGATCCGCAGGACCTGTACCAGCCCTGAAAGAAAAAAGCGCGCACCGCAAGGTGCGCGCTTTTCCCACTTCGAGGAAGGCCGGCGTCGGGGCGGCGCGGCGGCGTGCCGCCGCGCCATCCGATGCGATCAGCTGTGGTAGGCCGATTCGCCGTGGCTGTTGATGTCCAAGCCTTCGCGCTCGACGTCCTCGGGCACGCGCAGGCCGCACACCATGTCGGCGATCTTGTAGGCGATGAAGGCCACGATGCCGGACCACACGATGGTCAGCAGCACGCCCTCGAGCTGCACCCAGAGCTGGCCGCCGATTTCGCCGACGCTTTCCAGGCCGGGGCCGCCCAGCGCCTGGGCGTTGAAGATGCCGGTCAGCAGGGCGCCGACGATGCCACCCACGCCGTGCACGCCGAACACGTCCAGCGAGTCGTCGGCCTTGAGCATGCGCTTCAGGCCGTTGACGCCCCAGACGCAGATCACGCCCGCGGCGATGCCGATCAGCAGCGCGCCGACGGGGCCGACCAGGCCGGCGGCAGGGGTGATGCCCACCAGGCCGGCGACCGCGCCCGAAGCGGCGCCCAGCATCGACGGCTTGCCCTTGACGGCCCACTCGGTAAAGACCCACGCCAGGATGGCGGCGGCGGTGGCGACCATGGTGTTGAAGAAGGCCAGCACGGCGGTTTCGTTGGCGGCCAGCGCCGAACCGGCGTTAAAGCCGAACCAGCCCACCCACAGCAGCGAGGCGCCGATCATGGTCATGGGCAGGTTGTGCGGCTGCATGGCTTCGCGGCCGTAGCCCAGGCGCTTGCCCACCACATAGGCGCCGACCAGGCCGGCCACGCCGGCGTTGATGTGCACCACCGTGCCGCCGGCGAAGTCCAGCGCGCCCGCGGCAAACAGCAGGCCCGGAACGTCGCCGCCGTGCCAGACCATGTGCGCCATCGGCACGTAGGCGAAGGTGAACCAGATCACCGTGAACACCAGCACCGCCGAAAAGCGCACCCGCTCGGCGAAGCTGCCGACGATCAGCGCGCAGGTGATGCCGGCAAACGTCGCCTGGAACGAGGCGAACAGCAGTTCGGGCACGCTGCCCGACAGCGGGAACTGGTCGGGTGCGGAGAACAGCCCTGAGAAGAACGCGGCGCCGAAGCCGCCGAAGAAAGCGTTGCCATCCGTGAAGGCGAGGGAATAGCCGTAGATGAACCACAGCACGACGCCCAGCGAGAATACGGCCATGACCTGCATGAGCACCGACAGCATGTTCTTTGCGCGGACCAGGCCGCCGTAGAACAGCGCCAGGCCCGGAACCGCCATCATCAATACCAGCAGCGTCGATACGCTCAGCCAAGCGATGTCTGCTTTATCCATTTCGTAGCTCCAAGTGTGTCGTGTTCAGCTTGTTAAAGAGCAGCCTCGCCGGACTCGCCGGTACGGATGCGGATGACTTGTTCCAGCGCGGCGACAAAAATCTTCCCGTCGCCGATCTTGCCGGTGCGCGCAGCCTGCTCGATGGTTTCCACGGCCTGCTCGACCAGATGGTCAGGCACCGCAGCCTCCACCCGCAGCTTGGGCAGGAAATCCACGGCGTACTCTGCTCCCCGGTAGAGTTCCGTGTGTCCCTTTTGCCGGCCGAAGCCCTTGACTTCGGTGACCGTCAGCCCTTGCACGCCGATGCCGGACAGGGCCACCCGCACCTCGTCCAGCTTGAACGGCTTGATGATGGCGATGATGAGTTTCATGGCGATTCCTCTCATGGTTGCACGTTGGCACTGGCCCCTAAAAGCAAACTCCGTGCCAACGCTTTCCATCGGTGGGCTCGTCGGTGCACAAGGCCGGCAGCCGGACGCTGCGGGCCGGACGCGTCTCCGGCATGCCCCGCAACGGGGATCTGATGCGCGCGTCATGCCCCGTTTTGGAGCATGTGCGTCGCGATGGTGCGCGGCGCCGGGGCCGCGCCGGACTCGTCTACACTTGACGCTGCACCAACATCACACGCAGGGTCCACCATGAACCGCAACGAATGGCTCGAAGGCATGCAGAAGAACCTGGCCGACTTGATCGCACGCAGCCCTGCCGCCGACCTAGAGCGCAACATCAAGGCCATGATGGGGCAGGCATTTGCCCGCATGGACCTGGTCACGCGCGAGGAATTCGACGTCCAGGCCGAGCTGCTGGCGCGCCTGCGCGCCCGCGCCGATGCGCTGGAAGCGCGCGTGCGCACGCTCGAGGAGCGCTTGGCCGAGCGGGACAAATAGCCGGTCGCACCGGACCGGCCGGCGCGGGGCGCCCCTGCGCTGGTGTCTTTCTTTCGGCACGCCGGTCGGCGTGCCGTTTTCGTCTCTTTCGGGTCCTGCCGGCGCACCGGCAGCGGCAAACTTGCCCCGGTTCGACAACCGGGAGTCGCGCGTGACCCTAGCCGTACTGGCCAGCCGGGCGCTGGCCGGCCTGGACGCTCCGCCCGTGCGGGTCGAAGTGCACCTGGCCGCCGGGCTGCCCGCCTTCAACGTGGTGGGCCTGCCCGACGCCGAAGTGCGCGAAAGCCGCGAGCGCGTGCGCGCGGCCATCGTCAACAGCGGCTTCGAATTTCCCGCCGGGCGCATTACGGTCAACCTGGCGCCGGCGGACCTGCCTAAGGAATCGGGCCGGTTCGACCTGCCCATCGCGCTGGGCGTGCTGCTGGCTTCCGGGCAGGTGGATATGCCGGCGCTGGGGCGCGCTTGCGGTGCAGCCCATGCGCCGGGCCACCCGCCGGGTGCGGAGGGCTCCCATCGCGCGGTGGCACCGGCGGCCGGGCCGCGGCGCGACTGGCCAGCGTCGCACCCGCCCGAGGCCGGCATCGACCTGGCCGGCATGGTGTTCGCCGGCGAACTGTCGCTGACGGGCGCCCTGGTGCCCGTGGGCGCCGCGCTGGCCATCGCCCTGGCCGTGGCGCGCAGCCGCCCCGGGGCGGTGCTGGTCATGCCGCGTGCCAGCGCCGCCTTGGCCGCGCACGTGCCGGGCGTGACGGTGCTGGCGGCCGCGACGCTGGCCGAGGTAGTCGCCCACCTGGCGGGCCGGGGCACATTGCCCGCGGCCACGCCTGCCGCGCTACCCGAACCGCCGCCTGAACCCTGTCTGTCGGATGTGCGCGGGCAGGCGGCGGCGCGCCGGGCGCTGGAGGTCGCCGCCGCAGGCGGCCATAGCCTGTTGATGGTCGGCCCGCCCGGCGCGGGCAAGAGCATGCTGGCGCGCCGGCTGCCTGGTCTGCTGCCCGGCCTGCCACCGGACCAGGCGCTGGAAGCCGCCGCGATCGCCGGCCTGGCCGGGTTGCAGCCGACGCTGTCGCGCCGGCCCTTTCGTGCACCGCATCACTCGGCCTCGGCCGCAGCCATGGTGGGCGGCGGCGCCCGTCCCCGGCCAGGCGAGATTAGCCTGGCCCACCTGGGGGTGCTGTTCCTGGACGAGCTGCCCGAGTTCGACCGCAAGGTGCTGGAGGCGCTGCGCGAGCCGCTGGAAACCGGGCGCGTGGCCATTGCGCGGGCGCTGGGCAAGACCGAGTATCCGGCGTGCTTCCAGCTGGTCGCCGCGATGAACCCTTGCCCCTGCGGCTGGCGCGGGCATCCGGTGCGGCCGTGCCGCTGTTCGCCCGAGCAGGCCGCGCGCTACCGGGCACGGGTGTCCGGGCCGCTGCTCGACCGCATCGACCTGCAGATAGAGCTGCCGCCGCCGGAGCAGGACTGGCTGGACTTGCCGGCAGGCGAACCGTCGGCCGCCGTGCGCCAGCGCGTGGAAGACTGCCAGCGCCTGCAGCGCCGGCGCCAGGGCTGCCTGAATGCCGCCTTGGCGCCCGGCGCGATGGACGCGCACTGCCCGCTGGACGACGGCGCGCGGGCGCTGCTGCGCCAGGCCATGTCCCGGCTGGGATGGTCCGGGCGGGCCGCGCACCGGGTGCTGCGCGTGGCCCGTACCCTGGCCGACCTGGACGGCGCGCCCCAGCTGCACGCGCGGCACGTGGCCGAGGCCATCCAGTACCGTCGGCCGCTGGGCGAGGGCGGCTCGACAAGCGCTTGAAATTCGCCGTATAATCAAGGGCTTTTCCGGGTCAACCCGGGGAAGCCCGAGGGGGTGCGTGGCGCCCTGTCGGGTGCGGGCCTTGGGCTTTCGTTTCCAAGGCTTGCCCATCCAGAAGTGGCGGCGGGTCAAACGCGGCTTAGGCTCGGAAGTCCCATCCATCAGGGCCGATGGTGGGCGCCCGGCTGCCATGCAAACACGAAACCAGGAAGCCATCATGCCCAAGATGAAGACCAAGAAGAGCGCTGCCAAGCGCTTTGTGGTCCGCGGCAGCGGATCGATCAAGCGGGGTCAGGCGTTCAAGCGCCACATCCTCACCAAGAAGACCACCAAGAACAAGCGCCAGCTGCGCGGTTCGGCCGCGGTGCATGACTCCAACGTGGCCTCGGTCAAGGCCATGATGCCTTTCGCCTAAGGAGAACGACATGCCTCGCGTCAAACGCGGTGTCACCGCTCGTGCCCGTCACAAGAAAGTCATCGCCGCCGCCAAGGGTTACCGTGGCCGCCGCGGCAACGTATTCCGGGTCGCCAAGCAGGCGGTCATGCGCGCCGGGCAATATGCCTATCGCGACCGCCGCAACAAGAAGCGCACCTTCCGCGCCCTGTGGATCACCCGCATCAACGCCGCCGTGCGCGAACACGGCGTGACCTACAGCGCGTTCATCGCCGGCCTGAAGAAGGCCGCCATCGAGCTCGACCGCAAGGTCCTGGCCGACATGGCGGTGCATGACAAGGCCGGCTTCGCAGCCGTGGTGCAGCAGGCCAAGTCCGCCCTGGCCGCCTGACCGCGCGCCTGCCTTGCGCATCCTGCAAACGGGGCCGTCATGGTCCCGTTTGCGTTTGGTAGTTTTCCGCCGCCGGTCAGTCCCAAGGCCGAAGCCCGCGTAAAGGGCGGCAAGCCGAAGGCGCAGCATTGGGGGCGTTTCTAGGCAGTGGACATGACATCGATGGTCGAAGACCTGGCCGAACAGGCCCGCCAACAATTCGCCGAGGCGCCCGATGCGGCCTCGCTGGAAAACGCCAAGGCCCGTTTCCTGGGCAAGCAAGGCGCGCTGACCAACCTGCTCAAGGGGCTGGCGCAGCTGCCGCCCGAGCAAAAGCGCACCGAGGGTGCGCGCATCAACCAGGTCAAGCAGCAGATCGAGGCGCTGCTCGAAGCGCGCCGCGCCGAGCTGGCCCAAGCCGAGCTCGAAGCCAGGCTGGCTGCCGAGACGATCGACGTGACGCTGCCAGGCCGGGGCAGGGGGCGCGGCGGCATCCATCCCGTGACGCGCACCTGGCAGCGCATCGAGGAAATCTTCCGCTCCATCGGCTTTGACGTGGCCGACGGCCCTGAGATCGAAAACGATTGGACCAATTTCACCGCGCTGAACAACCCGGAAAACCACCCGGCGCGGTCCATGCAGGATACGTTTTACGTCGACATGCAGGATGCGCAGGGCCTGCCGCTGCTGCTGCGCACGCATACCAGCCCCATGCAGGTGCGCTACGCGCGCATGCACAAGCCGCCGATCAAGGTCATCGCGCCTGGGCGTACCTATCGCGTCGACAGCGACGCCACGCACTCGCCCATGTTCCACCAGGTCGAAGGCCTGTGGATAGACGAAAACATTTCGTTTGCCGACCTCAAGGGCGTCTACACCGATTTCCTGCGCTGCTTTTTCGAGACCGACGACTTGGTGCTGCGCTTTCGGCCGTCGTTCTTTCCGTTTACCGAGCCCTCGGCCGAAATCGACATGATGTTCACGTCCGGACCCAACCGTGGGCGCTGGCTGGAAATCTCCGGCTCCGGGCAAGTCCACCCGACGGTGGTGCGCAACTTCGGCCTGGATCCCGAGCGCTACATCGGCTTTGCCTTCGGTTCAGGCCTGGAGCGCCTGACCATGCTGCGCTACGGCGTCAATGACCTGCGCCAGTTTTTCGAAGGCGACCTGCGCTTCTTGCGCCAGTTCAACGCATAAGGGCTCTGACGATGCAATTCCCCGAATCCTGGCTGCGTGCGCTGGTCAATCCGGCCATCGACACCGAAGCGCTCGGCCATCGCCTGACCATGGCCGGGCTGGAAGTAGAAGAAACCGCGCCTGCCGCACCGCCCTTCGAAGGCGTGGTCGTGGCGCATATCTTGGCGGTCGAACCGCATCCCCAGGCCGACCGGCTGCGCGTCTGCCGCGTCGACGACGGCAGCGGCGAGCCCCTGCAGATCGTCTGCGGCGCGCCCAATGCGGCTGCGGGCATGAAGGCGCCGCTGGCGCGCGTGGGCGCGCGCCTGCCCGGCGGCGTACAGATCGGCGTGGCCAAGATGCGCGGCGTGGAATCGGCCGGCATGCTGTGCTCGGCCCGCGAGCTCGGCCTGTCGCAGGATCACGCCGGCCTGCTCGAACTGCCAGCCGATTTGCCCGTGGGTCAGTGCCTGCGCAAGGCGCTGGACCTGGACGACACGATCTTTACCCTGAAGCTGACGCCCAACCGTGCCGACTGCCTATCGATACTGGGCGTGGCGCGCGAAGTCGCTGCGCTGACCGGCGCGCCGCTTGCCGAGCCCAAGGCCGAACCCGTGCCGGTTTCCTTGCCCGACCGCCTGCCGGTCGACGTGCAGGCGCCTGACCTGTGCGGCCGCTTTGCCGGGCGCATCATCCGCGGCGTCAACGCACGCGCGGCCACGCCGCAATGGATGAAGGCGCGCCTGGAGCGCGCCGGCCAGCGCTCGATATCGGCGCTGGTGGACATCTCCAACTACGTCATGCTCGAACTGGGCCGGCCCACCCACGTCTTCGACCTGCAGCGCGTGCAGGGCGGGCTGACGGTGCGCTGGGCGCGCCCCGGGGAGTCGCTGCTGCTGCTCAATGGCCAGACCGTGACGCTCGATGAGCGCGTGGGCGTGATCGCCAGCGGCGACGAGGTCGAAAGCCTGGCCGGCATCATGGGTGGCGAGGCCAGCGCGGTGACGCTGGATACGACCGACGTCTACGTCGAGGCGGCCTTCTGGTGGCCCGAGGCCATCGCTGGCCGCGCGCGGCGCTTCAAGTTCAGCTCCGAGGCGAGCCATCGCTTCGAGCGCGGCGTCGACTACGCCAGCATCCCCGAGCACCTGGAAATCATCTCGCGCTTGATCCTGGAGATCTGCGGCGGCCAGGCAGGTCCGGTCGACGACCACATCATCAACCTGCCCGAGCGCAAGGAAGTGCGTCTGCGCGCCGAGCGCTGCCGGCGCGTGCTGGGCATGCCCGTCACCGATGCCGAGATCGCGGACGTGTTCACGCGCCTGCGGCTGCCGTATCGCCAGGAAGACGGCGTGTTCGTCGTGCAGCCGCCGTCGTACCGCTTCGACCTGCAGATCGAGGAAGACCTCATCGAGGAAGTCGCGCGCATCCACGGCTTTGAGCGCATCCCCGACGTGCCGCCGCTGGCGCGCGCCAAGATGCGTGCGCCGGGTGAAACCGTGCGCGGGCCGCATGCGCTGCGCCACCTGATGGCCGGTCTGGACTACCAGGAAGTCATCAACTTCAGCTTCGTCGACGAGGCCTGGGAGCGCGACTATGCGGGCAACGACAACCCGATCCGCCTGGTCAATCCCATCGCCAGCCATTTGTCAGTCATGCGCTCCAGCCTGATGGGCGGGCTGGTTGCCAACATCGTGCATAACGCCAATCGCCGCCAGACGCGCGTGCGCGTCTTCGAGTTGGGCCGGGCCTATCTGCGCGACGCGTCGGTCGCCGATGGGCCGCTGGCGGTGGCTGGCGTCAGTCAACCTCTGCGGCTGGCCGCCGCGGCCTGGGGGCCGGCGTGCGAAGAGCAATGGGGGCAGCCGACCCGCCAGGTCGATTTCTATGACGTCAAGCACGATGTCGAAACCCTGTTCGGTGCGCGCGCCGGCGCCTTGCGCTTCGTCGCGGCCAAGCATCCTGCGCTGCATCCCGGGCGCAGCGCGCGCATCGAATTGGACGGCCGTGCCGTTGGCTGGCTGGGCGAGCTGCATCCGCGCTGGGTCCAGCAGGCGGAGCTTGCGCACGCGCCGGTGCTTTTCGAGCTGGAGGTCGACGCGCTCACCCCGGTGCCGCTGCCCCAGGTGCGTGAACTGTCCCGCCAGCCTATCGTCGTGCGTGACCTGGCGCTGTGGGTTGCGCCGCAGCTGCCCGCGCAGGCCTTGCTCGATACGGTGGCCGAGGCGGTCGCGCGCGACCCGGCGCTGGCCATCGTGCGCGACGTGCGCCTGTTCGACGTGTGGCGCGACAAGTCGGCCGGCCCCACGGCGGAAAAGAGTCTTGCGTTGCGCTTCTGGCTGCAAGACACTGAGGTGACGTTGGACGACGCCCGGGTCGATGATTGCCTGGCGCGCATCCGCGATGCGCTGGCAAGCGCCCATGGCGCGCGCTGGCGTGCCTGACCGTGGAGGAACCGATGACTGCACCGCTGCGTACGCTGACCAAGGCCGAACTGGCCGAACTGCTGTTCGAGCGCGTGGGCTTGAACAAGCGCGAGGCCAAGGACATGGTGGACACCTTCTTTGAGGAAATCCGCGATGCGCTGGCGCGCGGCGAGCAGGTCAAGCTCTCGGGCTTCGGCAATTTCCAGGTGCGCAACAAGCCGCCGCGCCCCGGGCGCAATCCCAAGACGGGCGAAACCATACCCATTGCCGCACGGCGCGTGGTAACGTTTCACGCCAGCCAGAAGCTGAAGGCGGCGGTCGAGCGCGCCGGCATGCCTGCTGGCGAAACCCTTCCGGGCTGATACGGTTTGTCGGCATTTGTCATCCCTGCATAAGCATCGATGGCGACATAAAATCAGGCAATGACTCGACCCGAAACTCCCGTCGTCCTGCCGCCGATTCCGGCCAAGCGCTACTTCACCATCGGTGAAGTGAGCGAGCTTTGCGGGGTCAAGCCGCACGTGCTGCGCTACTGGGAACAAGAATTCACCCAGCTCAAGCCCGTCAAGCGCCGCGGCAACCGCCGCTACTACCAACACCACGAAGTCCTGCTGATCCGTCGCATCCGGTCGCTGCTGTACGAACAAGGCTTCACCATCAGCGGCGCGCGCAACCGGTTGGGCGAGGGACGCGACCTGGGCGACCAGGACACTGCGGTGCGCCTGAGCGCCGCCGAGCTGCAGGCCGTGCGCGCCGAGCTCACCGGCATTTCGCAGGCGCTGTCCTCGGCCCTTGGCGATGCATCCGTGGCGCAGCCGGCCAGCGGCCAGCCGCAGGCCGGTGCGGCGTCGTAGCGTGGCGGCGCGCCTTTTTGCGCAAGCCCAAGCAAAAGACCGCGCACTCTGATATAATCTCGGTCTTTCGGAGCGTAGCGCAGCCTGGTAGCGCACTTGCATGGGGTGCAAGGGGTCGCGAGTTCGAATCCCGCCGCTCCGACCATTATCGATAAAGGCCGTCGGCATCATCGCCGACGGCCTTTTCCTTTATGCGCCGCGGTCGTGCAGCGTCGACGAAGGCATGCAGGCCGCGACCACAAGCCGGCAGCAGTGTCGGGGGGAAGCGATGAGGGAAACCCAGTTCGAATACCGCGGCTACGCGGCTCGCGTGGAGATCGACGAGCCGTCGACCGAATCGCCAAGCGGCATTTATCTGACGACCATCGTCGTGCAGCCGGTGGCCGGCGGTGAGCCGATCACCGTATGCCGGCGTTGGCAGGGAATCTTCCTGGCTGAGGCGTCGGCGCTGGAGGCGGCCATGGCGCGGGCGCGCGCCTACATCGACGGCGTGGTTGCGCGCGGTCAAGCGTGAGCGCGGGGCAAGTGGTCAATGGCGGGGCGGCCGCCGTAGGCCGCCGCTGCGCCGGACGTTCGGCAGGACATTTGAGCGCTGTTCTTGGCGCTGCGCTTTTGCCGCACGCTTGCGTGCCGCGCTGATCGCCGCGCTTGGGCGGCATCTATCAGCAGGACACGAGCAGTACCGGTTTGACGGTGCCTGCCGGCAGCGCCTTTAGCGGCGCCCGCCGGGGCGGCGTCCGGCCGAGGGCGGACGGGCAAAGGACGTTTCGTCCTTGTGGCGGTAGCAGATGCGGCCTTTCGTCAGGTCGTACGGCGACATTTCGAGCGTGACGCGGTCGCCGGCCAGGATGCGGATGCGGTTCTTCTTCATCTTGCCTGACGCGTAGGCCGAGACGACCATGCCGTTTTCCAGCGTGACGCGATAACGGGTATCGGGCAGGACTTCTTCGACGATGCCGCCAAGTTCGATGAGCTCTTCCTTTGCCATGTGCGTGATCCTTCCTCTGTAGTGTGGCAGCCGGCGCGGGCAGGGATTGCCCGGCGCAGGCCGAAATCCTTGGCGTGGCGCGAATTCGCAGGCGCGCGACGAGCCAGCCGGCACGTTGCCGGTCGAGCGAGCGAGTCTTTGACTAGAGACCCGGACACCGCCAAGGAAGCGATGCCGCAAGACGCGCCGGGAAACCGCCCCGTTTGACTTGCCGCCACGTTGGCGGCCGGGCCGATGGCCGCCCGATATGCGGGGCAGGCGGCCGGCGCAGGACAAGGCCGAAGCCTTGATCGGCGTTGACAGCGCTGACGTCGTGTCAGTGCCGTGTTAGACAAAACCCTAGGAAAAGGGTTCCGTTCGATAGACTTTAACTATACCACCCAATGGCCTTCGGGGAAACCCTAGTTTGGCCGAGCGCCGGCTCCCGGCCAGCGGGCAAGCCCTGCAAGCAACCAGCCCGCCATGAGCGCCGTCCCGCCATAGGGCGCCAACGCGCCGGCCGACGGCCAGCCGCCTAGGTAGCGCAGGTAGAGGCTGCCGCAGAACAGGGCAATGCCAGTGACGAAGGCGCAGCGCGCAGCCAGCGCCAGGCGGCCCGGTTGGCTGGCGATGGCCAGCAGCGCCAGCGCGTGCAGGATTTGATAAAGCGATGCGCGCTCGACGACGACGGCAGCGTGCGGATCGGCAAGGGCATGCGCGGCGACCGCGCCAATCGCCACGCCGGTCAATCCAAGCAGGCCGGCTGCCACGCGCCAGCCATGTGCGGGGGAATGCATGCAAGCGACTCCTGATATAACGTCGGCGACGCATTATCGCCGCACATCACGGACATGACCTTGGATATCCAGCGACACGAAACCAACCACGCCGGCCGGGATTTCGTCGTGGGCGACATACACGGCCATTTTTCGCGGCTGCGGCGCGCGCTGGATGCGATCGGCTTCGACCCGGCGCGTGACCGGCTGTTTTCGGTGGGCGACCTGGTCGATCGCGGCCCGGAAAGTGAGCAGGCGCTGGACTGGCTGGCCCAGCCCTGGTTTCATGCCGTGCAGGGCAACCACGAAGACTACGCCGTGCGCCACTATCGGCGGGGCCTCGTGGACGTGGACAACTATCGCCATTACGGCGGCGGCTGGTTCCTGGACCTGCCGCGCGAGCGACAGCGCCCGTACGCTGAGGCTTTCGATGCGCTGCCGCTGGCGCGCGAAATCGAAACCGCGCAGGGCCTGGTCGTGGTGATCCACGCCGACAGTCCGGCGCGCAACTGGCAAGCGGCGGTCCGCTTGTTCCAGACCCACCGGCGCCGCGCGCGCTCGCGCGCACAATGGTCGCGCGTGCGGCTCGAAAGCGGCGATGCCTGCGGCGTGGCTGGCGTGCGAGCCGTCGTCGTCGGTCACTCGCCCGTGGCGCGCCCGACCGTGCTGGGCAACGTGCACCATATCGACACCGCCGGCTGGTCCGAGCATGGCTACTTCACGGTGCTGGACCTGGCCACGCTTGCGCCGGTGCAGGGTGCACACGCTGCCTAGGCGTGTCGGTGCATGCCTGCGAAGCGCCCGTGGCCACCGTGGCAAGCGCCAACGGTTTCATCGTGGCGATGCGGGATACCCGTCCGTTTGAACAAGCGGCCGGGCTTGGACGTGATCAACCCTTGGGAAGCGTGGGTGCGCTTCTGTCCAGCGCCCGGACCAGCGCCTGCGCGTTGTGCATGCCCTGGTCTTCGTAGTTGGTGTTGAGGATGACATGCGTGTCGCGCGTGCGGCGCGCCAGGTCGCGGATGCGGTGGGCCAGTTCGGCGAGCTCGTCCTGCGAATATTCGTAGGTGAAGCGGCTGGACGATGCGCCATGCCGGTTGTTCCAGGCGGCGGCGTTGCGCCCGTGCAGCCGCACCAGCGAGAGGTCGTCCCGGCTGGCCTCCCATACCGGGGGCACGGTGTTGACAAAGCCTTGCGGGCTGTCCACGACAGTGTGCGCCATGCCGAGGGCGCGCAGCAGCGCCAGCGTTTGCGCGGCCGGCGCGCCGCGCAGCCAGGACGCGTGGCGGAACTCGGCCGCCACCAGGCAGCCCTCGGCCATTTGCGCGCAGTGCTCGACCAGCGCGCGGCCGGCCGCGTCGTTGCGCACCCAAGGCGCGAACTGGAAGAGGATGGCCCCGAGCTTGCCGGCCTGGCGCAGCGGCTCGATGCCTTCCAGGTAGCGCCGCCACAGCTCGCGGCGGATGCCGGCGGGCAGGTCAGGGTAGAAGACCCGGCCGGCGGGCATGGGCGGCAGCTCGCGCCGCAGGTCCGCGGGCAAGGCGGCCAGCCCGGCCGGGTGGCCGGTGAACAGCCGGAAAGCCTTGACGTTGAAGACGAAGCCGGGCGGCGTGCGGACGGCCCACGCATGCGCCATGGCCGGCGGCGGCAGCCCGTAATAGGGCGAGTCCGCTTCGACGATGGGAAAGCAGCTGGCGTAATGGCGCAGCCGTGCTTCGGGCGTGCGCACGTGCGGCGGATAGAAGCGCCCACACGCCAGCAGCGTCGGGTCGGTCCAGGACGCCGTGCCGACCAAGATGGCCATGCAAGCCTCCGTCATCTGTACGTCTATACAGTATAGTTTGGGCTTTGTACCAAGGCATCGACGGCGGTGCGTCCCGGCCGCTTGGCCGCGCGGGCGGCGCCGCCCCGTCCTGCCGTATCGCCATCGCGTCATGCCAGACACCCATAGCCGCAACAGCCCCGCCAAGCATGGCGATGCGTTCTTGTCAGCGCTCAATGCCGAGCAGCGCGAGGCTGTGCTGCACGATTCGGCCGACGCGCCGGACCCGCGTGCGCTGCTGGTCATCGCCGGCGCCGGCTCGGGCAAGACCAGCACGCTGGCGCACCGCGTCGCGCACCTCATCCTGCAGGGCGCCGATCCCCAGCGCATCCTACTGCTGACGTTTTCGCGGCGCGCGGCGCTCGAAATGGAGCGCCGAGTAGGCGAGGTCCTGGCGCGCGCGATGGGGCTGCCTGCAGGCCGCCGCGCGCCGTCGCTGCCCTGGGCCGGTACCTTCCACGGCATCGGTGCCAGGCTGCTGCGCGAGTACGCGCCGCGCATCGGCCTGGCCGAGAACTTCACCATCCATGACCGCGGTGACGCCGAGGACCTGATGGGGCTGGTGCGCCACGAGCTGGGCTACTCGTCGACGCAGTCGCGCTTTCCGCTCAAGGGAACCTGCCTGTCGATCTACTCGCGGGTGGTCAACAGCCAGCAGCCCCTGGCCGAGGTGCTCGACGCCGCGTATCCCTGGTGCAGCGCCTGGTGCGAGGCCTTGCAGCGCCTGTTCGGCGCCTACGTGCAGGCCAAGCAGGACCAGAACGCGCTGGACTACGACGACCTGCTGCTGTACTGGGCCGAAATGATGCGCGAGCCGGCGCTGGCCGCCGACGTCGCCGCGCGCTTCGATCATGTGTTGGTCGACGAATACCAGGACACCAACCGCCAGCAGGCTGACATCCTGCTGGCGATGAAGCCCGATGGCCGCGGGCTGACCGTCGTGGGCGACGACGCCCAGGCGATTTACTCCTTCCGTGCGGCCACCGTGCGCAACATCCTCGACTTTCCGGGCTGCTTTGCACAGCCCGCGCGCGTGGTCACGCTCGAGCGCAATTACCGGTCCACCCAACCCATCCTGGACGCCTCCAACGCGGTGATCGGCCTGGCCGCCGAACGCTATGCCAAGCAGCTTTGGACCGACCGCGAAGGCGCTACGCTGCCCGCGCTGGTGACCGTGTCTGACGAGGCAGGGCAGGCGCGCTGGGTGGCGGACCAGGTGCTCGCGCAGCGCGAGGCGGGCGTGGCGCTCAAGGCGCAGGCGGCGCTGTTTCGCGCCGCCGGCCACAGCGCGGCGCTGGAGCTGGAGCTGACCCGGCGCAGCATTCCCTTCGTCAAGTTCGGCGGGCTGCGCTTTCTCGAAGCTGCCCACATCAAGGACGTGCTGGCCTTGCTGCGCTGGGCGCAGAACCCGCGCGGGCGCATGGCGGGGTTTCGCGTCGCGCAGCTGTTGCCGGGGGTGGGGCCGGCGACATCGGCGCGGCTGCTCGATGCGCTGGCCGATGCGGCCGATCCGGTGGCCGCGTTGCGCGGCTTCGAGCCGGGCGCCATGGTCAGCGCCAAGGACTGGCAGGGGTTGGCCGACGTGTATGCGAAGCTGGCCGGCGGCCGGGCTGGCTGGCCGGGCGAGCTTGATTTGGCCGTGCGCTGGTACCTGCCGTACCTGGAGCGTCGCTACGACGACGCGCGCGTGCGCGCGGCCGACCTGGACCAGCTGGTGCGCATCGCCGCGGGGTACGGTTCGCGCGAGCGCTTCCTGACCGAGCTCACGCTGGACCCACCCGATGCCACCAGTGACGAATCGGGCCCGCCGCTGCGCGACGAGGACTACATGATCCTGTCGACCATCCATTCGGCCAAAGGGCAGGAATGGCACTCGGTCTATGTGCTCAACGCCGTGGACGGCTGCATTCCGTCGGACCTGGCCACGGGCAGTGCCGAGGACATCGAGGAAGAGCGCCGCCTGCTGTACGTGGCGATGACACGGGCGCGCGAGCGCCTGCACATCATCGTGCCGCAGCGCTTTTACGTGCACCAGCAGGCCGGCATGGGCGACCGCCACGTCTACGCCTCGCGCACGCGCTTCATTCCCGACTCGATCACCCATCTATTCCAGCGCCTGCCCGAGCCGGCGGCTGCGCCGGTGCCCGAGTCCGCCGCCACGCCCGGACCGAGGCTGGATTTGGCCGCCCGCATGCGGGCGCGTTGGCAGTAAGGCAAAGACGCAGGCGTGCAACGAAAATCACGTGGGCAAATCAAGCATAATTTGTCCCCTGACTTCGGAGGACGTATGTCGAGAAACATCGCTGCGGGGGCGCTCGCGCTGGCCTTGTCGGCCTGTTCGGTGGGCATCGGGCCGCAAGGCGCGTCGCCTACCACGCGCTTGCAGGTGCCGGTGTCCTACCAGGAAGCCTATCGCCGCGCCGTCGCGCAGGCCGAGGAATGCCTGCGCGGGCCGGGCAATTACGAGGTGCGCGGCAATGTGTACGAAGCCGAGCGCCGCGCGCGGATGTACGTGCAGGCGCCAGTCACCGATGCGCGCATGGCCCAGGTCGACGTGCAGGCCGTGGGCGAGGATCGCTCCGACGTCACCGTGACGATGTGGGGCAGGAACACCTGGAATGACCGCGCCTTGCTGGCCATGCGCCAGGCCATCGAATTCGGCTACACGTCATGCTGGCCGGCGATGATCCCGGAAAAGGGCGAAGGGCGCAGGCGATGAAAACGAGGCAAGCCATGTTTGCGCAAACGGACAGGGGGCGGGCATGAGCCGCGATTACTTCGGCGCGACCATCCCCTTCATGGAACTGCTCGAGGTCGAGCCGGTCAGCATCGCTGCAGACCATGCCGTGTCGCGCATAGCCTTTCGCCAGGACCTGCGCAACAGCCACGGCAACGTGCATGGCGGCGCGCTGATGAGCGTGCTGGACTTCACCATGAGCGCTGCCGCGCGCGGCGCCGACCCCGAAAACACCGGCATGGCCACGATAGACATGACCACCAGCTTCATGGAGCCGGCGCAAGGCGACCTGACCGTGGAGGCTCGCTGTCTGCGGCGCGGCGCCACGATTGCCTTCTGTGAGGGGGAGATCCGAGACGCGACCGGCCGCTTGGTCTGCCGCGCCACGGCGACCTTCAAGATCGTGCGCAAGCGCAAGGGCGGGGATTAAGCCGGGCCGGCGTCGCAGCCTTCATCGTCGGCCGCGTCGGCGTCGGCCGGTGCAAACGGCCAGGCAAAGCGCTTGGGCGCGGCCGCGGCGGCCGGGCCGCGCGGCGCGCCATCGTGCGGCGCCGGCCGTTCCGGGCCGGCGTCGCCGGCGCCAGCCGCAGGCGCGTGGCCCGTCTCGGGCGATTCCGGTGTGTCTGTGTGGGGTGCCATCGGGTGTGCCGGCCTGCGGCCCATCTTGTGTGGCCGAGGGTGCCGTCATGCTACCCGGCGATATCCGATGATTTCAGACTATTTGCCATTTTTGACATTTATCTGCGTGTTTGTGGCTGAAATCATACGGACCGTGAAAAACCCTCAAATGAGGGTTTCTTGCAGGCCATCTGGCAGGCGCCCGGCGTTGCGCGGTGGAACAGGCGGTACTAGCCGGAACCGGGCTCCGGGAGGGCGCGGCCCCCGGTTTTACCCGGGGTGCCTTCGTCTGCGGGCTACCACCGGATGCGCAATCCGACGATGCCCTTGTAGCCGCGGTTCGCGCCAGCATGCGCAAGGCTGGTGCGAACGAGCGCCTCGCCGTAGACCGACACCCGGTCGTCCTTCGTGTTGTAGGAGCCACCGATACCGGCCTCGCCCCATAGACGCTCCTGCCGGCTGACGAACGTCGTGTCGGCCACCTTCACCTTGGTGCCATCCAAGAACTCGTGTACCAGGTTGGCGATGCCGTAGAAGTGCATGCGCCCGCCGCCGGCCTGTGCACCGGCGCGCTCGTGGGCGACCATGACGCCGAGCCGTCCCTGCAGGCTGGTGCCACGCTCGAGCCGTACCCGGGCGCCGAATGCGTCGGTAAACCGATCGAACCGGACGCTGCCGTAGGTCAGCTGCGCCTGCGGCGTCAGCGACCAGGATGGCCCCAGCGCGATGCGTCGGCCGGCCTCGATCGATTGCGCAAAGCCGAAACCCTTGCTGTTTTTCTTCAGCGCCCTGCCGCCGCCATAGTGCAGGTCGCTGTCAAACCAAGTGAGCTGGGTTTGGGCATCGACGTACAGGCCATCGCGGCCGTACCAGGTCAGCGTGCCGCCCAGGCCATAGCCCTCGGTCTTGATCCGGCCTTTGCCGCCGGCGTTGTGCGGCGAGTCGATGCCGGCCTTGCCGTGGCTGTAGTGCACGCTCAGGCCGCCAACCAGCTTGCCGCCGTCCTTTTCGGCCAGCACGGCATCGCCGCCGAGTTGGATCTTGGTGGTGTCGGCGTGGAATTTGGCGTCAGCGGTCGATCGGCGGGGCGTGATGCGCAACAGGTCGCCTTCGATGCGCGCCCACATGCCGCCGGGTTCGACCTGTGCAGCGGTTCCGTCGCCGGCTGGCACCGGGGGCAGGGTGCCGTTGCCGCTCCAGGACCGGTTGCCCACGCGTTGTTGCAGGGTAGGCAGCCTGGTCAGGCCGAGCAGCAGGCCGGGATAAGTCTCGTACACCGGCGCCCCCGCCTGGTACAACGGCTTGTCGACCGGCCCGGCGTCAGGTGCAGCGGTGTCAAGCAATGACGAACGCAGGTACCAGTCACCGTCGTCCGGCGTGCTCACGCCGTTCTTGTACAGCTTGTACGCGTAGGCGCCGTTCACCAGGGCAGGCTGCCCTTCGTGTTCGTAGTCGGCGCCGGCCAGGGCGAAGGTGCCATCGGAAGCGCCCATGACCTCGACGACCTTGATCCCGTTGACGGTCTGGGCGCCTGCGCCGCCTGCCTTGCGGATGCGCAGCAGGCTTGTGCCGGTGCTGTCGCCCTGGATGACAAGCCGGTCGGTGGGTGAGGCATCGCCATCGAGCACGCTGTCCAGCATGATGGTGCCGTCAGCGCCATGGTAGTTGCCGCCCACGGTGACCGTATCGCCTGCCTTGCCGTCGGAAACGTCCAGCGAGCCGGCATTGACCAGGTTGCCGCTGATCGAATATGTCGCGTTGCCGCCGCCAGCGCCCTGGAAGACACCTCCGGCGCCAAGGAACAGGTTGCCCGTCAGCGCAAAGGCCGGGCCGACCTTGGCGATGCCGCCGTTGGTGATGGACAGGCCCAGCGTGTCGGCCGAGCCGGTCTCCAGCGCCGCGTCGTCGAAACTGATGGTGGCGTCGTCATCGATGACGATGCGCTCCCAGTTGCGCAGGTTGGCGCCCGACAAGGTCGCCGACAGCCTGCGGAAGGCAAGCGTGTCGATCGATCCGTCGGCGTCGCTGACGTCGTCGCCGCCGTCGAGCACCGTCGTCATCGACAGGTCGGTGGTGACGAAGGTGGCGCTGTCGCTGCCGGCGCCCATCGACAGTGCGCCGGCCAGTTCGCCGCCTTCCTGGTAGTACATGTCGGCACCGGTGCGCGTGACGACGTCGCCTTGCAACGTACCGAGGTTGGTAATGTATACGGGGGCGACGTTCGTGGCACTGGCAAAAATGGATTCGCCCGTGCTCGTGATTTCGCCGGTATTGATGATCTCTATGGGCACGGCGGGATTGTTGCTCTGGATCATCACGCCATGGGCGGCGCCGGTCGTGGCGCTGGTGATGATGCTTCCGCTGTTGGTCACCCGCGCGTCGGTCAGCATCGGCGCCGCGAGGGTGTCGGTCAGGAACAGGCCCGTGCCGATCGCCGTGCCGCCCGTTGCCGATACGCTGATGGTGCCCTTGTTGTCGACGTCGATCGAGCCGGTCTGGTACCCCGAGGGGGTGCCGTGCCGGGTGTAATCCATCCCCACGCCGGTCAGATTGCCCGACACGACCGATATGTATCCGCGGTTGACCATGCGGATCGTGTTGCCGCCGTAGACGGCCATGGCAAGCGCTTCACCGCGCTGCATCGCCGAGATGTCGAGGTGAATTTCGCCATTGTTCTCCGAGTAAAGCGGGCCGGTTCGCCCGACATTGCCCATGCCTGCCAGGATGGTCATTTGTGCGTTGGCCGCGCCGACACCGGTGATGGACCCATTATTGACGTACGTACTGCCGTGGCTGTTTGACTGCATGTAGGTGCCCACGACCCCGACCGTCCGGCTGGCCAGGGAACGGGCGTCTGCCGACGCATTGGTCCAGGTCACGCTGCCATTGTTGATGACCGTCAGGCCCGTATGATTGGAAGATGGCCCCAGTATGCCGCCGGCCGTGTTCGGTATGTCACCGCTGTAGGACCAGGCCCCGTGGTTGATGACGGTCACGTCAGTAACGTTGGGCACGTTGTAGGTCTCGCCGGTGAAGTCACCGGTGCATTCGACCGTGTCGCCGCTGCTCAAGGCGCCGGCCGGGATGGTGCAGGTGCCGCCCTGGACAGCGTCGGCAAACAGGATGCCTGCTGCCATCGGCACTGCCAAGGCTAGCGCCCCCAGGTTACTGATCTGTCCGCCATTTTGCGGTCGAACCATCCCTGCCTGCTTGGCTGGACAGGGATCTCGTCTTTCGAAAAATTTTCCGTCCATGAGCAAAGCCCCGTGCGTGTGAGGTGTGACGCAAGGACATGCTAAGTGCTCACGACGGAAGGATTTCTCGTTATTGCATTATTTGACTATTGGATCCTGCATATGTGACGGAAATAAAACGGATATCAAAAGAATGAAAATGACGAATGCGGACAATGAAAAGAGAGAAGTCTTTTCGAAGAGAAGGCGCACCCGAGTTTTTGATGCTCGGGCGTGGCGCAGGCCAGGTTCTCGGTTGACCGCGCACGGTGGCTTGAAGCAGAGCTGGGATGGCCGGTGAAATCCACGCGACGCAGCCTCGCAGCGCGGCCTCGGCCCGGGCGGCAAATTGCGCGCAGGAAATCCACGCCCGCGATGCTTATAGTTCGTTAGGAACGGCACCCCGATCTGCTTTGCCGCCAGCGATGGGACACCGCGACCGTCCGCCGTGATGTACCGATTCGGCGGGCGTGGATTGCCGGCCTCGTCGCACCGCGCAAACGAAAAAGCCTTGGACCGCGTCAGCGTGTCCAAGGCCTTTGCGCCAGGAATTTATTGGTGGCGGAACACGGAACCGAACCCGCGCTCCATACCCGAGCCAGATAGTAACGCCTTGGCCTTGAGGGCGTGGATTCGACGATTTGGCCGCCAGAGAGTCGTTGAGTAACGCGTCAGCGCTATGCCGAGCTTGGCTTCTTGGCAGAACAGCGCGTTCATGAGACTCCTGCCAACAACAACGTCAGTCCATGACGCCGGTCACCCCCGCCACTTCCCTCCAAACGCCTGGAGAGCCACCCATCCCGAGCTTCGGCAAGGCAGCAGACCGAGGCGGATTGCCGACTTGCATCGCATTGCCGACGCCGAGTCGATACTGTAGAATGCAGTACATTTGCAGTGGCTTCCGGAGAGGCTATGGCCGCAAGCAAGACCGCTACGCTGACCTTTCGGATCGATCCCGCTCTCAAGGAAGCGCTGCGCCTCGCGGCGAATCTCGAACATCGGTCCATCGCCAACATGGTCGAGGTCCTGATTCGCGACTATTGCGAACAGCGAGGGATCGAGATTCCGCCCTCCGACGAAGCCGAGAACAACAGCGAAGTGCGCTCATGATCAAGACGGTCAAGCAGGCCTGCCGGTTCAATCCGATCATCCGGGACTACCGGATGAGCCAGGGGATCGAGAATCTGGCAGAGCTCATCAATGACGAGGGGGATGGGCGGGAGTTCTTCTCGCGCAACTTCGTCACGCACGGCATGGAGCAGCTGTTCCGTGAGGGGCTGCTGCGCTTGTCGGGCAAGTCAGATCAGGCGGTCTTCGAGCTCACCCAAGCCATGGGTGGCGGTAAGACGCACATGATGATCGCGCTCGGCCTGCTGGCGCGTCACCCGCACCTGCGTTCCGATGTCCTCCCTCCCGATCTCGCTGCCCGTGTGGACTTTGGCACGGCACGTATCGCCGCCTTCAACGGTCGCAACAACCCGGACAACTACATCTGGGGTGAGATCGCAAGCCAGCTTGGCGCCGAGGATGCCATCAAGCCCTACTGGGCCAACGGTCCCAAGGCCGTCGATCAACGCAAGTGGAAGGAAATCATCGGCGACAAGCCGACCTTGATCCTGCTGGACGAGCTGCCACCCTATCTCGACAACGCCAGCACCCAAGTGTTCGGTCAGGGCACGCTGGCCAACATGGTGGTTTACAGCCTCTCCAGCCTGATGAGCGCGGCGCTGGAGTTGCCCAACTGCGCCATTGTCGTTGCGAATCTCTCGGGTAGTTACAAGGCGCAGACGAAGGCCCTTGCCGACGCAATCTCCAATCTTCAGCAGGAGACGCGCCGTCAAGCCATGACCATCACACCGGTGCAACTGGCCGGCAACGAGATCTACGAGATCCTGAAGAAGCGGCTCATCGACGAGCTGCCCGACGAGCGCGTCATCGCGGATGTGGCCGAAGAGTACGCCCAGCAGATCAAGAAGGCCGAAGACGGCGGCTACATCGTGGCCAGCAGCATCGAGCAGATCGCCGAGCAGGTGCGCGAGACCTACCCCTTCCACCCCTCCTTCAAGCACCTTGTCGCGCTGTTCAAGGAGAACGAAGGGTTCCGCCAAACCCGTGGCCTAATGCAGTTTACCGCCCGACTCCTCAAGAGCGTCGAGGAGCGCGAGACGGATGACGTCTTCCTGATCGGCACGCAGCATCTCAACCTCAACGACGATCAGGTCAAGGACGAGATCGAACGCATCGCACCGAAGCTGATGCCGGCCGTCACGCGGGACATCGCCGACAACGGCAACGCAATTGCCGAACACATCGACGACGAGCTGGGCTCTGATGCCGCGCGACAGGTGATGACCCTGCTGCTGGCCTCGAGCCTGTCCCGCGCGGTTGGGGGGCGGATCGGCCTTTCCGAGAGCGAGCTCATCGAGTTCCTGGCTGCCCCGCAGCGCAAGCCTGACGAATTCCTTCAGGCTATGCAGCGGCTGCGGGAGGCCGCCTGGTACCTGCACCGTGAAGAGCAACGCTTCTTTATCAAGGAAACGGAGAACCTCTCGCGCCAGATCGAGCGCAACGCTAAGGAGGTCCCTCAGCCCAGGATCGATCAGGCGCTGATCAATCGGCTCACCGGCATCCTTGAGCCGGTTCGCAAGATTGCATACCAGGATGTGCAGGTCCTGCCCAAGCTTGATGAATTGAAGCTCTCCGGCCCGCGGACGCTCATCGTCATCAAGCCCGATGGCAAGGTTCCGCCGAGCGAGCTTCAGAACTTCTTTGACTATCAGCAAGAGAAGAACAACCTGCTGGTGCTCACGGGTCAGGACAGCCTGTTGGCGGATGCTGTCGAGGAGCGTCTGCGCGAGCTCTACGCCATCGAGCAGATCCACAAGCGGCTTCGCCCTGGTGACACGCTGTTCGAAGAAGCGCGCGACCGCCTGGAAGAAGCGGAAGACCGCTTCGGCAAGGCCCTATCGGCCGCCTACAACCGCCTCTACTTCCCGGTGAACGACCCGGTCGATGGCCGCGACGTTTTAGCCGGCGTCACCATCGATCAGGGGCTGAAGATCGGCCAGGGCGATCAGTCTGCCGAAGCGCAGATCGAGAGTCTGCTGGCGAGCCCAAGAGCGGATTACAAGCTCGTGCGCGAGCTGACAAAAGACAACCTGGACGAATACTTCGCGCAGGCCGAGGAATACCTCTGGCCCTCCGGCAAAGACAACCGCCGCACGCCGTGGAAAGACGTCGTCACGCGCGCCAAGTGCTCGCCCATCTGGCCCTGGATGCCGGGCGCGAGCGGTCTGGATACCCTCAAGACTGAGGCGTTGAAGCAAGGTCGCTGGCGTCTGGGTGAAGACGGCTACATCGAGAAGGGCCCATTCCCCAAGGACAAGGCCACGGTCAATGTGTCCGTCGTCAACGTCAAGGCCGACTCGGGAGAGACGGTGTTGAGTCTGACGCCCCGCCATGCGGGTGACAGCCCGGTGGTCTATTGGTCGACCAAGCCCGAGGTCACGGACAAGGACCAGAAGGTCGATGACCTCGACAACTTCACGACGACGCAAGGAACACTCTACTTCTGGGTGAAGGACACCACCGGGCAGCATGAAAGCGCCCCGCCCGTGCGCTGGCTGGCCGATTTGAAGATCCGTCACCAAGTCGAACCGGCTGCTGACAAGCGCCGTGTGCGCCTCGAGGCCACCCCGAGGGCAGAGCTCTACTACACCCTGGACGGGTCCAACCCTAAGGACGGTACGCGGTACAACGGTCCCTTCGAGATTGGCCCTGGCGCTTATCGCCTGCTGGTGTTTGCACGGGCGGGCGAAGCCAACAAGACGGCCGACTTCCAGATCCCGGCCAGCGGCGATAAGACGGTCCAGATCGTCGATGCCAAGCCGGCCCGTCTACAGAGCAAGCGCGTGTCTCTGGACACCACCGACCGTGTGTTCGGGGTCATCAATCGCTTCCGCGATCAGCCCGGAACGCGTTTCAAGGGCGTTCGCATCGAGATCGGCGAAGGCGAAAACACCGTGACCGTGCGTTTCCAGGAGCGCGAGGTCACGGCCGCCATGATCGAAGGCGTCGTCAACAGCCTTCGCGACGTTCTGGGTGAGCCCGAAGCCTTGGTCAACATCGCCATCGCTGAAGGCATTCAGTTCGACACGGGCTTTGCGCTCAAGGAGTTCGCGAAGATTGCTGGTGTTGAGCTCAAGCCGGGCGACGTGAGCCAGGAGGAATGACCATGACGCGAGCCAAGGCTGCAGCAACCCGGACGCCAGCAGGGCGTGCGCAAGTCCAGCATACGCTGGGCTTCGGGGTGCCCGCGACCTCGGACCCGCATCACTTCAAGGTGCTCATCCCCAAGAGCAGCACGGGCAAGGTTCAGATCAGCGAGTACCTCGGGCTGCAATCGGCCTCGGCGGACACCGCGGTGATCGACCGCGTCTTGCTCGACCGGCCGCGCTGGACGGCCATCCGTGCCGAGGTGCAGCGGGCCTTCAACGCACGCCTCACCGTGCATGGGTTGAAGCCCAGTGCATGGAAGATCGGCGAGAACCCTGTGGATCGCCTGCTCGGCAAGGAACTCTGCGTCCTGGCCTGGGCCGTCGAGCAGATGGACGCAGACAAGATCCCCGTCGCCGTAAGGAACTGGCTGGCGCTTCGGCCCGAGGAGCGCTGGTGGCTGTTTGGCATGACCGCCATGGCGACTGGCGGCGTCATGGACGCCGGCAAGGGGTGGCGCATCGCGCTTCAGCATGCCTTGGGTGATGTCGCGCAGAGCGAGTTGCTGGGCACCCGCGGCCGCCGCAGCCGAAACGACCGCGACGACAACCGGCTATCGCTGGATCTGTTCGGGGACGACACGGCATGACCAACGGCCTCGTACCCCCGCAGCCCAAGATCTACCACATCGCCCATGTGGATCGCCTGCCTTCCATCGCGGCGGACGGCTTCCTCTGGTGCGATGCGGAGGTCATTCGCCGTGCGCCAGATGGTACGACCATTGGCATGAGCAGCATCAAGCAGCGGCGCTTGACCTTGTCGCTGAATAGCCACCCCGGCTTGCATGTCGGCGACTGCGTGCCGTTCTACTTTTGTCCGCGCTCCGTCATGCTGTACCTGATCTATCAGGGCAATCATCCGGAACTTGGCTATCGCGCAGGGCAGGCGCCGATCCTGCATTTCGAAGCCGATCTGCATGCCACCGTTGCTTGGGCACAAGCCCAACAGAGGCGGTGGGCCTTCACCCTCTCGAACGCTGGTTCGTACTTCTTCGAGGACCGTTGCGATTTGGCACGCCTCGACGAAATCGACTGGGTGGCTGTTCAAGCGCGGGATTGGCGGCAGTGCAAGGAAGGCAAGCAAGCCGAGTTTCTGCTGGAGCACAGCTTTCCCTGGCACCTGATCGAGCGCGTTGGCGTGCTCAATCGCACGATCTACCAGCAAGTTGTGAACGCCCTTCCGGTAAACGGACACCGACCTACGGTCGAAATCCGCCCGGATTGGTATTACTGAGAAATGAGAGGGGCACAGCCATGATCGAGTTCACCTCGGGCGACATCCTCAAGTGTGAGGCGGACGCGCTGGTCAACACCGTCAACTGCGTCGGCGTGATGGGGCGCGGGATCGCCTTGCAGTTCAAGAACGCCTTCCCTGAGAACTTCAAGGCTTACGAGGCTGCCTGCAAGCGCGAGGCCGTGCAGCCCGGCCGCATGTTTGTCTTCGAGACGGGGCAGCTCACGCCGCCGCGCTTCATCATCAACTTCCCAACCAAGCGCCATTGGCGCGGCAAGAGCCGCATCGAGGACATCGAAGCAGGCTTGGTCGATCTGGCCCGGGTCATTCGCGAGAAGGGCATCCGGTCCATCGCCATTCCACCGCTGGGCAGCGGCCTGGGAGGCTTGGAATGGAACGATGTACGCCCACGCATCGAGCGAGCGCTGGGGCAACTGGAGGACGTGTACGTGCTCGTGTTCGAGCCCAACGGCGCGCCCACCACTGACAAGATGGCACATGTGCGTGAAGTGCCGATCATGACTGCCGGTCGTGCGGCCCTGGTCGAGTTGATCCACCGTTATCTCGGCGGCTTGCTTGACCCCTTCGTCACCTTGCTGGAGGTTCACAAGCTGATGTACTTCATGCAGGAGGCGGGCGAGCCGCTGCGCCTGAAGTACGTCAAGGCACCCTATGGCCCCTACGCGGAGAACCTGCGCCACGTGCTGCGCACGGTCGAGGGACACCTGATCGCCGGTTACGCCGACGGCGGCGATGCGCCGGACAAGCCCCTGACGCTGGTTCCCGGCGCTATCCAGGAGGCGTCCGCCTTCCTCGACCAACATGCCGACAGCCGCGAACGCTTCGAGCGCGTCACCCGCCTCGTCGAAGGCTTCGAGTCGCCATACGGTCTTGAGTTGCTCTCGACCGTGCATTGGGTCTTGGCGCACGAGGGGGTGAGTCAGCTCGACGAGGTAGCCAAGCGCATCCACGCCTGGAACCCGCGCAAGCGCCAGTTCACGCTCCGACAGATCGCCATCGCCGCCGACAGACTCGCCTCCCACGGCTGGGTGCGGGAAGCCACCGCTTGAAGAACACCTTGCCATGCATGCAAAAACCGAAACACCCCTTACCCCCCTAGCGCTCAAAGACGCCCCGGCCCTGATCGAGACGGTGTTTCCCGCGCAGAAGGTGTCGGTCGAGGCGCAGACCGAACGCAAGGCCGTCGCCGCGCAGACCCTGACGGGGCTCGGCTCCTACTGGAAGGGCAGGAAGCCCTTGATTCTGGTGCGTGCCATCGTGCTGGGCAGCCTCTTGCCGCCTACCGATGACCCCGAGGCTGATCTGGCGGTGTTCGAAGCGCTGATGGCCTTCGACGAGGAGGGGCTGGCGCGGCGGGCGCTCGCGGCGAATGCCGTATCGCCATCCGAGATCGCTGCGCGTATCCAGCTTGATAAACCTTGGGACTATTTCAAGGCAACCATCAAGAGGAGCGATGTCACCGGAGGTGATATTCGCTGGATGCGGTTCCCGATGGATGTGGATGCCGATGGCATCTCGCTGCGGTGGCAGCGCGATCTGAGTGATGACGACAGGCTGGTGATCTATCGCAAATTGCTGGCCACTCTCGGAAGCTACGAAGAGAAAGCGAGCCTGTGCAAACGCCCTGAAGAGGTCGATCCAGATTGGCTCTACGCACCAGTGTGGCCCAAGGTCAACCGCCACTACGCGCATTTGGGCATCGATGCCCATTCGTTCCCGGAGCTCATCGAGCAATTGGGCATCCTGCGCTATGGCCACCGCCCGCGCGTGGGCGACACCTTCAGCGGTGGCGGATCCATCCCCTTCGAAGCAGCACGCATCGGGTGCGATGCCTATGCCTCTGATCTCAACCCCATCGCCTGCATGCTCACCTGGGGCGCGCTCAATGTCATCGGTGCCCCGGGCGACCGGCGCGCCGCCCTGGAGTCCGCGCAGCAGCGGGTGTTTGCCGAGGTGGATGCCGAGATCACGCGGTTAGGCGTCGAGCACGACGAACACGGCAACCGCGCCAAGGCCTACCTCTACTGCCTGGAGGCGCGCTGCCCGGAAACCGGCTGGATGGTGCCGCTCGCCCCCAGTTGGGTGATCTCGCCCAAGCAAGGCGCCATTGCCAAGCTGGTGCCGAACCCTGCCCTGAAGCGCTTTGACATCGAGGTCGTCACCGGTGCCTCGGCGAAGGCGATTGCAGCAGCCGAGACCGGCACGGTGCAAGACGGCGACATGGTCTATCAGCTCGATGGCAAGACCTACCGCACCCCGATCAAGACCTTGCGTGGCGACTATCGGCTACCCGATGGCACGACGGGCAACCGTTTGCGCCGGTGGGACAAGGACGAGTTCCGGCCGAGACCCGATGACATCTTCCAGGAGCGGCTGTACTGCATCCAATGGATCAAGAAGGAAACGATCGAGGCCGCCCGCCAAGAGACCTGGTTTGCCGCCCCCACGGAAGCGGACCTGGAGCGCGAGCGCAAGGTGGAGACCATCGTCGCCAAGAACCTCGCGCTCTGGCAGGAAGAGGGATTGGCACCCGACATGGCCATCGAGCCGGGGGACAAGACCGACGAGCCGATCCGCACGCGCGGCTGGACGCATTGGCATCATTTGTTCAATGCGCGGCAGTTGCTGTTGCAAGCGCTGATGCTCAAGTACTGGCGCGCGACTGACGCGGCCCCGCTGGGCTGGCTGAACGTGGCCAAGGCGGCGGACTTCAATTCGAAGTTGTGTCGTTGGGCAACGGCGCAGGGCGGCGGACTGGGTGGCCCCAAAGGCGTGTTCTCGAACCAAGCCCTCAACACCTTCTACAACTACGCCACACGGGCCTGGCTCGGGTTCGGGGCTTCGTCGTTCAAGATGGCGGAAGCGCCACTGCCCACGGTGGAGAAAACCATCGTCTCCGCCACTGCCGATCAGCCCCAACAGCGCTGCGAGTTCTGGATCACCGACCCCCCCTACGCCGACGCGGTCAACTACCACGAGATCACCGAGTTCTTCATCGCCTGGCTGCGCAAGAACCCGCCCAAGCCCTTTGACGAATGGGTCTGGGACTCGCGGCGGGCGCTGGCGATCAAGGGCGCGGGTGAAGACTTCCGGCGCGGCATGGTGGCCGCCTACCGGGCGATGGCCGAGCACATGCCCGACAACGGCCTGCAGTGCGTGATGTTCACGCACCAGGACACTGGGGTGTGGAGCGATTTGATCGGCATCTTCTGGGCGGCGGGCCTACAGGTGGTGGCCGCCTGGTACATCGCCACCGAGACGACCTCCGAACTCAAGAAAGGCGGCTATGTGCAGGGCACGGTGATCCTGATGCTCAAGAAGCGACCCGCCGGCGAGCGCACGGGGTTCAAGCAGCGCATCTTGCCTGCCGTGCGGCAGGAGGTGGCGCGGCAGATCGAAACCATGATGCACCTCAACGACACGGTGAGGGCACATCACGGCGAGCCGGTGTTCAACGACTCCGACCTGCAAATGGCGGGCTATGCGGCGGCGCTCAAGGTGCTCACCGCCTACACCCACATCGGCGGCGAGGACGTGACGACTTTTGCTCTCCGCCCGCGGGCGCGCGGAGAAGTGACGGTCGTGGACGAGATCGTCCAACAGGCGGCAGAGACGGCGTCGAGCCTGCTGGTGCCCGAAGGCCTTGCCCCGGACACATGGGCCAAGCTCACCGGCATCGAGCGCTTCGTGTTACGCATGCTGGACATGGAGACGACCGGCGCGCAGAAGCTCGACAACTACCAGAACTTCGCCAAAGCCTTCCGTGTGGAGGACTACAGCCGCGTGATGGACGACATGCGCCCCAATCACGCGCGGCTCAAGCGCGTGACTGAGTTCGCCTCCCGCGATTTGACCGAGTCCACGGAGATCGGCGTCACCAAGCTGGGCCGGCTCATCATCGCCCTGCAACAGATGCTGAAGGACACCGAGCCCCAGGTCATCGTCGAACAGATCAAAAACGAGATGGCCGACTTCCTTGAGGTGCGGCCTCTACTGGTGGACATGCTGGCCTTCATCGAGCGCAAATCGCCCGAGGCCAATGTGCGCGCCGCCGCCGAGGTGCTGGGGGCGAGGCTGAAAAATCTGCGGTTCGGGTGGTAAGGGATGCAAGCGGATTTTCTCGACGCGCATGAGCGGCACTGGACGGATGCTGAAACGCTCTTTCAGGCACAGCGCTGGGCCAATGCCGATCACCTCTATGGCATGGCGGCAGAGTGCGGTTTGAAGCGGCTGATGCTGGCCTTCGGCATGAAAGTCAATCCATCAACGGGAAGCCCGGTGGATGGTAAAGATTGGAAGCACGCCAACGGTATCTGGGCTCGCTTCGAAAGCTATCGTTGCGGTCATCATCAAGGCGCGGCTTATGTCTTGCCAACGCCCGATCCCTTTACCGACTGGGAGGTCGCGCAGCGCTATGCCCACCAATCCAACTTCGATCAAGCGCGTGTCAATGACCATCAATCCGGCGCTTCCCAGGTGCGAGAGTTGGTCAAAAAAGCACGGAGGGAGGGCCTGATATGCTGACCTTCGACGACACCCTGCCCGCCATCAGGGAGGCTTTTGCCGAACATGCTAAGGCACTGGAGGGCCTCGAATGGCTGCTGGTCAACCGCGATCTTTACGGCCGGGTACGACTGATCGCCCCGGAAGTCTCGCAGGAGAACGAAATCATCCGTGGGACGCTGGAGAGTCTTGCGGCAGAGCTCGCACAGCGGCTAGGACCTCATGCGTATCCTGCCAATGCTGCCATCCTCTATGAATCCGATCGGGAGCTGGCCTGTCAGGGGGCCGCAACCGTCCCGTTCGAAGGTTTTGCCAATGTCTGGCTTGCCGATCGCCTGGCGACCGAAGGCGATTGGGCGCGGATCGCTCCTGAAACCCAGGGGCCGCCCCGCATTGTGTTCTTTTCGATCAAGGGCGGCGTGGGTCGATCCACCGCACTGGCTGCCACGGCGTGGTGGTTGGCTCAGGCGGGCAAACGGGTGCTGGTGCTGGACCTGGATCTAGAATCTCCGGGTCTGTCATCCAGCCTATTGCCGACTGACCGGCAGCCCAGGTACGGCATTACCGACTGGCTGGTAGAGGATCTGGTGGACAACGCCGATACGGTGTTCGAAAGCCTGATCGCCACCAGCGGTCTTTCCCATGACGGCGAAATCTACGTGGTACCAGCGCATGGTGTAGATCCTGGCGAATATGTGGCCAAGCTGGGACGGGTATGGATGCCAAAAGTGCAGCCGGACGGGAAGCGCGAGCCCTGGTCTGCCCGCCTGCAGCAACTGTTGCAGGCCGTGGAGGCGCGCATCCAGCCCGATGTGGTGTTGATCGACTCACGCGCGGGGATCGATGAAGTGGCCTCCGCCTGCTTGACCGATCTGGGGGCGAACCTGGTGCTGTTGTTCGCCCTGGAAGGCAGCCAGACCTGGACGGGCTATCGCATTCTGTTCGAGCATTGGCGACGTGCAGGGGTGGCCGAACTGGTGCGTGAGCGATTGCAGCTGGTGGCGGCCGTAACCCCGGACACCGAAGCTCGACTCAACTATCTTGAGACCCTGCGTGAAAACGGGTATGACCTTTTCGCGTCGTCGCTGTACGACGAAATCCGGCCTGGGGAGGCGGTTGGAGACCGCTGGCACTTCGATGCGGCAGACGATACTGCACCGCATGCCCCCTGGGAGGTACGCTGGCACCAAAGCCTGGCTGGCTTGAGGTCATTACATGGGCGCCTCACCGAAATCGATGCCAATGCAGTGCGCACCATCTTCGGCCCGATGATCGATGGTATCGTGCAAACTACGGGGCTAGAGAACAAAAATGTCTGAAGCTCAACGCTTGCGCGAAGCCATCCTGGCGGCACCCCTGGAAACCGGCAACCATGGCGAGGCCCCGCAGTCTGGCACGCTCTACGTTCCTTTGTCCCATCTGAAGGCGCTCAGGCTGGATGCGCACGTTGTGGTCGGCGGCCGCGGTGTCGGCAAATCCTTCTGGACAGCCGCATTGCAGTCCGAAGACCTACGCCGGCTTCTTGGCTCCGCTGCGCCTGAACTGAACGGCATCATGGTGCAAGTGGGTTTCTCGCAGAAGGAAGACATTGATCGATATCCCAACGCCGATGTGTTTCGGCAGCTGCTCGATCAAGGCGAGGATCCCTATGATCTCTGGCGAGCGGTCATTCTGCGCTGTGTGGCGACTCGTGCACTCCAATCCATTCCGACAGGAAGTTGGACAGAGACCGTTGCCTGGTTGAAAGCCAAACCGGAAGAGGTCGCACGCCTGATGCAACAGCCTCGAAGCTGGCTCGGCCTCATCCTCTTCGACGCATTGGACCGCACCAGCAATGACTGGCAGCGGATGGATGAAATCGTCCGCGGCCTGCTGCGGGCGATCCTTTGGCTGAAAAGCTTTCCGGGGTTGTACGGCAAGGTTTTTCTGCGCGAAGACCAGGCGGAACGGACCGTTTTCAACTTCCCTGATGCATCCAAGTTGCTGGCGACCCAAGCCGATCTGACCTGGGCTCGACATGACCTGCACGGTTTGCTCTGGCAGCGTTTGATCAATGCGCCGGGTGAACATGGCGCATTGATGCGTCAAATTTGTCAGACGGAGCGACGCGAAGGCGCCTGGTTGGTTACCAATGAAATGAAGCGCGAAACCGAGACGCAACGCGAGGCGTTCGAGCGGCTCGCCGGCGCTTGGATGGGCCGTGATCGACGGCGTGGCGTCCCTTACTCTTGGTCGGTTGGACATCTCGCCGATGGCCGCGGTCAGACGTCGCCGCGTTCGTTTCTTGCGGCCATTCGGCAGGCGGCAGAGGATTCCCGTGACCAGTATCCGGATCATGCCTATGCACTGCATTACGAAAGCATCAAACGTGGCATTCAAAAGGCGTCCGAAATTCGGATAAACGAAGTAGCGGAGGATTATCCATGGGTGCCTGAAGTGCTCTCAGTGTTGCGGGGAATGAATGTCCCATGCACCTACGAGGACATCCTACTCCGCTGGCAGGGGCGATTTCCAAATGGACCACAGGATATTCATTCGCAGCGGCTGCCCGCACAACATGCCAGCCGAGGCTGGGACGGCATTCGCGAGGATTTGCTGCGTCTTGGGCTGATCGAACCCAAGAAGGATGGACGTATCGATATGCCGGACCTGTATCGCGTTGGTTTTGGCCTGGGCCGCAAGGGCGGCGTGAAGCCTCGGAATTGAGGTGCAATGACCATCCGCCGCTTCTCGTCGCGTACCCATCGGCTCGATGAGAGCTTTCTGCTGCGGCATCTCAAGGGGGCGAGGAGCTACAAGCGTATCGCCGGCTACTTCACGAGTTCCTTGTTCGAGGTGGCCGGAGAGATCTTGGAGGATATCCCCGAGGTCAAGATCGTCTGCAACGTCGATATCCACCCGGACGACTTAAAGATCGCCCAGCTGCGCGAGAGCAAGATGTTGGGTCGCTGGAACGAGCGTGCGTTGGAAGCCGAGGCACTCTTGCATCGCGATCGTTACCGCCGCTTGGATGCCTTCCTGCAGCAGCACGGTCAGGCCGTGCGGGTTGCACCGGACGACATCTGCGGCTTTGTGCATGGCAAGGCGGGGGTGATCACGCTGGCGGACGGACGGCGACTCGGTTTCATCGGGTCTATGAACGAAACCCGCAGTGGCTGGCAGCGGCACTACGAGATCTTGTGGGAAGACGAGTCCCCCGAGGGGGTGGCCTGGATCGAGGAAGAGTTCGACTTCCTTTGGAACGCGGCAAAGCCGCTGCCCCAGGCGGTCATCCGAGAAGTGCATCGCCGTGGCTATCGCCGCGAAGTGGTCTTCGACGAGATTGATGAGGACGAGCACCTTGCGCCGGCTGCGCTGATCGAGTCCCCGCTGTACCGCGAGGGGCAGCAGTTGCAGCCTTGGCAGCAAGGATTCTTGACCGAGTGTTTGCGCCACCACCGGCTCTACGGCGCGGTGCGGCTGCTTCTGGCCGATGAGGTGGGGTTGGGCAAGACGCTGTCGCTGGCGACGGCCGCGCTGACGCTGTGTCTTCTCTCGGACAAAGAAAACGGCCCGCGACGCCCGGTCGTGATCTTTGCGCCGGCCACCCTCACCGAGCAATGGCAGACCGAGATGCTGGATAAGCTCGGCATCCCGACCGCACGCTGGGATACGGTACGCAAGGTGTGGCTGGATGCGGACGAGCGCGCCATCTCTGCAGCGGGCCGCGAGCAGATCGCACGCTGTCCGCTTCGTATCGGCATCGTGTCCACGGGCCTCATGATGCGCGACTCGTTGGAGAAGCAGCACCTGCTGGGCTTGAGGTTCGGCGTGGTGATCCTGGACGAGGCTCACAAGGCGCGCACGCGCCAAGGCTTCGGCAGGGACGCCGGAACGCCGAACGAACTGCTGGCCTTCATGCGCGAAGTCGCCGCCCGGGCGGACCATGTGTTGCTCGGCACGGCGACGCCCATCCAAACTGATCCGAGAGACCTCTGGGACCTGTTGGGTATCCTGCACCAAGGCCGAGGGCACTTCGTCTTGGGGCATGACCTGGCGGCATGGCATCGGCCCGATGAAGTGCTGGAGATCTTGGCTGGTCGCCAAGAGGTACTGGACCCCGGCCATGCCTGGGAGTTGCTGCGATCTCCGCTGCCGCGCGTCGAGTCCACCAGCGAGCCACGTGCCCGTAAACTGTTCTCGGCCATCCGGCAAGACTTGGGGCTAACCAACGGAGAATGGCAAACCAATCGCCCCTTGACCGATCTCGCCGAGGAGACGCGAGAGATCCTGGAAGAGGAACTAGAGCGGCGCATCGCCGGAGCAACGTTGTTCCAACGTGAGAACCCGTTGGTCAGGCACGTCGTGCTTCGTAAACGACAGCAGCTGGAAGACGCGAACCTGCTAACACGGGTCGGGGTCGAGATTCACCCGGATCGCTCCAAGGTGGCCGAACCGCGGATCTTCGACGTCCTGTTCGAGGGCAAGGCGCTTCGAACTTCAGAAGACTTCCGCGAGGCCTATAGCCAGGCACGCGCCTTTGGCAAGGCACTCGCCAAACGCGGCAAGGGCAGCGGGTTCATGAAGAACATGCTGGAGCAGCGCATTTGCTCCAGCATCCAAGCCGGACTCGCGACAGCTCGACGACTGTTGCAAGGGGAGGCCGTGCATGAAGAGAGAGACGAGTTCGAAGCCGACTTGGCCGTTGAAACGCAGGAGGAACGTGAAGTTCTCGAACGTCTCATCGACAGACTTCAACGGCTCGACGCGGACCCCAAGATGGAGGCCGTCATCCACTTCCTGGATAAGGAGAGGTGGCTCGAACTCGGCGTGATCATCTTCAGTCAGTACTACGACACCGCGAAATGGCTTGCGGATGAACTGGCGGCCCGTTATCCCGATGAGGCCATCGGCCTTTACGCCGGAGCGGGGCGTAGCCGCCTCTATCAGCGCGGTGACAGTGTCGCGGTGGAGCGCGAGACCCTGAAGCGCATGGTGGCCGAGCACCAAATCCGGATCATGGTAGCCACCGATGCCGCGTGCGAAGGTCTCAACCTGCAAACCCTCGGCACGCTGATCAACGTGGACCTGCCCTGGAACCCGACGCGCCTGGAACAGCGCATCGGACGAATCAAGCGCTTCGGCCAGAGGCGAGAGACGGTTGACATGCTCAACCTGGTGTTCGAGCAGACCGTGGACGAGAAGATCTACGAGCGGCTGTCCGAGCGGATGCGAAATCGCTACGACCTGTTCGGGTCCCTGCCCGACACCATCAAGGACGAGTGGATCGACGATATCGAAACCCTTGGCGAGAAGCTGGACGAGTACATCAACGCGCAGAAGAAAGCGACAGGTTTTGATCTGCGTTACACCGGCACGATGGCCCCACCCGAGAAGGACTGGCGGGATTGCTCGGAGGTGCTATCGCGGCGTGATTTCGCGACGCTGATGAGTGCTGGGTGGGGGTAGCCATGAGAGGTGGGTCTTGGTGTGCATAAACAGATCCTCTCGGTCAAGCGCCGGAGCCGCCAGCCCGCGCCAATCTCTGCCTCGCATCAGGCGTTGCCGAGCAGCCAGGCGGCCTCGGCAGCTCGGCGCGCCACCAGGCCCGGAAGCACCTTTCCTCCGCCGTAAACCCATCGCCGGAGTTCTGTCGCGGCCCCGGTCCAGTCACGCTGATTGATCCGCCGCCGCAGCGTCGAGGCCTGCAGCCGCCCGGCGCCGAGGTTGAAGGTGAAGTCGACGATAGCGGCCAGCCGAGTTGCGGGCTCGATCGTCAGCACCGGGCAGTAGCGCAACGTGGCGGCGAGCGCGACTTTCAGATCCTGGGCGAGGTAGGCCTCCGCCTCGCCTTTCGTGATCGGCGGGTGCTTCGGGTCGCACAGATGCCCGTAGCCGATCGTCGGATAGCCGGCCGGACAGATGTACGGATAGGCGCGGTTGGGATCGTGCTTTGGAACGCGGTGAAAGCCTTCGAAGCGTTTCGCAAGCTCGATCGCTTGAGGCGGCACGCGAATCACATGTGCGTCCATGTCGCGCCTGCCTTGATCATGCCGACGGTCGATTTGCCGATACCGTAGTCTTTGGCGATGCGCCGATGACTGCGGACGTCGGCGCGAACCCGCGCTACCAAAGCCTCGTCGAGCCTGGCTTTGGGGTGTCTGC